>JAABUT010004946.1_pt1 | contig 10236 bp, 9 predicted proteins | sample 5559281 | NCBI WGS metagenome assembly JAABUT01 (sample SAMN10711880, study PRJNA513359) | rock metagenome | isolation source: Antarctica rocks | place: Antarctica: Victoria Land, Ricker Hills nord | collected 2016-01-04 | reverse complement strand
TCCTCGCGCCGAGCGCGGTGACAATGGCGAAGGTGCGCCGCCGCTCGGCCAACCCGAGCGCCAGCACCAGACCTCCGGAAGCCGCTGCGAGCAAGAGCGCGAAGATCAGCTCGACCCGCGTCAGGCCGGCCAGATCTACCGACGTGAGGCTGGACCCGACCTTTCCGCGCACGTTGGCGATGTCGGTAACACTCACGCTGGGCCCGAGCAGCGAGTGGATCCGATGCGCGACCGCGGTCGTCTGCTGGCCGCCGGTGTTGACGAGGAACGAGCCGACGGTGTCGCTGCCGGTCTGCCGGGCGATATAGCCGGCGTTGGCAACAAAGAAGCTGTCCTTCGGGGCAGTCGGAAATTCGGTCACGATGCCCGCATAGTGAAAGGCCACCGTGCGCGGGGTACGGGTGCGCGCGTCGACCAGTCGGAGCTTGATCAAGTCGCCGGGGTGCAGCTGGTAGTCCTTCACCGTCTCGGCCGACACCAGGATCGAATCGGGCTTGGTTGCAAGGGCGCGCATCAGACCGCCGGCGGTGCCGCCCTGGAAATACGCGTCCTGCAGGGCCGTGGCGTTGCGGATGTGATCGGGACGCACGCCGTAGAGATCCTGCAGGTCTGCGCCGATGTAGGCATAGCGGTGCTGGACCGGCTCCACGCTGCGTACTCCCGGGACGCCCGCGAGCGTGGCGGCGGTACGCGGGTGCACCGTGCTGCCGCCCGAGATCGTGACGGTGACGTCGGCGCCATTGGTCAATTGCGCGTCGGCCTCCGCCTGCTGCCGGTAGGTGGCGTTGAACGTCGCGGTGGAAGCAGCGAAGGACAGCGCAAGTGTCAGCAGCACGATGGCGCGCACGAGCGGACGTCGCTGGCGCGAGATACCCCCGGCGACAGGCCCGGACAACCGGCCGGTCAACGGGCGCAGCACCCGGCGCAGCAATGGCAGGCCCCGCCCGAGCAGCAGATCGGACAGCCGCCAGGCGAGCAGCCCGGCGCCGATCCAGAGCAACGCGGGGCCGAGGAACGCCCAGTAGGACACCGAGATCGTCGGTACCCCCTCCGGTGCGAGAACCAGCTGGTAGCCGTTGCGGCTGGTGACCGAGAAGACCAGATAGGCGATCACCAGGAGCACGACGTCAAGCCCCGCTCGCGCCCACCACGGATAGCTGCGCGTACCGATGGCGGCTCGTCCGGACGCGACCGTGACCTCGCGCAGGTCGCGTCGGGCCGGGACCAGGACAGCTCCCGCGGCAATGAACAGCCCAATGACGGCCGCGCCGGCGGCCCAGCCGATCGCGGTGGCCGTCGTGGTTCCGAATCGCGCGGTCCCGAACACGGCGTTGCCCACGAGCGCGGCGCCGGCGAGTCCCAGCGCCGCCCCCACCCCGCCGATGACAGCCGTCTCGGCGGCGGCCAGGCGCAGCAGTTGCCGCGCCGACGCGCCCCGGGCGCGCAGCAGCGCTTGCTCACCGCGTCGCCGCGTCGCCCCGGACGCTGCGATCGTCGCGGTGAGCAGAGCGGCGACGATGGCACCGGGCAGGCCGAGGAACAGGAACAGCACCTGGGCGTAGGCGGCGTCGCCGCGCGCTGCGTCCAGTGCGGCGCCCAGGTTGTCGCCGACGACCAAACCCCCGGAGCTTCGAGCCTCGAGATTGTGCGCGGCCGAGATGTCGCTGGAGAACGCGCTGGCCGGATCCGCCGGCAACCGGTGATCACGGCGCACGTGGAACTGGGTGCTGAGCAGGTCTGGACGCGCCTTGGCGAGCGGGTCGAAGGCCTGATGCCAAACCGGTGAGGGGAGCAGCACGACGTTGTCCGGCGGAGCGGAGGGCTGCGAACCGACCGGTGCACCGACCTTCTGGAACAGCGAATCGAGTTGCGGAAGGTCGACGATGCCGGCCACGACGACGCGCGCCGGCGGGAGGCCGGGGCGCGCGATCGCGACGGTGTCGCCGGGGGCCGCGTGCAGGTTCGACGCCGTCTGCTGGAACAGCAGCGCACCGGTGGCCGAACCGGCGAGCGAACGAATCTCCTGCGGGAACGCGGTGGCGTACCCCGCGGGTAGACCAAGCACGAACCCGGCTCCGGTGCTCTGGGTGCTCCCGCCGGCAGTCGCGCTCAGGCCGCTGGTGTTGCCGAAGTTGACAGCCTGGACGCTGCGCACCCCGCTGGTGCCGCGGACGAGCCGCTGCAGCGCCGCCGGATCGGCGCCGGACTGGACCTGCACCTGCCAGTCGACGGCAACGCCGTGCACAGCGCGGTCGGTCATGGTCGCCTTGGAGTGTGCGAGGAACGAGCCGAGCGAGGCCAACAGCGCGACCGCGATCGCGATGCCGATCGCCGCGCCGGCAAGTCGAGCGGAACGCCTGCGCACCAGACCGACGAGCCAGGTCGTGATCATGTCGAGGTCCCGGTCGTGGGTGGCAGGTCGATACGTCCGTCGCGCATCGTCCACTGCAGGTCGAGCCGATCGGCGATGACCGGATCGTGCGTCGACACGACTAGGGAGGCACCGAGTTCTGCACCGGCTTGCAGCAGCACATCGATCACCAGGTGCGCCGCCTGATGATCCAGCTGGCCGGTGGGCTCGTCGGCAAGGATGAGGCGAGGACGCGAGGCGAGAACCCGGGCGACGGCCACCCGTTGTGCCTGGCCGCCGGAGAGCTGCTCCGGCAGCTTGTCTGCCAGGTCGTCGATGCCGAGACGGTGCAGCGCGTCGCCCGAGCGCGCCGCCGCCTCCCCCTCCGCGACGTCGGCCAGCAGCAGGGGCAGCGCGACGTTCTCGGCGACGTCGAGCGCGGGCAGCAGGCTCGGGCCTTGGAACACGACGCCGACGCGCCCCGGATGGCCCTGCGGGTGTCCGTCCAACGCCGGCCACGTGATGGTGCCCGAGGTGGGCGCCTCGAGACCTGCCATCAGGTGCAGCAGGGTGGACTTGCCCGAACCGGACGGGCCGGTCAGTGCGATGCGGCTGCCCGACTGGACCGCGCAGCTCACGCCGTAGACCGCGACGACGGCGGTGGCGCCGGTGCCGTAGGTGCGGGCGAGGTTGTCGCAGACGACCGACGGGTCACGCGCGGCCTCCAGCGTGGCCACGCTCGACTCGCCTGCCGCCGTGCGGCGCCTCATGCCACCACCCGGCCGTCGACGATATGCACGACCCGATCAGCCGCCGTGGCGACTGCGGGGCTGTGGCTGGCCACGAGCACGGCCACACCGGTGGCGGCCCGCACCCGCAGCTGGTCGAGCACGGCCCGCTCGGTCGCGTGGTCGAGTTCGCCGGTCGGCTCGTCGGCCAGCAGGACGGTGGGATCGTTCGCCAACGCGACCGCCAGCCCGGCCCGGGCGAGCTCACCGCCGGACAGCTGGCTGGGGTAGGCGTCGGCGCGAGTGGCGATGCCCAGCGAGTCGAGTACGGAGGCGGCAGACGCCACCTTGGCCGGGCGAGCGAGACGCTGCGCCAGGACAACGTTCTGTTGCACGCTCAGGTGCGCGAGCAGGTTGCTGCTCTGGAACAGCAACCCGACGTTTCGGCCACGCATGCGCGCACGGACCGGCTCCGGTTGGTGGCTCAGCCGCACGTCGTCTATGCGCACGGTCCCACCGTCGGGTTCGTCGGTGCCGGCCAGGCAGGACAGCAGCGTGGACTTGCCCGAACCGGACGGCCCGACGAGAGCGACGAACTCGCCGCGATCGAGGCGCAGGCTCACGCCCTGCAACGCGAGCGTCTCCTCCTCGCCCGCCCGGAAGAACCGGTACAGCGAATGCGCCTCGATCGCCGCCACCGGCTGCTCGGCGACGGCGGTGACGACAGGGCCGGCGACAGTCATGCGTGCCAGCCGAAGGAGTTGGTGATCATGCGCCACGCATCGACGTTGTCTGACCCGGCCGGAGCCGACAGGCTCAGCACGACCTCGGTTCCCTTACGCCAGAACTCGTATCGCTCGACGGCCTGAACGATGACCTTGCCGGTGACGGGGTTCGGTGCGGAATCGGCCCGGTAGGTGATCTTGATCGCCGGGCCGGAGGTGCGCGGCACCGTGGTCACCGCGCCGGGCACGAAGCCGTGCGCCGCTGCCTTGATCGCCGGCAGTTCGGTGGCGGTGCTCGAGGCGACGGTGGGCGCCTTGGCAGCGCGGAGTACGTCGATGCGGACGCTGTTGTACTTGTCGGTGAACAGTGTCGCCTGGCCCGTTCTTGTCATCGCCCAGCCCTCCGGAACCTTCAGCGAGTAGGCGTGGGTGGCCGGCGAGTACGGGACGAATGCTTGGTTGTCGGGGATGTCGCCCGGCGGGGCCGATTCCGTCGCGTTCGGGTTCGGGCCGCCGGATCCGGCGCTGGACGACGCGCCGTTACTCGCGGTGCTGAGCGCGGCGGGTGGGGCCGGTGACTGGCTGCCCGATCCGGAGCCGGTGCAGGCGCTCGCGACCAGCGCGACGGGAAGGCAGACAAGGGCGATACGCAAGCCCGGCCTCCGCGGATGTTGCCGGTGGGTCATGGCGTTGCCTCTCGACGATGATCCGGTACGTCATCGACGCTAGGTAACTCGGGGATAGCGGACCCTTCGCGCACGGTTAACGCCAGGCAAGAACTGGGTCGGCGGGGCCGACGGACCGGCACACTTGGGCAACGCCTCGCGGAAAGGATGTGGCATGCGCAGGAGGATCGCCGGACTCACCGTGCTGGCGGCGGTGCTCGCGACCTGCCTGTTCGGTGTCCCGCTCGCGATCGCCGCCGCGCACTATTTCGTCAACGACGAGCAGCGCGAGCTCGAACGGACCGCCGACGTCACCGCGCTCGCCGTGTCGGGCGACCTGACCCGCGCGCGGCAGGCCGCCAATCTGCCACCCCACGAGCAGGGACTCGAGCTCAGCGTCTACGACACGGCCGGGCAGCGCGTGACCGGACCGGGTCCGGCTCGCTCCGACAACGTCGTGCGCCGAGCGCTGCACGGTGCTGTGGCGTCGGGGGAAACCGATGGCCGGATCGCGTCGGCTGTGGCCATCTCCGACGGCGACAGTGTCGTCGGTGCGGTCCTGGTCACCGCCGACCACGGCCAGGTCTATGCGCGCATCGCGCGCACCTGGGCGGGCATGCTCGCGCTCGCGTTGGGCGCGGTCGCGGTCGCCTGGGTAGTCGCCCATCGGCTCTCACGGCGCATCGCCGACCCGGTGCAGCGGCTTGCACTCACCGCGGAGCGGCTCGGCGACGGTGACTTCAGCGTGCGCAGCGTGCCTGCTGGCATCGCCGAGATCGACGCCGCCAGCACATCCCTCGACCGCACCGCCGAACGGCTGGGCAGCCTGGTCGAGCGCGAACGGGCGTTTTCTGCCGACGCGTCCCACCAGCTGCGGACTCCGCTCACCGGACTGCAGCTCGGCCTCGAGGCTGCGCTGGCCACCCCCGAGGCGGACCTGCGCACGGCGCTCGGGGAGGCGCTGCACACCGCCCGACAGCTCGAGAGCACGGTGGGGGACCTGCTGGCCCTCGCGCGGGACAAACCCCGCAGCGCACAATTACTCGACATCGACACGTTGATGAGTGAGCTGCGGGCACGGTGGAACGGCCTGCTCGCCGCGGCCGACCGGCCGCTACGCACCGTCGTGCACCGCGAGATTCCGCAAGTCTGCATGTCGCGCACGGCCGCGAAACAGATCCTCGACGTCCTTGTCGACAATGCCCTGCGCCACGGGCGCGGCGCAGTGTCCGTCACCGTCCGCGACGCCGAAGGCGCGTTGGCGCTCGACGTGTCCGACGAGGGTGCAGCGATCACCGGCGATGCACGCGAACTGTTCCGCCGCCGATCGGCCGACGCCGGCGGGACGGGCATCGGCCTGGCTCTCGCGCGCCGACTCGCCGAGGCCGAAGGTGGTCGACTCGTGCTGTCGTCCCCCAACCCGCCGCGATTCACCCTGCTGGCACCGCCGGGGGACGAAGCGCCCTGACGTCCGCGGCCGCGCAGCGTCTTGCTACGTCGAGGTCAAGGCGTTCGGTCCCATCCCGTCCATGTATGAGCCGGTGTGGTTCACCGAGAAGACCCTCTCGGCATATGCGGAGGGCCTGGCCACGGCGGCCGCCGCGATCCTGCTCGCCGTGGTGCACGTCCACGGTCGGCAGGCGCGTCGCGAGCCTGCCTCACAGGGGTAGGTCCTCCAGCATTTCGGTCACCAGCGCGGCGATCGGCGAGCGCTCGGAGCGGGTGAGCGTGACGTGCGCGAACAGCGGATGCCCGCGCAGCGCCTCGATTACCGCGGCGACGCCGTCGTGCCGCCCGACTCGCAGGTTGTCGCGCTGCGCGACGTCGTGGGTCAGCACCACTCGCGAGCCGGCGCCGATGCGCGAGAGGACGGTCAGCAGCACGTTGCGCTCGAGCGACTGCGCTTCGTCGACGATCACGTACGAGTCGTGCAGCGAACGCCCGCGGATGTGGGTCAGCGGCAGCACCTCGAGCATGCCGCGGCCGATCACCTCGTCCATGACGTCGGCGGACACGAGCGCGCCGAGCGTGTCGAAGACCGCCTGCGCCCACGGCGCCATCTTCTCGTTCTCGCTGCCGGGCAGGTAGCCGAGTTCCTGGCCGCCGACCGCGTAGAGCGGCCGGAAGACGACCACCCGCTTGTGCGCACGCCGTTCCAGTACCGATTCGAGGCCCGCGCACAGGGCCAGCGCCGACTTGCCGGTGCCGGCACGGCCGCCGAGCGACACGATGCCGACCTCGGGGTCGAGCAGGAGGTCCAGGGCGATGCGCTGTTCGGCCGAGCGTCCGCGCAGCCCGAACGCCTCGCGATCGCCACGCACGAGCTTCACCTGCTTGTCCGGCGTCACCCGCGCGAGCGCCGAGCCCTTCGCCGAATGCAGCACCAGCCCGGTGTGGCACGGCGAATCGGCGACGTCGGTGAAGTCGGGCTCGTCGACGAGTTCGAGCGGCGTGCCGGCGTAGAGCGCATCGACGGCGCCTGCGCTGACATCCAGCTCGGCCATGCCCGTCCAGCCCATCGAGTCGCCCACCGGATGCATCCGGTACTCATCGGCGTCCAGCCCCACCGACGCCGCCTTGACGCGCAGCGGCATGTCTTTGGTGACGAGCGTGACGGCCTTTCCCTCGGCGGCGATGTTCAGCGCGACGGCGAGGATGCGCGAGTCGTTGCGTTCGACGCGGAAGCCCGCCGGCAGGCTCGACATGTCGGCGTGGTTGAGCTCGACGTGCAGCGTGCCGCCGGCGTCGCCGATGGCCACCGGCGCGTCGAGGCGGCCGTGGATGATGCGCAGTTCGTCGAGCACTCGCAGCGTCTGCCGGGCGAACCAGCCGAGTTCCGGGTGGTGCCGCTTGCCTTCCAGCTCGCTGATCACGATCAGCGGCAGCACGACTTCGTGTTCGGCGAAGCGTCCGAGCGCCCCCGGGTCGGAGAGCAGAACGGACGTGTCGAGGACGAAGGTGCGCGGGCCGGTGGAGGTTTGGTCAGCGGTCACGTAGCGCTCCAGACAGGGAGTCGGCGTGCGGGCGCAGGCACGCTCGCAGCGCTGCTGGGTGACGGTTCGGTCCCGCAGAGGGCCGGACCGGCCCCCTCACTGGTGCTCACCACCGTGTCGGGACCTCCCGAGCGGTCCGGGTCGGCCGATCCGCCATTTCGGACGCTACGTCCCTGCGTGACGCTGCGCCGGAAGGCGCGCCAACCTGCCCGCCGCAGATCTCTGGTGCGGCACTGTCTTGTCGCGGATCTCGTTGCTGATCCGTGCGGTGCGCGACGGATCAGCATCAAGATCGCCGGCTCAGCTGGCCTCGACGGGACGGGACGCGTCGGCGCCCCACTGCGACCAGGACCCCGCATACAGCGCAGCATCCGGGACACCCGCGATCTGCATCGCGAGCAGGTCGTGGCACGCGGTGAGGCCGGAGCCGCAGTACGCGATCGCCGAGCGGTATGCAGCCGCGGCGGCATACCGCTCGCGCAGCTCGGCCGGCGAACGGAAGTGCCCGTGCTCGTCCAGGTTCCCGGCCCACGGCGCGCTGCGTGCACCAGGGATGTGCCCCGGCCGCGGGTCGATCGCGTCGTCGCCGCGCGCGTAACGCTCGGCGGTGCGCGCGTCGAAGATCGCGGTGTCCACGGCAGCCGCGACCTGCTCGGCCGACGCGAACCGCCCGGGCGGCCACGCACGGGCCGCCCGCTCGACAGCCGCGAAGGAGGGCACGTCGGTGACCAGCTCGCCCGGCCACGCCGCCAGGCCGCCGTCGAGCACCGCCGCCGGCTCGTCGAGCACATACAGCAGCCACCACAGCCTCGCGGCGATCGAGCCGCCCACGTCGTCGTAGGCGACGACCGGCGTGCCGGACGCGATACCCACCCGGCCCAGCGCAGCGGCGAACACCTCGGGGGAGGGCAGCGGGTGCCGGCCGTCAGCGCTCGACGCCGGCGCGGACAGGTCGGTGTCGATGTCCAGCCACACCGCGCCCGGCAGGTGCCCCGCGTCGTACGCGGCACGACCGCAGCGCCCGTCGAGGTACCAGCGCACGTCCACGACCCGAACGCCGTCGAGATGTCCGGCCAGCCATCCCCCTGAGACCAACGGCCCGAACCCGCTCACGCCCCGAACCGCCGCTGCCGCATGCCGAAGTCGCGCAGCGCGCGCAGGAAGTCGATGCGCCGGAAGTCCGGCCACAACGCGTCGCAGAAGTAGAACTCCGAATGCACAGACTGCCACAGCAGGAAACCGCCGAGCCGTTGCTCGCCCGACGTGCGGATCACCAGGTCGGGGTCGGGCTGCCCCGTGGTGTACAGGTGCTCGGCGATGTGGTCGACGTCGATGAGCTCGGTCAGTTCTTCCAGCGTGCCGCCGTTGGCCGCGTGCGCCTGCAGCAGCGATCGGACGGCGTCGGCGATCTCGCGGCGCCCGCCGTAACCGACGGCGACATTGACGGTGAGGCCGTCGCGTCCTGCGGTGCGTGCCTCCGCCTCGTGCAGCGCGCGCACGGTGTCCGGCGGCAGCAACTCGAGTGCGCCCACCGCGCGCACCCGCCACGGATTGCCCTCTGCGGACAGCTCGGCGGCCACCCCCGCGATGATGCGCAGCAGCGGCTCGAGCTCCTCCGCCGGACGGTTGAGGTTGTCGGTGGACAGCAGCCAGATCGTCACGTGCGCGACCCCGGCCTCGCCGCACCATTCGAGCAGGTTCGCGATGTGCCGCGCCCCCACGACGTGCCCGTGGCTGACATCGTCGAACCCGGCCGCGCGCGCCCACCTGCGGTTGCCGTCGATCATGATCGCAACGTGCCGCGGAACGGGCAAGCCCTCGAGATGACCGCGTAATCGCCGCTCGTACAACGCGTAGACCGCGTCGCGCACACTCACCTACGCAACGTATCGCTTCGGCGCGCCGCCGGCCGAGCCGTTCGATTGCCCGGCACACAGCGCATGCCAAAGCACGGTGACGTAGCGTCTGAAACATGACGACTGACGCGTCGGGACACACGAGCCCTGCCGCCGTCCTCGCCAGCGCAGTCGCCGAGATGAAACCCCGCCTGCGCGGCTGGCTGCACGCCTACGCGGCGATGACCTCGATTGTCACCGGCGCGGTCATGATCTCCGTCGCTGCGGCCGTGCGCGGGGGCGCCGCCGGAACCACCACCGCGATCTACTGCGCAACGATCACCCTGCTGTTCGGCACGTCGGCGCTGTATCACCGGCGCTCGTGGAGTCCGCGCGCACACGTGGTGATGAAGCGTCTCGATCACTCGATGATCTTCGTGTTCATCGCTGGGACGTACACGCCATTGGCCGTGTTGACGCTGCCGCGCAACTCAGCGATCGCCGTGCTCGTCGCGGTGTGGGGTGGTGCCCTGTTCGGCGTCGCGTTGCAGACGATGTGGAAGTCGGTGCCGCGCTGGCTCTCGGCGCCGTGCTACATCGCCCTCGGGTGGGTTGCGGTCTTCGTGATGCCCGACATCCTGCACAACGGCGGCGTGGCCGCCTTCGTGCTGATCGTGGCCGGCGGCGTGATCTACACGCTCGGCGGCATCGGGTACGCGCTCGAGCGACCCAATCCGTACCCGGGCGTTTTCGGCTTCCATGAGGTCTTCCACCTGTGCACGCTCGTGGCCGCGGCCTGCCACTACGTGGCGATTTGGCTCGTCCTGTTCGCGGCCTAGCTGTACTGACCCGAGAGGTTAGGGACGCGGCTGGCTGGCGGTAGGCCGCCGAGTGCGGTGTGGCCGCGGTGGTGGTTGTAGTTGTGGAGCCAGGTCGGGAA
>JAABUT010004945.1_pt1 | contig 10236 bp, 12 predicted proteins | sample 5559281 | NCBI WGS metagenome assembly JAABUT01 (sample SAMN10711880, study PRJNA513359) | rock metagenome | isolation source: Antarctica rocks | place: Antarctica: Victoria Land, Ricker Hills nord | collected 2016-01-04 | reverse complement strand
AGCAGCAGGTCGTCGCCTGCTCCGTCGGCGTGCGCCAGCGCGGCCGCCTGCAGGGCATGGGCTCGGTCGTCGACGACCTCGGAGCCATCGAAGCGGTCACGTCCCTGCTCGACCAGGTCGAGCAGCTGGTCGAGCGTCACGACGTCCGGCCGGCGAGCTCTGCGTCGGCGGCCAGGCCGAGCAGGTCGGGCAGCGCGGCGACGCTTGGCAGCAGGTGCGTATGGCGCGCTCGGCCCAGCAGGGTTGAGTCCATCGCCCCGGTCAGCACGCCGACGACGGTCCCGGCGCCCGCGTTGCCGCCGGCCAGCAGGTCGAGCGCCGTGTCGCCGGCGACGAGCACCCGGCGGACGTCGTGCACTCCGGTGCGGCGCATCGCTTCGAACACCATGTACGGCGCGGGCCGGCCGGCGCCGACCTCCTCGGCGCAGACCACCGCGTCGACGTCGATCCCGACGCGCCAGCCGACAGCGGCGAGCACCTCGTCGGTCACCTCGTGGGTGAAGCCGGTGGACAGAGCCACCTGGACGCCGTGAGCGCGCATCAGCCGCAGCGCGTCCTCGACGCCGGGCAGGGCTGCCGGCGGCTCGTCGGCGTAGGCCTTGCGCAGTCGCGTCCGGAAGTCGTCGTAGACCTCGGCGACCTGCGGGTCGGTAGCGTCGACGCCCAGCAGGGCAGCGATGGCCTCGGTCTTGTCGGCGCCCATCGCCGCCTGCATCTGATCGGGCCCCGGTGTTGCTCCTGCGGCCCGCACGGCGTGCTTGAGCGCGGCGTACACCGCGCAGTGCTCCTGGACGGTGGTGCCGGCGACATCGAGCACCGCCAGCGCGACGTCGAGCCGTCGCTCAGGCTGAGGGACGTTCGGCATCTGGGCTCCAGGTGCGGGCGAGCGCGGGAGGGGCCTCCTGCGCGTTGACGACGGTGAACGAGATCAGGTCGGGGCGGTAGCGGTCGTCGGCGTACTCCACCGTCGTGCCGTTGCCGACCGCCGCGTGCCGGCGCTCCCGCAGCAGCGGTGCGCCGACGACAACACCGAGCAGCTCAGCGTCGGTCAGGTCGGCGGCGACGGCGTCGATCACGTGATGCGCGGACTGCGGGTCTGTGCCGGCCGCCAGCAGCGTCGCATAGACCGAGCAGGTGTCGAGGTCGGTGGCGAACAGCGGGAGCCCGACCTCCAGCGGGAAGTGCGCCCGCTCGACCATGGCCGGCTCGCCGTCGAGTAGCCGCAGCCGCAGGACGCGCACGATGGGGTCGCCCTCGTCGAGACCGAGTGCGTCGGCGACCTCGGCCCCAGCGCGGGTGCGCGCGAGCTCGATGGTGAGCTGACCGGGCGTGCGTCCGGTCTGCACCGCCCACCTCGTGAACGACAGGAAGCTGTCGAACGGCTGCGCCAGCCGCCGCGCGCGCACGACCGGCGGCACCCCCCGGCCGCCACCGATCAGCCCTTCGGCGCGCAGTGACGCCAGCGCCTGACGCACCGGTCCGCGGGAGACGCCCCACTGCGCGCAGAGCCGGGCCTCGGAGGGCAGCGGGTCACCAACGGCCAGCACACCGTCCAGGATCTGGCGTCGCAGCGTGTCAGCCAGGTCCCGGTGGATCGCCATGGCACTTGACGATACGACTGGCGGAGTCACGCGGCTCATCCTGCCGAGAGCGCCGCGCCATGGGCGTGAACGGGGCATGAACCTGTAGAGACAAGTCGGCTGCCGGCTTGATCTCGACGTGCCGGACGGGCCACGGTGCAGCCATGCAGCGATCCGCCACCCCGACGCCCCCGGCCGACCTGGTCGTGGCGGGCGCGGGTGTGCTCGGGTTGGCGCTCGCGCTCGATGGCGTGCGCCGGGGGATGCGGGTCGTGGTCGTGGAGCGCGACGCCCGCCCCAGTGGGGCGTCGGTGCGCAACTTCGGTCACGTCGGTGTCACCGCACAGACCGGAACCGCGCGCCGCTACGCCGAGCTCTCCCGCCGTCGTTGGCTGGAACTGGGAACGCAGGCCGGCGTGTCGGTGCGCGAGTCCGGATCGCTCGTGGTGGCGCGGACCGCCGCCGAGCTGGCGCTGCTGGCGGAGTTCACGGCGGCGCACGACGACGAGAGCCGGCTGCACACGGCCGCCGAGGTGCTCGAGCTGGTGCCGGTCGCGGCCGCCGGGCTTGTCGGCGGGGCACTGCTGCCGCGCGACCTGTGCGTCGATCCGCGTCAGGCCGTCCCCGCGCTGGCCGAGCACCTTGGACGGCTGGGCGTCGACCTGCGGTTCGGGACGACGGCTGCTGGAGCGTCGCCCGGCGTCCTGCACACGTCGCGCGGTGACATCCTCGGCGAGCACATCGTGCTCGCGCTGGGGAACGATCTGGACCAGCTGCTGCCCGACCAGGCTGCCCGGGCCGGGATACGCCGCTGCACGCTGCACATGCTGCGCGTCGATCCGCCCGGCGCACGGCCGATCGCACCGGCAGTGCTGTCCGGCACCTCGCTGCTGCGCTACTCCGGCTTCACCGCCTGCGCTGCGGCAGCCGCCGTCCGGCTCGAGCTCACGCCCGAGCTGCTCGAGGCCGGGGTGAACCTGATGCTCACCCAGCAGGTCAACGGTGAGCTGATCATCGGGGATACGCACAGCTACGACGACATGCCGACCCCCTTCGCCGCCGAGGACCTGGACACGCTCCTGCTCGGTGAGGCTCAGCGGCTGCTCGGCAGCGGTCCGCTCAGGGTGCGGGAACGGTGGCGCGGCACCTACGCCTGGGCCAACGACCGGGAGTTCCTCAGCGTCGCGCCGGCCGAGGGCGTGCGCGCCGTCGCCGTCACCGCCGGCATCGGCATGACCACCGCGCTCGGTCTGGCACCCGATCTGCTCGACGACCTACTTGCCGAACCCGGCCGGCAGAACGCCTCGCTGCCCGCGAACGCGACCTGAACCGACACGCGACCTGACCTGACGTCGCCCTGACCCGCGGCCTGATCCACCCGACCGACCGATGCCCGTTCCTTCCTGCCGGGACCGTTGTCCGGCCTCACCAGAGGAGAGCCCTGTGTCCACCCGCGTCCGCACCACCGGTCTGGCCGGCCTGGCCGCGCTGACCCTGCTCGCGTCGGCCTGCGGCGGTAGCACCAAGGACAGCGCCAACGGAACCTCGCAGGCCGCAGGCCAGGGAGCGTCGGCGCCGGCCGGCTCGGTGTCCTGCCCGAACGGCATGGTCCGCTTCGGCATCGAGCCCTACGAGGCGCCCGCCAAGCTCACCCCGGCCTACACCGTGCTGGCCAAGGCCATGGAGAAGGGGCTGGGCTGCCCGGTGAAGCTCACCATCGTCCAGGACTACGCCGCCGAGGTCCTTGCGATGAAGAACGACAAGCTCGACGTCGCGGAGTTCGGACCGCTCGGCTTCGTCTTTGCGAGCAAGAAGGCGGGGGCCGAGCCGGTCGCCTCCTTCGGCGACGCCAACGGCCAGCTCAGCACCTACAAGGCCGGGATCTGGGTGCCCAAAGACACCCCGGTGCAGTCCCTAACCGACCTCAAGGGCAAGACGCTCGCGCTGTCCAGCATCGGCTCGACTTCGGGTGACGCCCTGCCCCGGTACGCGCTGCAGCAGGCCGGCCTGAGCCAGTCCGACCTGAAGATCAAGTACGCCGGCGGCCACCCCCAGTCGCTGCTGGCGCTCACCAGCGGCACGATCGACGCGGCGGAGATCAACACCCAGGAGCTCACGGCCGCCAAGGCCGCGGGTTCTTTCGACGAGTCGAAGTACCGGCGCGTCTGGGAGTCCAACCCGATCCCCAACGACCCCATCACAGTGCGCGGATCGCTCGACAAGGCGTTCAAGGACAAGGTCGCCAGCGTCCTCGTCGGCCTGTCACCGGCCGACGTCAAGGCGGTCGGCGCCTTCCTCGACGTCGACCCGGCCGGCCCGATGCTGCCCGTCACCAAGGACACCTACCAGCCGCTGTTTGACCTGGCCGCCAAGCTCGGGCTCACCGAGAAGGACGTGTGACCGCAGCCGGCCTTCGGTCTCCTGCTGCGGATGGGGGTGCCTCGGCCGGGGGAGCTGGCGTCCCTGACCTCCGGCCCGCCTTGCGGGTGCAGGGACTGCGGGCCGGCTACGACGACCGTCCGGTGCTTCTCGACGTCGGCTTCGAGGTGGCTGCCGGCGAGATGGTCACGCTGCTGGGCGCGAACGGCTCCGGCAAGTCGACGGTGTTGCGCTGCCTGGCAGGCTTGCGACCGGTCGACGCCGGCGCGCTGCTGCTCGGCGGCGCGCCGCTCGGCGGCCAGTCCCCGGACGATCGACGCCGCGTCGCGATGGTCTTCCAGGCCCCGCAGCTCGTCCGTCGGCTGAGTGTGCTCGACAACGTCTGCACCGGTGCTCTCGGCCGGCTGTCGCTCCGGCACTCGATGAGCCGGCTGCTGTTCCCGGCCGCCCTGCGTCGGGAGGCGATGCAGTGCCTGGAGCGCGTCGGCCTGGCCGACCGCGCCGCCGACCGGGCCGGCCAGCTGTCCGGTGGTCAGCAGCAGCGCGTCGCGATCGCCCGGGCGCTGTGCCAGCGGGCGCCGCTGCTGCTGGCAGACGAGCCGGTCTCGGCGCTCGACCCGGCCTCGGCCGAGCAGGTCTTGACCCTGCTGGCCGACCTGGCGCACACCGACGCCCTGGCGGTCCTGTGCGTGCTGCACCAACCCGAGCTCGCCCGACGGCACAGCGACCGCGTCATCGGGCTGCTGCACGGACAGACCGTCTTCGACGTTCCTGCCCACGCCCTGCCCCCTGAGCAGGTCGCCGCCCTGTACGAGTCCGCCCCCGCGCAACCGCGATGACCGTCCTGCAGCAGCGGCCTGCTCCTGCCGCCCTGGCTCCGCCGGCGCACCGCCGGCCGAGCGCGCGCTGGCTGGCAGCGCTGGCCGTCGTCGTCGCGATGCACGTCGTGGCGTTCGAGCAGACCGAGATTTCCGTCTCGGTCCTCGTCCAGGGCTACCGCGGGATGCTGGACTTCATCGGCTCGGCGCTGCCGCCGGACCTGTCGTGGTCCGACACCGTGCTGCCAGGGCTGCGGGCCGCCGCTGTCACCTTCTCGATCGGCCTCATGGGCACTACGCTCTCGTTGCCCGGGTCGCTGCTGCTCGCGGTGCTCGGCTCTCGTACGACCGCCTTCGGCCAGCTCAGTCACCAGGCCGCCCGCACCGTGATGAGCACCCTGCGGGCCATTCCGGACGTCGTGTTCGCCTTGGTCTTCGTCACCGCGGTGGGCCTCGGCCCGTTCGCCGGGGTGCTGGCGCTGGTCTGCCACGGCACCGGCGTCATGGCCAAGCTGTGGTCAGAGGCGATGGACGAGGTCGATCCCGGGCCGGTCGAGGCCTTGCAGACGACCGGCGCGAGCCGGCTGCAGGTGCTGCAGCATGCGATCCTGCCCACGGTCGCGCCGACCTTCGTCGGACTGGTGCTCTACCGGCTCGACAACAACGTCCGCACCTCGCTGGTGCTCGGGCTCGTCGGCGCCGGCGGCATCGGCTTCCTGATCAACCAGTCGATCCAGCTCTTCCGCTTCGACCAGATGCTGAGCTACATCCTGATCGTGCTCGTTCTTGTCGTCGCGGTGGACCTGCTCTCGGGGCTGGTACGGCGGCGGCTGAGCACCTGAGGCTCAACCCCATGCTGCCCGGCACCGCCACCAGGCAACGGTCCGAGTCGCCGCCTACGGGTGCGGGGTGACCTCTGCTATGAGCTCGGGGGCGAAGGCAGTGCGCCCTGGTGCCTCGCGCTGCTACTGCACGAGGTCAGCGGCATCGGCCAGGACGACGTCGGGCGCGGCCAGCCGGCGGCCGACCCCTTCGAGCCCCGCCAGCACGAGACGGGTGCCGCTGTCCGCGAGCCCCCGCTCGATCAGCAGGGCGCGCACGTGCCGCAGCCGCTGCAGCTCACCGTCGCCGGCCCGCCCCGCCTTCGCCTCACCGAGTACGGCGATGCGAAGCCCCGCTGTGGGGGGTCGAGCCCTACCACGTCGATCTCGTGGCGGGTGCCCTGCGCGCCGGTCGTCGACGACCGCGGCGCCGACCCGGCCCACCGGGCCGGCGCGCTCGACGTCGACCACGGTGACCAGCACGTCGACGATGGGCTTGGCCGCCAGGCCCGGAACCGGCCCAGCCGAGCTGTCATCACACCGGCGGGCATCGTCGTGCTGGACAAGGCGAAGTAAGAGTACTGACGAAGGCGCACGGCATGATCATGGCTGAGGAACGCGACCTCGCGCCAACGAGTAACGCCGCATCTTCCCGGCTACCTGTAGTGGTAGCGCGCCTGCAGAATCACGATGTCGTCGGCGTCGACGAGGTAGACCAGTCGGTGCTCTTCGTCTATGCGCCGGGACCAGGCGCCGGCGAGGGCGTGCCTGAGGGGCTCCGGCCTGCCGATGCCGACGAAGGGATCTCTGCTGATGTCCTCGATCAGCCGGTTGATCCGTTTCAGGATCGCCCGATCCGCCGTCTCCCAGGAGACGTAGTCCTCCCACCCGTGAGGTGTGAAGACGAGCCTCACGTGAGCAGCTCGTGCTCCTGGCGATCGTCGGAGGACGCCTGAGCAAGGCTCTCGATGAGACGACGCGTGTTCACCGGCACCCTGAGGAGGTAGGCAGTCTCGTTCAGCGCGTCGTAGTCGGCCTTGGACATCAGGACGGCGTCTCCACGCTTGGAGGTGATCTCAACAGGCAAGTGGTCGTCGTTCACCTGCTCGATGAGCGGGAACAGCGACTTGCGCGCTTCGCTGGCTGTGATCGCCATGGCAACTCCCACCTCAGACGGTACGAGAAACGGTACCACTAGCTCCCGCGCGAAGCGAACTCAGACGGCGCTGGATCGGGCCGCGGCTGACCGTGCAGAACGCATCTCCACGGGGACCCGTCCGGGCAGTTGACCCAGCCGCTCGCACCCTCGCCGCCCGGCGGCGACCCGGCCGAGCGCCAGGCCGCGGGCAGCACGCTCTCCCAGAGGGCAGCCAACGGCCGCTTGAGCCGCCACCCGCCGGAGTCGGATCGGGGGCGTGGGACGACGCCGGCCGGGTGCGCGGCTGGCCCGAGCGCTGTCACCGCTCGGCACATCCGCTGACCCCGGGCCGGGCCCCTGCGCCAACAGGCCGGCAGAGCGCTCCCCCGGCACCAGCCGGTCTCGCTGCTGCCTAACCCTGATTATCCAGGGCTTATCGGGCGCCCCGCTCATCCCCGCTTGGCTCTGAGACGCTGCGAGCGTGACCAGCCGACGGGCGGGACCCTCCTGGGCTGTTCTTCCGCCTGACTCGTCGTCGCCGCCGCCATCTCCGGATCGACGATGCTGGCGACCCTGGAGCGCCGAGGCTGTGGCGGTCAGTGCTGCCGGGGGCGCTGAGGGTGGTTGGGGTGGTGGAGCGGCCCCGGGTCGTGCTACTGCAGGGGGCGAGCGTCGTCATCGGGCTGCTGTCGGTGAAACGCGAGCACCGCCGGCGACTGACTGACGCCGGGCCTTGCTCGCAGAGGCTGGGCAGGCGACTGCCCCGTGTAGGTGAGCGGCTGCCGGCCGGCCCGCGATGGAGCTGGCGTTGCCCTATCTCGTGGTGTCGCCGCGGATCACCGTGTCGATTGCCGGCCGAGGGCACGTCTGCAGGCTCGCCTGACAGGACGGGTGCCGTCACCCCAGGAGCGGAGGTGCACCCCAGCTGCCTGTCGCGGCAAGCCACGGCGCCGGTCCCGGGTCGGCACGGTCGGGACGGGGCGTGGCGGAGTCGGCGGCCCGGCGCGGCCTGCACCGCCGGGGTGACACCGCGTCCACTCCGTCACCCCGTCTCGGGGTGACACATTGTTGAACGCTGCTTCGCAGCGTCGTGGTCGTGTTTTACGACGACACCATCGCTGGGAGTTGGCCCGCGCTCATTGCCCGACTCAACGTTCCCGACAGGGGGCTGGCCCGGTGGCGGGGCGCCGAACCCGTGCTCGCGGACGTGGGCCGGGTGGACGGCCAGTTCGACCTGCAGGGCTATCGCCGGGACCGCGCGGATGCCGGGTTGGGAGCTCTGGTCCGGCTGGCGGCCGCGGACGGCGGCGACGACCAGGACGCGCTGGTGCTGCTGTTGCACCTGCTCAGCGGCATGGTCTTGTCGCTGGCCCGGCAGCTGGCCGACCTGAGCCCGGACATCGTTACCGTGATCGTCAGCGAACTCACCTGCCAGATCCGGTCCTACCCGTGGCGGCGGCGGACCCGAGCGTGGGCGGCGAACCTGCAGGCCGACACCCGCCGCGCTGTCCTCGCCGACCTCAAGCCACGGCACCGGTACCACGAGGGGGCCCGGCCCCTGCCGTGCTGCTCACCTCGACACCTACAGCCACGTCAGCCCCGCGCTGGACGCCGGCGCGGCCGACCTCATCGCTCGCCTGATCGCAGGCCCGTTGGACGTTCAGCCGACCCCGCGTGACCCACAGGTGACCCACGAGGACCAGGACGCCCTACCCGGGGCGAGGAGGGAGCCGGACATGAACCCATCTCCGCATGTGGGGGGGTGAGGGTGGGTGCGCCGTCAGGGACTTGAACCCCGAACCCGCTGATTAAGAGTCAGCTGCTCTGCCAATTGAGCTAACGGCGCGCACTGGCACAGGTGCACCAGCCCGTGCAGCCTACGCGGGGCCGCATGTGGGGTGAGCGACGGGACTTGAACCCGCGACATCCCGGACCACAACCGGGTGCTCTACCAGCTGAGCTACGCCCACCACATCTCGCTGCCGCGGACGAGGCCCGGGGCAGCCTCCCGAGACTAGCCGCCGACCGCGTCGGCCTCGACAGGATGCGGCGCTTCGTCGCCGTACCGCGCCACGACCGCCGTCGCTGCAGCCAGCGCCGCGGTCGTGTCGGGGCCGGGTGGGGGGACGAACACCGCGGCCCGGTAGTAGGCCAGCTCGCGCACCGATTCCCGAATGTCGGCGAGCGCGCGGTGGCCCCCGTCCTTCTTGGGGGAGGTGTAGTAGGCCTTGGGATACCACCGCCGCGCCAGCTCTTTCACGGAGCTCACATCCACCATGCGGTAGTGCAGCCACCCGTCGAGTTCGGGCATGTCGCGGGTGAGAAAACCGCGGTCGGTGGCGATCGAGTTGCCGCACAGCGGGGCCTTGCCCGCCTCCGGCACCCACTGCCGCACGTAGGCGAGCACCTGCTCTTCCGCGGCGCGCATGGTCACCGTCGATGCGCGCACGGCCTCCGTCAGCCCCGACGAGCGGTGCATCTCGGTGACGACGCCGCCCATGCCGGCGAGCTGCTCGTCCGTCGCGTGCACGACCACGTCGACGCCGTCTCCAAGCACGGTCAACTCCGCGTCGGTCACGAGGCACGCGACCTCGATGAGGGCGTCGGACGCCAGGTCGAGCCCGGTCATCTCGCAGTCGATCCACACCAGCCGGTCCTGCACGCGTCGAGACGCTACCCGGGTACGGCGAGGGGCCGCCGTGCCGGTCATCACCACGACCGCAGCCCGCCGTTCGCGCACCCGGAACAGCACGGAAACGCGGCGGTCACGGGTGGGTAACCCGAGCTGGCTAGCGTCTGCGGCACCCCTGGCACGCAACCCCAGCACGCACCCTCCGCTCCGGGTGACCCCCGGGCCCGAGTCGCGAACGGCAGGCACCCGGCGTGGAGCCCTCACCCTTGCAGGAGACACGCGAATCCCCCGCGGTCCGCCCGCTCACCGCGGTGCGCCCTTCACCAAACCCGGTGGAGCCTCCGCCGGCGGCCGGCGCCTTTCGCGGCCGGGCCAGAGACGTCGGGGTCGAGGTGGCGAGCGTGCTTTCCGTCGACGGTCTTCAGACGGATCTGGACGTCTATGAAGTGCGCCGCGACGGCACGCCCATCGAGGTCAGCCCACGGCAGGTCGAGATCCTCGCGCTCTTCCTGGCGGCACCGGGGCGGGTGTGGAGCCGGGAGCAGTTGCACTGGGTCTGCTGGCAGGACACCTCACCGTCGCGGCGGGTAGACGTGCAGCTCTGCCGCATCCGCGCCAAGGTGGGCGGCGAGATCTTCCGCAACGTCCGCGACCGCGGCTGGTCCCTCCGCACTGCGTGAGGCTGGGCCAGCCGGGCGCTGCCGTCGTGCCGACACGCCGCCGATGAGACGGCGTCCTCGTTCAGACCCAGATCCGCGAGTAGGCCGGCGCTGATGGTGTGTCGTTGGCGACAGATGCCCTGTCCTGCAGCGAGAATCGGCTTGTCTAAGAGCTGATCATCGTTCACGGGAAGGGCACCTGCCGGGTG
>JAABUT010004943.1_pt1 | contig 10244 bp, 14 predicted proteins | sample 5559281 | NCBI WGS metagenome assembly JAABUT01 (sample SAMN10711880, study PRJNA513359) | rock metagenome | isolation source: Antarctica rocks | place: Antarctica: Victoria Land, Ricker Hills nord | collected 2016-01-04 | reverse complement strand
CCCTGTGCAGCTCACCTCTGTCCCTGTTGTGGGCCAATGGCTGGGGTCAGAGGGTGGTGCTGCACAGCCCTGGGATCTGGACCCTGCTGAGATCACCATATGCAAGAGACCAGATGGGTCTGACTGGATTCTTGGTATTGGCAGTTTTGGTCAGGTATGGGGCCACCTCTTGTATTGATGACACCTCGCATCCTGGCACAATTTGTTATCATTCCCTGTCTGGTGCGTGGCAACCTCTGGCCAGTCACTTTATGGGTCCAATGCACAGAAGCTTATGGTCTATTTTATTCTATATATGGTCAGAATTACGGCTGCCAGTTCCAATGCTTGAGGCATGAGTGAAAGAATTCCAGTGTGAGTGTTCTGAGGTGTGGTCCTTGTTTGCGAGTGGCATCATGAGCGCAATGATTGATAGAGGATGGTGCCTGCAGGTTGTCAAAGGGCTTCGAGGAGGGGTGCAGGATGTAGCACTCAAGATGCTGATCGGGGAAACGCATTATCATATAAATTCCTTCCGGCAGGTGCAGTCCAAAGGCCCCTGAGTCATCATGCTATTGTGTGCCCCCGCTGCACAACTCAGCAAAACTCACACATACAAAATGCAGTCCACAGATGTTGTACTGATTACATGTGAAGCAGCTGGTGAACCTGAAAGGCACATCAGGGTCATGGACTTGTCATAAACTGGACTTATGATGGCTGCAGGAGATAGAGATGTTGAAGTCACTCAGTTTTGACAGGAGCATTGTCCAGTTCTATGGCACATGCCCCTGGGAAGGCAAGACCATGCTGGTCCTTGAGCATATGGGGGTGAGCAATGAAAACAACACAGATGTATCACTGACTCTCAAGTGTTCTGACCTCCACTGGCTTCAAGTAGCTATTCAGCACTGAATTGCATCTGCAGAGGCAAGAAACATACAGCGCGTTACGCAACACATGCCTTGGTGCCAGTTTACAGACTCATGCAAGCAACACAAGAAGCTCTTTCATGACGTCTTTCATAAAGCATTTGCAAGTCTGACTGCTGCTCACCTGAACTTGTTCCCAGACAATGCGCTTGTCAGAGGTTCTCTGCTGGCTCAGTGGCCTAGTAACAGCTGATGCCTGACCTGATGGTTTGACAGGCATGCATTGTGTAGGGGGGCGATCTGAGGCAGGCGCTGACTCAGGCACCAGCAGAGTTGCACTGGTACAACAAGGGAGCCTCAGTGGCCCTGGACATCATCAAAGGCTTGCACTTCCTGCACAAGCATATGGTCAGCCACACCTCGTCACACTCTCCCACTGCCTGCTTCTGTTGCCCTGCCTGACCTTGCCATGTGACCTGAGTGTCCTTTGCACTCACCAAGTCCACGGCGACCTTTTATTGTCTCCTGTCTCAGAGTCTGTCATCGCTTGTGATCCCTATCCAAATTGCAACTGGGAAGATGAACAGGTGAAAGGAATGATGGGTTGAGTGTCCAACACACAGACCGCACAGTCACAGCTTGAGCATTGCAAACAAGTCAGCACGCAAAGCAGCTTTGGTTTTCTTCTTCTGCAGCAACATGAGCCATAGCCTGTATGCCTGCAGGTGGTACACATGGACATGAAGCCCAAGAATGTGTTGCTGACAGCAGATTACAGCATTGCTAAGATTGCGGATGTGGGGCTAGCTCACATCATGGGCAACACTGCTCAGGGTAGCCAAGCCATGGGCACCTTTGCCTATGCAGCCCCTGAGCAGCTGCTCGATCAGCCATGTGATGAGAAGGTACTGGCAGTCTCCTTCTAGTCTGCACCTTGTGCATGTACTGGCATTGTCAGGGGTGTGCTAGGGTGGACAACAAGAGTCTATACCTGAGCAGCCCAAATGGTGTTGATGATAGAGCTTGTTTGTGCTCTTTGCCCTTGATCAGCTGCAAACGTTACGCTACATAAACACGTACCAGTCCTACCAGCTGCAGATCTCTGTAAGTATGCATACATAACTCTGTCCAGCACAAACAAGGTGGATGCATGCTCGCCGTTCATTGCATCACTAACAGCCTGGGTGATATAGCATTGGTGTAATTCAAGACTGTACGTACCTGACCCCTAGGGGAAGACACGTATCCAGCAGTTGCGTGAATGAGTGATCTGAATGCTAGCGGGTGCTGTGTTTTCCAGGTGGACATTTACAGTTTTGGTGTTTTGTTGTGGGAGCTTGTGACTGCTACACCTCCCATCAGAGGCAGGCTGCGACCCATCAAGGTATGACACCTGGGTCGTTTGCTGTTCTGCTGTGCATGCATGTCACCTCATTTGCCTCATTTGCCAAGCGCGCACTGTTGTCCTGATATGCATGCATGCCACATCAGCTTGGCCAGGCAAAAAAGATTGCCAATCACAAATCATGGATTGGCTTATGCTGCCAAGATACCGTGCTTGTCTGTACGTGCCATCAGTGCTTGCATGTAGCCTTGCAAAGGGGATGTCTGCAATGCAGGTGCCTGCTGAGTGCCCACAAGATATTGCTGATCTGGTGGAGCACTGTTTGAGCATGGAGCCACAGTCACGCCCATCAGCCCGAGATGTCTTCAATGTCATTACTACAGTCCAGCTTGCTCAGGAACAGCAGGCTGCTCAGGATCCCTGGGATGCAAATGAGGGCCCACCTCACCTTGCAACTGGGAAGTCTCAGCCCTCTCCTGTTCTTCGTGTAGATAGCTTGCAGCAGCCTGGCCACAGCAGACATCAGGCGGCAGCAAGACCACATGAGCGCAATCATGACTCTGTTCAGCAGGCGGTGACTGATGGAAGTGCATCTTGTGATGGGTTTCCAACAGTCGCTGCCAGTTCTGTCGGTGTTGCACATGACCACAGCAGTCAGTTGCAGTCATCTGACTGGGTTGTCTGATGCTGTGGGGCCTGTTGGGGCACATGAGTGAGCTGCAGACATCAGCTGCTTTTCAACTTTGGCAGGGTGTATTATAGGGCAGTACATTGTCCATGCTGGCTGCATTCTGGTACAACAGCAGGGACTTTGTTATGCTACACATTGCATTGAAGCATTTGTATTGATCATGGCGTGGCGCCCTGATCCAGTCCTGACAATGTGACTGCTGCAATCAATTGTGCTTTGACAGGTTTCATTTGTGAGTGACGGATGCACTCTTTCATTCTGTCTCCACAATGCCGCAGAAGTTCCTCAGACATTTCCCTCACAGTCCTCTTTGAAAAGTCCTCGCCTGTTGCGCTAGATAGCAGCGTTATTTAAAATGATTTGCAGTAATATTTCCAGCTTATACGTGTTCTGTCTTTTGTTTGACACCCTGATCAAAGCTTGTCTGCTTCAAAGTCGTGGTAACATATGACGGATGGGCAGATGCTGACAATGTCGACTCTTATCTCAGTATCAGGCTTTCAGTAAATAGGGCACATGATATAAGACCTACGCCTAACATGCACTGCCACAATAGAAAATTTCCATAGTCCATGTGGGTAACCGGTGCAGTTTTGGGGATTTCTTTTCGATGCATGGCCAAACATGGACAAGGACGACTTGTGAGAGCAAGCCTAGAATTGTCAATACAGTCACCGAAAAGTGCGTGCCAGACCTTGCCGCATGAAATGTCATGTAGCTTTGTTCTACCTTGTGACACCAAGCATGCACGCTTGAATGTATGCATGTTGTCCAAAGTAGTCTGATTACAAAAGCAGCCGAAATTGCAGCCTGTCGGCTGAGTCAGCATGAGACAATGTCAGCTCAAGTCGTTGATGAGGCGCCACATGTATACAGCCTTCTTTTGGTGATTCCAGTTGGGGTTGTGTTGCAGCATTTGCAACGACTGTGACACGACCGGAAACATAGGATGGGTGCTGGGCATGGACTCATTGACAAAACGTTGCAAAGATGCTTCTTGTGCCTGCATTGACCATAAGAAAGCAAGATGACAAGAGCGTTTCAGCCTCTTTTGAAACCCTGTTGATACTTAGCCAAGGTGTCAGCCGCAAACGAAAACAGGCATGCCAATCAGCCATGAAACAAAGCATTGCAAAGTGTGCAGCGCAATAGACCAGGGGAGTTGCTCACCCTTGGTTTCATTGTTTCTTGCTCGAGCTGTTTTGACATGACAGCAAACTCGTCAGCCAAGCCCTCTGTCAACTCCTGCATGGACGTGCATGCTAGCATGCATCAATTCAGCCAAAGCAAGTAAAACCACTTTGTGGTATGCTGAGCAAAGAATGCAGGCTGCTTGTTCATGCAATCTGACTGCACCAGCAGTGTGATGCTTGCTGCAAGGAGGTCGTTACACAGGCTGTTGATGAGCCATTGACGACCGTGTACATTCGACATTGTCCACAAAGGGCACAATGCAATTGCTTCACAACACACAGCTTCAGTCAGAAAGCAACAGGGCGCACCTGCCAGTCCTCATCAGTTTCAACACCCAACATTTTGCGCATGGGCTCTTTTGATGCCTGCAACAGCTCACTGATATCTGGAGGGGCCATTTCCTGCATCACAGGAGTGCCCATGCCAAACTCCAGCCTTGGGTCTGAGTTCATCTGCACAGCGTGAGCACAGGATAAGAGTGCAAGTTAGATTTTGATCAGCTTCAGGACGAAATCTGGCTATCACCAAAGTGCAGGGTGTGCCAGCATGTCGCGCTGTTCTGATGCCAAGGCAACTGCTGTGAGCAGTGAAGCAGGATCATTGATTGCAGACTTGTGTCTAAAGTGTTGCATGCAACCTCACACTCAATATAGAGCAGCACAACCTGGTCTATGCAAGACATCACCCTGCTGTCTAACATGAAACTGCTGCACATGTCCCCTTACCAGATTGCCAGAAAGATGTGGCTGTGCTCGAGATGTGTACCTGGAGTGTGTGCAGATCTTTTGTCAGCTCCTCGTTCAAGAACCTGACGTCCCCGCTGCGCTTACGCCGCATGAAGGCACTGATCTCACGAGCCTCGTTCAAATTCTCCTGGTCCTGCAACTCAGCAGGAGTCACATGTCAGCCTGGCGTTCTGCTGCATGCATTTCTGATGGAAGGCTTCTGCAACAGCACTTAAGAACGCCCTGTAGTGAAGACAACACGCAATTTGTCATCAGTTTGAAAGTACAGAGACAGCAGAGGCTGTTCAAGCTGTGTGTGGAAGTGCTGTAGAAGCGGCAGCAGCTGAGAAACTCCCGCACAACAACAGAAAGCCATGGCCATCAGAAAGCATTGAAGAGGTCATAGTCCGAGTCGATTGTACATACCTGACCCTGGCGGAAGACACGTGTTCAATGGAGTGAGTGAGTGAGTGAGTGAGTGAGTGAGTGAGTGAGTGAGTGAGTGAGTGAGTGAGTGAGTGAGTGAGTGAGTGAGTGAGTGAGTGAGTGAGTGAGGGGTCCCTGTCAGTCAGGGCAGACAGTGTCTTGTGTGTCACTGCCAAGGTGTACCAGCATGCACATATCTCAACAGGCCAGACTGAATTTCAGCTAGTTGCAAACATGTCTACTCAAAGTCTGTCATAAGAAAACACACAAGTTGAATGGAGCAGCTCAATGGCGAGGGCTTACTTCAACATCTTGAATCTCATCCTTCCATGATGCTGGAACACCTTGGACATTGTGCCGTAGTCGCGTCAGCATGTTTTCAGGAACAGCTGCACCCTCTTCCTCTTCTTCACTTTGATCATGCCCTAGATTATCTGGATCTAGTTCATCTGGCATGCCAAAATCAGATGCCCGCTGCATTTGGGGACCCTTGGCTGGCCCACCTCCTCTGGTGTTGACCCCAGGAGGTCCCCTCTCTGTCCGGGTGGGAGAGGGGCTGACTCTGCGGCCAGAACTGCCGGATTTTTGTCTTCGCCTAGGCTCTCTGTTGTTTTGATGTGGGTCATCTGGATCAGCATCATTGCCGCTGCCAGGAGGGCCCATGCCCAGCTGCGGGGGTCCTGACTGCCTGGGTTCCCTAGGCAGACGCTGCCCTTGCCTTGACATGCCGCTGTCATCTCTAATGACAGACCGGTAGTCGTCTTGCGCTGAGGGTGACCTGTTCTGCTGAGGCCTAGGGCGCTGCTGAGACTGATCAAAATTGCTGCGTGCTGAGTCAGATGAGCCCTTGTTCCGCAGAAAGTCCCCTTGCAGATTGCCTGAAAACCTATTGGCTGGGTCAGCTGCGCCTCTGTTCTGCTGGAAACCTCCTTGCAGACTGTTCCAGTTACCTTGCTGGTTGTTTGGATACCTGCCAGGGCCTGACTGCCTGTCATTGTTGTGTGGCGGTCTGTTTGTAGACTCAGGTGGACGCTGGGACTGCACAGGACGTCCAGATTGTTGCTGCCGGTTTGCAACATCAGGTGGGCGCTGCATTTGCATGGAAGGTCTGGCTGATGGTTGCAAGCCTTCTCGAGGGCTTGTGTCGCTTCTCCTGTTGTTCTGCGACCCTCCTGGCTGCTGCCTGCGGTCGCTGCCAGAAGGAGCAGGCCGAGGACGGCTGCCCTCGACCTGTCCCTGGGCAGATGCCTGTGCTCGAGGCAAGGGCGCAGCTGATGCGGATTTGGGGCTACGGGGAGGCTGACTGAGGACGCCAATGGGAGGTTTCTGATCAGCAGGTGCATCCGGAATATCGTTGCTGTCAAAATTAGTAGCGGCAAGATGGGCGATGCCCGTGTGTAGCCAAGCATGACAAGATATAGCCTGGATGGAGTGTAAGGAACATGCACAGGCGACAAGATGACGCCGTGAGAGGCGTGCAGCCATCGCCATGGTCACTGAAAACGAGAGGATACGTGGGCTCTCGCGAAATATCAAGTCTGCAACATCGGCACGAACGGCAGTGTTAATGTCATCGTCACTGAGCTCTGCTTGCGGCAATAGCTCTGCTTGTGGCAATTGCGCATTGAAGAAATGGAATTCTAGGTCATGAGGTAAACCTACTAGCTATATAGCTAGGTGTCAGAATTCGTAGGCGCATTCCCGCTCTGAGTTCAGCTCGAAAGAAGAGCTCGATGCTGAGCGTAAGTTCACTGAGAGACACGTTTTGTGTGCGCTTTCCCAAACTACAACTTTGAGCTGACTGGCTTGAAGGCGGCTCTTGCAAAGCTTTTGCTGTAGACCTTTCCTGCAACACTGTCTGTGCCAATCAGGTCAGAGCTCAATGAAGCAGCTCTATGCTCAGGTGAAAACTATCTGTCTTGTTTGAGCTGCGCACAGTCCCTCACAAAGGACACCCAACGGCATGTAGCAGTCACATTGTGCTATTTTGGTCTCTCTCAAACGTCTTGTCTTTATGAATGTTGCTTGCATGAAGAGCTGGAGGGACAATCAGAATCCTGCCTTGATGCATCAGTCTATAAGCTGACATCGACGTACCAGGTGAAATCAATATACCGCCCTCCAAACTACTATGTTGTCTACTGCCATCCACTGCATTTTATTGGGACCAGCTGAGCTTTATAATGTCAGACATTGCTGCTCACCAAATCTACAGCACTTTGACATCTTGGTCCTCTTGACAATCTGCATATGACACTATGGGAACGAAGCGCGGCTGAACGCCTGTCTGAACGCCTGTCTGAACGCTTTCAGCCTTGTCTTACACTAGCTGAAAGTGATGAGAGTATGTCTCAACGCTTTCAGCCTTGTGTTATACTAGCTGAAACTGACTAGAGTATGATCAGCAACTTTCAGCTTACATGTCTGATGTTATCTAATTCATGGCTGAACGCTTTCAGCCTTGTCTAGAGAATATAATGCTTGCTGAAGGTGGCTAGAGTGCGATCAGCAAGGTCTAGCTTGCAGTGTCTGATCCTATCTTACAAAGGCTGAAAGTGCTGGAATATCTGATGTGCTCTGAAACTATCTCATGCACGTCAGGAAGCAGAACACTGTTATAGTGTAGCTATGAGACAAAATGCGCTGCAGAGCTACTGCAGTGTACAACCGCTGAACTAACTAAATTGACCTAAACAGGCATACTTTGGTAACTACATGCTAACACTAGTACTGGTGTTGTACCTTATGTGATGGGCCCGGTTTGCAGCGTGAACACATTGAGCCTGCATCTAGAGGTCATGCCATGCCAGACGTGTTCATGTAGACCAGCCCAAACAGCTTGTTTCCCTCCGTGGCTGTAACCAGCTTTGTGTCCAGCTCTGAGATGTCAACAGCCAGCACTTGCTGTGTGCGGCTGCTCAGGCTGGCTGTCATGACATCTTCAGCGGTGCCATACCTAGCAGGGTATAGCTTGCACACAAGTGTACTGCCAACCTGAGCACTTCTGATGACCCGCAGTAACTGCTGGAGTGAACAGGTGCTTTGTGTCCGGCTGATAAAGCGCAGCTTGCAATGAGAGCGTGCACGATGTGTGGGCTGCACTTTGACTGAAACAGGATACAGCCATCATCACATTTGAGCCCTAATGAGACTGTGCCGACACGAGTACATCATATGACTGCTTCCAAAGAACAATTGCCAGGTGGCATGATCAAACGCGCAACTGTGATGTGTGCATGCCAGCTTGCTTTGTGAGGCAGACCTACATTGTGTTCACACTACTTAGTAGCCATCATGCTGCTAAACGTAAATCACAAAGACAACAGGACCCCACCTGGCTTTGTTGTTGTTGTGCACAATAGACCACATCTGCCACACTTGCACGCCAAGGTGTAAGAGCAAAGCTCTACAGGCCTCAGCTTCTTGCCCATGCCTACCAGCAGCCTACCAGTGATGTGCAGGTCCACCATCAGCAACCAGCATGCACAAGCACAAAGCCTGCACAATGAAATGCTGCACACGTGTTGGCAATCAATATCAAAATTCACGACTATGGAAAAGAAGAGATGGACACGTATATGTTCCAGTAACAGACGCTTAACATGGCCTTCTCTAGCCACTGCAGAGCTGATTCAGCATCTGGTCTTACTCATTTGGCAGGCACTGCTGGCTGCCATCTGTGATCACACAGTAAAACCAACACATGCTGGTGATGACAACTCTTTTTTGTATGCTGCTGATCCAACTTGACCTGGGGATTGCGTGTGTGCATTCAGTCCAGAGACTGGCCATGTCATTTGCAGTCATGCACAATTTCAGATTATCCAGGACTCATGCAGGCCTTGCAGTGTATGCAGCAAAGGAAACAGTAAGATTGCTGCAGAAAGCGCTATACCTGAAGCAGAGGTGTACTCTGTAGTTGGTAGGTGCACATCATTCGCCCCAGCACCAGAACAGAACAGGAAGCTACACCCCCAGAAGCCATTATCTTGCTCATGGTCTTTCCAATCCTAGTGCTCTGCTGTGTGGACCTCTGACAGTTTTGACAGACAGATAGATGGCATGATGTTGCCATGGCTCAAACCACTTGCAGGCAATCTTCACTGCAAGTCAAATAGATATTATTGCTGCAGCAGCTGCCCACCAACATGAGTTGCAGCATTTGCTGATTTTGACAGAGCAGCATGTGATGTACGCATTCTTACATTGGAAGAGGTGCAACTGTCAGCAGACTTTCGCAACGAATACTCCAGGAGGGTCAGCAAGCAAGTCAAAAATGCCTGTGCTCATGGCCTACAAATGTCTCTCTATGTCATGCGCACTGACCGAAGTTTTTAAATGTTTGCTCAGGCTGCGTACTTGGTGAACAGCACCAATATGCTTCAGATAACCCCAGTACCAATTCAACCCCAGAGCCAGCAATGGGTGGCAAGAAGCTGGGTTGTGGGACAAGCGGGTGTTCACTATCGGATGTTCGTGTCTGTCCCGGCACCAGGAGCTGAACCTTGAGGTACGGCTATGGGCGCACAAAAGAAGCCTACAGACGTGATCATATTTCGGCTGCGTGCAGCACCGACTTTACAACAGCATAAAACCCTCATGTGGTGCAAGCTGCTACGAGACTCTTATATTGCACAAGCGAGCAAGAAACGGCCATAGCCCAGTACAATCTGAGTGAAGGGCAGCATGTACGTTTGTCAATTTGCAACGTTTTGTAAACAAATGAAGCAGCAATTCACCACGCACAGTTCTGTATCATGCAAACATACACACCTCAGCATAGTGTTATGCCACTTATCTATGCAAAGTGCCCATTGCCTAATTGATTGAATGAACTCGGATGCCATCATGGATGATGCTTGTGAGTCCAGCTTGCATAGCTGACGCTCAAGAGACATTGTGATGGGCCTTGCTGCCATCTTTCTGCTTTGCTCTCTTTCTGCCATATGCTGCTTCAGCCAGCAAAGGCTTCATTGCATATCAAAGGCTCTTGCTGCAAGTGATAGGATCTG
>JAABUT010004941.1_pt1 | contig 10247 bp, 9 predicted proteins | sample 5559281 | NCBI WGS metagenome assembly JAABUT01 (sample SAMN10711880, study PRJNA513359) | rock metagenome | isolation source: Antarctica rocks | place: Antarctica: Victoria Land, Ricker Hills nord | collected 2016-01-04 | reverse complement strand
TGTCGGATCGGCGATCGTCACACCCATGCCTGTCGCGATCTGCTCCAACGGCTCGCCCAACGACTGCGTGCCCACAGACAACTAAGCACTCAGCGGGAAAACGCCTGCGCACACGACGGCACCGGGTACCTATGCCTGCCATGCTGCGTCGCTGCACAGATCCGCTGACACAGCAGGCTTCCGCTGACACATGTGGCTCCGCTGACAGGTACACCGGGTCCCGGGCGTGCAACGCGGCAGGTAGGAACAACACCATCGGCGGAGAACCGAAAGAAGCTGACGACCAAGTGGTAGCGGGGCCGCATCAGTGACGACCGCCGACCCGGGCATCGCCCGAGTGGCACCGTTCCGGTGCAGTACCGAACGCATCCGAAGCTGGGCGGTTCGTCCACCGCAGGCTGACCTGGTCGACCCGCCGGTGGTGCCAGGCTTGTACCGCACGATCGGCGAACGCCGCCCTGCGGCACGCGCAGACATCACCTGGATGGCACGACAACGGCGGATTACAACGGCGGGCCGAGGCGGGTGGCGGCCGGGATGTTGGCGCCGCCGAGGTTCTCTCCGGTGACCAGGAAGACCAATCGACGGGAGACGGCCACGGCGTGGTCGGCGAACCGCTCGTAGAAGCGCCCTAGCAACGCCATGTCTACCGCCGGGCCGGCGCCCGCGGTCCAGGTCGGGGCGTGCAACGCCGTAAACAGTTGCTGCTGAAGATCGTCCATCAGGTCGTCCTGGATCTCCAGGGTGCGGGCCAGTTCGACGTTGCGTTCTCGCAGCACGATCTCAGCCATTTCGGCCAGGTGCACCCCGACGGTCCCCATCCGTTCGATGAGAGGTCGCACCGCGATGGGGATCGCTCGGGCCGGGTGGCGCCGGCGGGCGGCCCGAGCGACGTGGATCGCCAACGCTCCCATCCGCTGCAGATCCGCCACTATCCACAGCGCCGAGAGAACGGCCCGCAGATCTTTCGCGACGGGGGCCTGCAGGGCCAGCAGTTCGATTGCGGAGGACTCGGTACTGGCCCGCATCGCGTCTAATTCCGCATCGATGCCGATGACCTTCTCGGCCAGGGTGAGGTTGGCCTCCAGCAAGGCGCCGGTGGCATCGCGCAGCGCGTCGCCGGCCAGCTGGCACATCCGGGCCGCGGTGTTTCCCAGTTCATCCAATTTGATGTGGTAGGCCTGTCGCGTAGATGCCATAGGATCCCCTTTCGATCACCGTTCCTCGTTCTGTCCCGCGGGTGGCGCACAGGCTGGGCGGACTAAGCGGTCCGCACCCGGCGCGCGAGGACTCACCCGGGTTCCAGGCACTCCAGCGGGGTGCTGTCGAAGATATAGCCGACGCCGCGGACGGTGCGGATGTGCTGACCGGCACCGGGGCGCCGCTGCAGTTTGGTCCGCAACCGCAGGATGTGTACCTGCAGCGTTCCGGGATTGCCGGTGAAGGACGATCCCCAGATCAACTCCAGCAGCGTGTGGCTGGGCATGACGTGATCGACGTGCTCCAAAAGCACATGCAGCAACCGGAACTCCTGCAGCGTCAGACCCACAGGTACCCCGTTGACCCTGGCGGTGTGGGCGCTGATGTTGAGTTCCACGGCGCCGCCGGTCAGCACCGCCGGGCCATTGCCCGCCGCAGGCTCGATGTCGGGGTGAGGTGGCGGTGAGGGGATCGGATTCTCGCCTTCCCCGGTAGGGGACGTGCTGGCGTTCATCGTCGACATCAGCCGAATCGGCCGGAGATGTAATCCTCGGTCCGCTGGTCGCTGGGGTTGGAGAAGATCTTCGGGGTGTAGTCGATCTCCACCAGTTGCCCGGGCTGCCCCACGCCGGCGAGGTTGAAAAATGCGGTCCGTTCCGAGACCCGGGCGGCCTGCTGCATGTTGTGGGTGACGATGACGATCGTGTACGTCTCTTTCAGTGTCTGGATCAAATCTTCGATCGCCAGAGTGGAGATGGGGTCCAGCGCCGAGCACGGTTCATCCATCAGCAGCACCTGCGGTTGCACCGCGATGGCCCGGGCGATGCACAGCCGCTGCTGCTGCCCACCGGACAGGCCCGCTCCGGGTTTGTCCAGCCGGTCCTTGACCTCTGCCCACAGGTTCGCGCTTTGCAACGACCGTTCCACGGTGTCATCCAGGTCCGACTTCTTCGCGCGCCGGGAGTGCAGCTTCAAGCCGGCGACGACGTTGTCGTAGATCGACATCGTCGGGAACGGGTTCGGCCGTTGGAACACCATCCCGATGGTGCGGCGCACATCGACCGGGTCGATCCCCGGGTCGTAGATGTTCTCCCCGTCGAGCAGGATGTCGCCGGTGACATAGGCACCGGCGATGACTTCGTGCATCCGGTTCATGGTGCGCAGCACGGTGGACTTGCCGCAACCAGAGGGCCCGATGAACGCTGTCACCGACAACGGCGCCACGGTGAAGTTCACCCCGGACACGGCCAGGAACTTGCCGTAGTAGATGTCGACGTTTTTCGCATCGATCCGCTTTGCCATGATCTTCTTCCTCGGGGTCAGCGCTGTCGCAGCACGGAGCGGCGCACCAGCAGGCGCGCGATGACGTTCAGCAGCACCACGAGCACGATCAGGGTCAACGCCCCGGACCACGCCCGATCCAGTGCCGTCTGGTTCGGCAGGCCAGCCTCGTTGAACACGAACAACGGCAGACCCTCCTGCGGCCCGGAGAACGGGTTCGAGTTGATGGCCGCGTTGCCGAACACCGTGAGCAGCAGCGGCGCGGTCTCCCCCGACACCCGGGCGATGGACAGCATCACCCCGGTGGTGATCCCGGGCAGCGCCGCCGGCAGCACCACCCGGACGATGGTCCGCCACCGGGAGATCCCCAACGCGTAGCTGGCCTCCCGCAACGCATCCGGGACCAGGCGCAACATCTCCTCGGTGGAACGCACCACCACCGGTGTCATCAGGATGACCAGGGCCAGGGATCCGGCGAATCCGGAATACCCCTGTTTGAGGATCAAAACCCACAACGCCAACACGAACAGCCCCGCCACGATCGAGGGCAGCCCGGTCATCACATCCACGAACACCGACACCAACCGCCCGAACCGGCCCCGGGCGTACTCCACCAGATAGATCGACACCAGCAACCCGACCGGCACCGAGATGATGGTCGCCAGACCGACCTGCTCCAGGGTGCCCACGATCGCGTGGTAGGCCCCGCCACCGGCGTCCTGGTCGGCGATGTTCAACTTCGAATGGGTGAAAAACGTTGCGTCGAAACGTTTGAGGCCGTGACTGATCGTGTACTGCAGCACCGCTATCAACGGTGCGATCGCCAGTATCAACGCCGCTGTCGTCAAGGTGCCGGCCAGCCGGTCACGTGCGCGCCGCCCGCCCTCGACGAACGCAGATATCACCGATTGGGCCACGATGTAGAAAATGGCGGAGAACACCACGAAGTCGGCGACGCCCTGCAGCGGGGTGATCACAAACAGCAGCGCACTGACCGCCAGGACAGCGACGGCGATGGTCGGTGTCGCCCGCCGCGGCAGACTGTTGCTCTGCAAAGTCATCGACTTCGGCCGGGTCGGTGAGGTGAGGGTACTCATCCGGCTGCTCCTCGGAATTCCTTGCGGCGAGCCACGATCGCCCTTGCGGCGAAGTTGACGATCAAGGTGATCACGAACAGCACCAGGCCGGAGGCGATCAACGCGCCCTGACCGATCTTGCCGGCGTCGCCGAACGTGTTGGCGATGTTCGCGGCGATGGTGTTGCCGCCCGGGGTGAGCAGGTGGGCGGTGATCTCGTAGTTCGCCGAGAGCACCAGCGCGACCGCGATCGTCTCCCCCATGGCCCGCCCGAAGCCCAGTACCACGGCGCTGATCAGGCCGGGTCGACCGTAGGGCAGCACCGCCAGGCGGATCATCTCCCACTTGGTGGCCCCCAGGGCGTAGGCGGCTTCCTGGTGCTCCCTGGGCACCTGGTTGAACACCTCCCGGGAGATCGCGGCGATGATCGGCAGGATCATGATCGCCAAGACCACCGAGGCGGTGAACAGTGATTTTCCGAAGATGCCGTTGGAGGCGAAAATGGGGATCCACCCGAAATAGTCCGACAGCCACTTGCTCAGCGGCATGATCGCCGGGACCAGGTAGATCAAACCCCACAGCCCGTACACCACGCTGGGAACCGCAGCGAGCAGATCCACCACATAGGCGATCGGCTGGGCCAGGCGCCGCGGAACGTACTGGGTCACCGACAACGCCACCCCCACCGCCACCGGCACCGCCATGACGATCGCCAGGACCGACGTCACCAGCGTCCCGTAGGTCAACGCCAGAATGCCGAACACCGGCGGGTCGTCGTCGGGAAACCAGCTCTTCTCGGTCAGGAAGTTACCCGCATCGGCCTGGACCGCCGGCAGTGCCCGAACGATCAAGAACAACGCAATGGCCACCAGCACCACCAACAACAACGCTGCCGCCCACAGCGCCAACCGCCGAAACAGCCGATCCCCGGCGGGCTCGGTCGCCTTGCCCCGGCGACGCAGCGGAGGCGCGGTCACGCCGGGAGTGGGTCGCGGTGCACCGGCGGTGATGTCCCTGCGCACCTCGGTGACGCTGCGGGATCCCTGGCCGGGTGGCAACAAGGTCCCCGGCCGCAGGTCGTGCTCAACGCGCTGGCCTGAGGAAGTCGCCCGCGCGTTGTAGGTGTCCGGCTCACCGGCGGCCGGCGGCCGGCGGTCGCCGCCGGGTGGTGGTGGCATGGTCATCGGGCTCCTGAAGCAACGTGATGCGCGTGAGAGAGAGCGGTGGTACCCGGCGCCGCAGGGACCGGGCCGGGTACCACCGCAGAGACGAGCTGCCGGTCAGGCCAGCGAGGCGATCGCCGTCTGCACCTTGGTCTTGATGTTCGCCGGCAGTTTGACGTAGTTGTTCTTCTCCAGGATGCCCTGCCCGCCGGCGGCGAGGTAGGTCATGAACGCCTTGACCAACGGGAGCGCCGCGGCTTTGGTCCCCTTTTCGCAGACGATCTCATAGGTCACCAGGACCGCCGGGTAAGCGGAGGTGTCGGTGTTGGCGTAGTCGAACTTGAGCGCCAGATCGTTGCCGGTACCGACAACGGTGGCCTTGGACAGGAAGTTCACCACGTTCGCCGTGGTCAACGCCACGAACTTGCCCTGCGCGTTGCCGACCTTGGCGTAGGAGATGCTGCTGTTCACCGCGAAGGAGAGCTCCATGTAGCCGATGCCGCCGGGGGTGGACTTCACACCTTGCGCGATGCCCTGGGTGCCCTTGGAACCCTGACCGCCGGGAGCCTTCCACGTCTTGTCATGACCGAACGTCCACGCACTGGCTGCGTCATTCTGCAGGTAGTTGGTGAAGTTGAACGTCGTACCCGACCCGTCGGACCGGTGGAACGTCTGGATCCCGATCGAGGGCAGCGTCGCACCAGGGTTGTCCTGCTTGATCGCCGCATCGTCCCACTTGGTGATCTTGCCACCGAAAATCCCCGCGATCGTCGCCGCCGACAGGCTCAAGCTGGTCACCCCGGGCAGGTTGTAGCCGACCGCGATCGGCCCCGGCACCATCGGCAGATCGATCGCCTGGTTCCCGGTCCCGCACCGCTTGTCCGCATCGGGCTTCTGCGTGGAGGACAGCGGGAAATCCGAACCGGCGAAATCGGTGGTACCGGCGGTGAAGTCGGTGACACCCTTACCGGAACCGCCGCCACCGTAGTTGATCATCGCCCCCGAGCAGGCCTGCTGGAAGGCCTTCGTCCACTCCGACATCGCATTGGACTGCGCGGTGGACCCCGACGCCGTCAACGACCCCTTCGCACAGCCGATCGCCCCACCAGAAGTAGAGGACGACGGCGAAGACACCGGAGCTGAGCTAGCCATGGCCGACGTCGGCGCACTGGACATGGCCGAGGACATCGCGCTGGACATGCCCGAGGGTGCGCTCGACATCGCCGACGACCCGCCACCTGCTGCTCCCACGGAACTGGCCGCCGACGTCGAGCCGGCCGGACTGGAGTTGTTGTTCGAACCGCAGGCCGCCAACGCCAGCAGACTCGCTGCGAGCATTGTCACGGTTCCCGCCAGGCGAATTCGCCCCACTGTGCACCATCCCTCTAGTTACCGACGATCGCGCGCCCCAACGGCTGCGACCTCTGTACTTCGAGATGACCCTAGAGGCCCCGACGGAGCAGAACCTGGCCGAGAGATGAACGACAGCTGAACATATTCAGCGACCAGTCAGGTCGGACTCACGCAGCAGAAACCGCATGGGCACGCACGGCCTGCCGGAGCGGACCGGACGACGCCACACCCTCTGACCGCGAATGGTGCCTGACGCGGCGGTCGAAGGGCCGGGTCCGCCACGTCCCGGCCGGCCGGGGAGCCACCACAGACATCAGTTCGTCGGTCAGGTCCAGGACCGAGTGTGAGGCCAAGCCCATCCGGACAGCGATTCCAGGGCCGCGGTCCGCTCCGACGAGAGCCGGCCGCCAGCATGCTGTTGATGCTGCCGCATCACCCATTCACCCAGCGCCACGCCGGAACATCGCGCGGAGCGAGCCGGCCGCGGGTCTCCTGTCTGCTCGGCGTAGGTGGCCAGCACCTGAAACACCGCATCCCACGCATCCTGCTGAGGTGACCAGCTCCAGCCGGGCAGCGCCTGCACGGCGCGCACCGCGGCCGCAGGAAGCGTGCCATTCTTGAACGATCGGCGCACCTGGCTGACCCAGGCACCCAGGCGGAACGTACCCACTACGGCGGCCTGCGGGGGGCAGGCGTGACCGTGCCGCTGAACGAAGATCGTCAACGCCGTGAATCCCTCTCCCCACCGTTCCTCGCGCGAGGACCACCGCCAGCCCGGCAGAGCTGTCAGGGCCTTTTCCTGCAGCGCGGTCAGTGTGCCGGCGCGGTGATCCTCACGCTGACGCGCCACCCACCGCCCCACCGGAAATCCGCGGCACACCGCCCCGGCCGGTACGTCTGCATCCCGCCCCTGCGCGAGATAGGTGCCAAGGATCTGCACGCCGAGCTCCCACCGGGACGGCCCCGGGCTCCACTGCCACCCGGGTATCTGCTCCAGCACGGTGATCCGGTCCGCCGGCAGCGCGCCCCGGTGATAAGCATCGCGTTGCGTGCGGACCCACCCGCCGATGCGGCGGCCCTGGACCGGCGAGTCGGCGAGCATCTCGGGGCCGCCGTGCTGGGCTGCACACCGGCACAGCCGGCTCACCGTCCGGTGCCATTCGCGGGCCGCGGCACCTTCCCACGACCAGCCGGGCAGCACCTGCAACGCGGCCACCTGATCGGCGGCCAGTTCGCCCGACCAGTACCGTTCCCGGCAGGAATCGGCCCACCGGCCCAGGTCCACACCACCGGAAATGGCTCTGGGTGGTACACCCGCCGACCCTCGGACCGCCACATAGTGCAGCAGAGCATCCCAGCCCCTGCTCCAGCTAAACTCGTGCGCAGCACTTTGTTTCACCGCCGGTGAACTCCACTCCTACTCGTTCCGCCTTCTTCGGCGCGACCCGCAAAGTGAACGCCGCAGGCCCAACGCTACCCACGCCACCGCACCGGATCCGATCACTGTCAGTTTCAGACCGCAGATCCGCGCTGCGACCACACGCCCTTACCACGCCGGGCCGAGCAACCCGGCCAGGGGCGTCGACGCGATCAGCTTTGGACTGTCAGCTTCCGGGTGCCCGTCTCCGGGGTCCGTGGTGGGGGTGCTGGTTACTCGTTGCCGTTGAACTGGTGGTCGACGTTGCCGCCGGTGGCGTCGGTGTGACACTGACACTGCCCTCGACATCCGGCGTCGCCGCCCCCGACGGAAAGTGGGCGGGGTCCGCCCGCGGCACGTTACCGATGGCCGATCCTCCTACGGGTTTGGCGAAATGGACCAGCGGTGCGCTCTGCGTGGACGAAACCCATATACCCACTCAAAGTAGGCTAGGTGAGTCGAACTCCAGCGGCCGGTCAGACAGGTCAGCCGGGGCGCGTCTACCTCAGGGCGACCTCGCGGACGGTGGTGTCGGTACTCGATGTGTCGGGACCGGCCGAGGTTCACGTTGGCACGGTAACCAAGGCGCCGACCAGCTGGACGTAGATGATCTTGCCGGACTCGCATGTGTGTCCGGTGGTTGAGTCGGCCGCGGTCCCGGCCGGACGACGGCTTTGACGGCGTGTTACACGTCTCCCGGAGTACAACAGCTCGACCGATTCCGGCCAGCAAGTTCAGTCGTCAAACAGCTCGCTACCGCTGGCGAGCGGACCTTATAGTCGCGTGAATGGACAAGCCCGTGCTGATCCAGTCGCTGCTCAGTCTGTTGCAAGAGCACTGGTCCATCCGCCCCAGCAAGATCGGCGCGCTCGACGGCGGGATGAACTCCCTGACAGTGAGGATCGAGGACGCCGGTGAGCTCTCCGTAGCCAAGTGGGTTCCTGACGGCCAGCACGAGGCCTTGCTCTAAGGTGCGGAGGTGGCCCTCCGGCTGGCCCAGAAGGGCGTGCGCACGGCCGAGCCGATGCTGACGCGAACTGGGGAGCTCGTCGTGAACGCTCTTGGAGGCGGGCTGGTACTCATGCGGTGGGTGCCTGGGCTTCCATTGGACGGGGTCAGCCCGGCAGATCAGCACCTCATGGCTGCTGTCTTGAGCCGCATCCACGCCGCCTTGCCTCAGCATTGCCCACCCGGTGGGCAACCGTTCTTCGAATGGATGGCCACGCCCGTCGCACTGGCCGAGCACCCTTGGCTTGTTTCGGCGGTCAAGGAGGTTCGTTGTGACTACGCTGCTCTGCCGGCACTCAGTTGCCCGATGCTCGAACAGACGATCGATCACTGCGCCAGATAGGGCGAACAGAACACGCCAAATAATTCGAACAGTTACATATCTGCGGCATTTCCCGGTCGACATCGTGAAGATCGACCGGAGCTTCACGGCGGACCTGACCACCGATGAGGCCACCCGGTCCACCGTCCGAGCCGTCATCGACCTCAGCCAGGTCCTTGATCTGACCGTCGTCGCCGAAGGCGTCGAAACGCTCGCCGCCCTTGGCGTGGATCAAGCTCAGGGCTACCACTTCGGCCGCCCACTGCCCAAAAACCAGTTGACGGACTTCGTCACCGCCGACCGGGCCCTCACGGCCACCTGGCCGCGCCGCTCGGACGCGGCCTGTCGAGGTCGTCCGACTGACCATCACCCTGCGTGGTAGTGAATCCGGCAGGTGTTTTCCGCCATGGGTAGATGCGAATAGCTGCGCGCCCCGGAAGGAACGCGCAGCTATTCGCTACTGATGGTATTCGCTGATGCGGGGAAAGCGCGTCGGTCAGCCGCCGAGTTCGGCTGCGGGTCGGTCCCAGCCGGGTACCTGGTAGGGCCCGAGGATTGTCTTGTCGCCGGGATACGGCTTGACCCAGCTGGTGGCGGTGTACCAGTCGAGTCGGTTGAGCAGCGCCGGGTTCGAGGCGTCCACGGTGGGCTTGCGACCGCCGAAGTTCTGGTGGGTGCTCCAGACCTGCCATTGGGCGGCAATGGACTTCATCGCCGTTGGGACCGCGGGTGTGGCCTGCGCTGTTGCTCCGGCCTTGGCGGCCGGAGCGCCGGCGGCGGGTGTGGTCACCTTCAGCCCGTAGGTCAATGGAATCTGGTTGGGCAGAGCGGTGAACGGCTTCAGGTTCGGGGTATTGGTGAAGATATCGGCCATCGGTTCGGCGGCGCGGTCCTCCTGATTCATCGGGGCGATGCCCAGGATCTGTTCGATGCTTTTCACCACGTTCAGTTGCGAGTAGTAGGTGCTGTTGACGGCGTTGGTCTTGGCGTACGGACTGATGACGAACAGCGGTCCCCGGTGTCCGTCGACGTGGTCGGTCCCGGCCTGGGTGTCATCTTCCAGGACGAAGATCGCCGAGTTCTTCCAGTCCTTGGAATGGCTGATGGTGTCGACGATCCGGCCGAGAGCGAGGTCGTTGTCGGCGACCTGAGCGGTCGGGTAGGGATCTTTCCCTGAAATGCCGGCGGTGTGATCGGCCGGGAGCCACATCAGGTTCAGATTGGCCAGCGTGTTGTTCTTCTCCGCCTTGGCGAAGTTCTGCTGCCAGATGTCGGCCCGGTACTGGTCCGGGATGTCGAGGTTGAACTTCGGGTACGCCGGGTCGAGGATCTTGTTCAGCGAAGGGATGTCGGAGTACGTCGGGTACTGCCCATCGGCGATCGGTGAGGGCCCGGCGACCTTGCCTTCCTTGACCTGGCTGGCCTTG
>JAABUT010004940.1_pt1 | contig 10249 bp, 10 predicted proteins | sample 5559281 | NCBI WGS metagenome assembly JAABUT01 (sample SAMN10711880, study PRJNA513359) | rock metagenome | isolation source: Antarctica rocks | place: Antarctica: Victoria Land, Ricker Hills nord | collected 2016-01-04 | reverse complement strand
AACGGCGGCCTGGAGGCCACGGTGAAGTGCTGCGGGGTAGCCGTGGCGATGCCGCAGGGACAGAGTCGGGCTCCTCCTTCGTCGAGCGAGTAGTCAGTGAACACGGGAACCGTTCCGGTCCTCGCCCTGCGCCGCGCGTCCAGCGCGGTTGCGGGGCTGGGCTCATCGTCAGCCGATCGGGCCGGAACGGGGCGGAGCCGCCGTAGTAGTCCGAGGCCGGGAGAGCCGGTCACATGGCGAAGGGCGGCAGCGGTTAGGAGAAGGGATGGAGGCTGTAATGCCGAAAGACGCACCACCGAATGGTGGCGCACCGACCGGGGCCGGCTCGATCGGTCCGCACCGGCGGGTATCGGAGATGCAGGTCAAACTTCACCGTTGGGCGGTGGCCGATCCTGGTCGCCGGTTCGACGACCTGTTCAACCTCGTGCACGACCCGGCGACGCTGCTTGTGGCGTTCGAGCGGGTCGCGGGCAACACCGGGGCCCGAACGCCTGGCGTGGACGGCCTGAGGGTCGCCGACGTCGAAAAGGTGATCGGAGTCTCCGGCTTCCTGGACGACCTGCGTGCTCGTCTTCGAGACGGCACGTTCCGGCCGGTGCCGGTGCGGGAACGTAAGATCCCCAAGCCGGGCGGGTCGGGCAAGGTCCGTAGCCTCGGGATCCCGACGGTGGCGGACCGGGTCGTCCAGGCGGCGTTGAAGCTGGTGCTGGAACCGATCTTCGAGGCTGACTTCATGCCGGTCTCGTACGGGTTCCGGCCGATGCGGCGAGCACACGACGCGATCGCCGAGATCCACATGTTCGGCACCAAGGGTTATCGCTGGGTGCTGGATGCGGACATCGAGGCGTGCTTTGACACCATCGACCACACGGCCTTGATGGACCGGGTGCGCCGGCGGGTCAAGGACAAACGTGTCCTGTCGTTGGTTAAGGCGTTCCTCAAGGCCGGGGTTCTTACCGAAGTCGGCCAGAGCGAGGAGACACCCGCCGGCACGCCGCAAGGTGGCATCTTGTCCCCGTTGCTGGCCAACATCGCCTTGTCGGTGCTCGATGAGCACCTGCACGGGCCATGGCAACCAGGCGGGGGCATGGCCACTGCCAGCCGACGCGTCGCACGCCGACGTCAGGGCCTGCCGAACTGGCGGGTCGTTCGCTATGCGGACGACTTCGTCGTGCTCGTGCACGGTACCCGCGTCGACGTCGAGGCGTTGCGCGAGGATGTCGCGGATGTGCTCGCACCGATGGGGTTGCGGCTCTCACCGGCCAAGACCCAGGTGGCGCACATGAGCGACGGGTTCGACTTCTTGGGGTTCCACATCCAGTGGCGTCGCAAGCGTGGGACGAACTCCTGGCACGTGTACACCTTCATCGCGCAGCGGCCGATCCGGTCGCTGAAGGCGAAGGTTCGTGCCCTGACGAAGAGGACGTCGCAGCAACAACCCAAGGTCGCGCTGATCCGGCTCAACCAGATCATGCGCGGCTGGGCCAACTACTTCAAGCACGCGGTGTGTAAGCACACGCTGGGCAACCTGGCCTACTTCGCCTGGTGGCGAGTGGTCCGGTGGCTCCAGCGGCTGCACCGGTGGACGTGGAAGGACGTCCGGCGCCGGTTCACCACCCCCTATGGGCGGTGGAAACCGATCACGGTGGACGAGATCGCACTGTTCAGCCTCGACTCGGTACCAGTGACCCGGTACCGCTATCGGGGCAACGCGATCCCCCAACCCTGGGTTGCACTGAAACCCCTGACGGCACCAACCGTGGAGAGCCCGTTGCGGTGAAAGTCGCACGGCGGGTTCGGCGAGCGGCCTGGGGAAACGGACCTGGAGCAATCCAGGCACCGCGCCCCAGGCCGACTCAACCTAGCGCCTCATCTCGCCGGGTGAGCTCGCATGACTCCGGGCGGGCGGGTGCTCAGCGTGCTTGGTCTGACGCTGTCGGCAGCGAGTCCTATTGTTGTAGAGATCTCATCTCGTCGAAAGGACCGAATATGGGGGGTTCTCTGCCAGATACCCATCCGCCCTCTCGGGACCCTCGTGCCGTGTTCGTCGTACACGGGCGCAACGGTGCTGCCCGGGATGCGATGTTCGAGTTCCTACGCAGCCTTGACTTGCGCCCCATCGAGTGGACTCGCGCAGTCGAACTTACGGGCAAGGGGTCCCCCTACATTGGCGAAGTCCTCGACGCTGCCTTCGACCACGCGCAGGCCGTCGTGGTGTTGATGACGCCGGACGAGGTCGCGTATCTGCAGACGCAGTTTGGGTCTGGGGAGGCAGATCCAGAGATCAAGCCTGACGCGCAGGCGCGGCCGAACGTTCTCTTTGAAGCGGGCATGGCTTTGGGGCGTGACGCTGAGCGGGCAATACTCGTTGAGCTTGGCCAAGTGCGTCCGTTCAGCGACGTAGCAGGCCGCCACGCGATCCGCCTCAGCAACGACCCCCCCATGCGGCAGGCCCTGGCCGCTCGATTACGCTCCGCCGGCTGCCCTGTCGACCTCAGCGGTACGGACTGGCAGCGTTCTGGCGACTTCACCCCACCTCCTCCACCCGGCCAGGGTCTGCCCCTAGGCCGGCGTATCCCCGGTGGTTCGGGGGCCCGTCCGGCCATCGACTTCGACGCTCGATATAGCGAACGAGGCGGTAATAGGCTCGCAAGGCTTCAAGTCATCAACCGGGGTACCGAGGCCGCGTACGACGTCTCGCTCATCCTTCCAAAGAACGCGTCAATTTCGTTTCTCAGCCAGATGCCGTCATCAATCCCAAAGGTCCCGGGAAACGGGAAATCCGTCACTCTCGATGTGTGGAACAGCAATCGCACCATGGGCGGACCACGCACTGACGACGCATTTGACGTCACCATCACCGCCCGCACGGAGAGCGGCGAGACTGTGACACAAGAAGTCTTTCTCGACACTAAGGCGTGAGGCCTGATGGACGAAGAGATCCGGATCCCAATTTCACTTCCGCTGGACGTCGATGGATTCCTGCGCAGAGAATGCCCCAACTGCGAGGGCGAGTTCAAATGGTTCAGCCATCAAGAAGGTGATCCCGACGCCGAGCGAGTGAGTCAGTACTTCTGTCCGCTATGCGGAGCCCCCGCCAACGTGAATCAATGGAACACGCCCGCCCAGAACGAGTTCATGCTCGGTGCTGCAGGGCCACACCTCGACCAACTCGTGTCCGATGCTCTCTCTGAGGCCTTCAATGGCATCAAAGGGATCCAATACAAGCCGAACCAGAATTTCACTCTGGATTTGCCTGACGCCGATCCCCTCCACGAGCCGAACGACATGGTGATCGTTGAGCCTCCCTGTCACCCGAACGAGCCATTGAAGGTCCCGGACGATGCCACGGTGCTCGTGCACTGTCTAATCTGTGGCGCTGAGTTCAGCAGCTGAGCTGCGTCACGCCGCCGCGAGCCGGCGCGCCTTCAGGTCGCGTCACACCGCTCGGTCACCGCTGCACGCGGAATCACACCACGTGCGACAGCGCAGTCCCTCAGATCTCAGGAACCTTAACTTGGGGAGGCGTCCAACAAGTCACGCAGCCGCCCGAGAAATATGTTGACCTGTTGTTCCATCAAGCCGGATCGCTCCTTGTTAAGGGTGTCGAACTCGCCGTGCGCAGCCGCGTTTCGCATCCCCGCCATCTGCTCGACGTCCTTGGTGTCCTGCTTGGTAAGGATGGCGGCAGAGCGCAACGCCCGGCTGTAGGCGGAGATTCCGGGAGTACCAGCAATCGGTAGTTTCAGCTGGTCCACGGCTCCCCTCAGTGCCGTTTCCAGGGCGGCTCCGGCGAGCACGATCGGTGCCGCGGCATGGACATCGCGGTCCTCATTCAGAAGACGCACTTGCTCCATGATGTCGGTGCTCGCGAGCGCTCGAATGCCTTCGCCCAACTCTCCGGGTAGGCGCGTAACTCCGCTCTCCACTTGAGCAGACCACAGACGCATAATTTCGCCCAGCGCGTGGACGCCGGACTCCATTGAGGAGCGATCACCATTCGACTCGTAGGCGATGGTGGCCCGCCTTAGCCACTCGGAGTCATCACCGGCATGCTGACGCAAGAACTCAAGCGCGGAGGCAGCACGTGCCATCAGGAGCCCTTTCTCACTCCGATCGGTGACGGTCCAATATCCCCCGTACATTCCATCTGCGGGCTGGAAGCGCATATCGGACTGCAGCTCGACGGCCTGCTCGCGTGCCCACGCCACTACCTGCTCACGTGATGTCATGGGACCACCGTATGTGAAGGATGCGCCAAATCGTCGGTAGACCAAGCCCCAAACACTGCGGTGGTTCCCCTCGCGTGAGGCATTCGTCGGCCGCTCGCTGCGCGCGCCCTTGCGTCTATCCGCCGCCTAGGTGCGTCCTTGGCTCTCAGTATGAGGCGGGATACACCGCTTCCTCCATCCGGTCGCCTTCGCCAGCCACCCAAACGCGCGTGCGAGGGCGACGTTTGGGGTCGGCCGCAACGTCACGCGTCAAAACGGCAAGCATCTCCTCGATCGCGTCGCGTAGACGTGCGACCGAGACTTGTTCTGGGCCGATCTTCAGGTCGCATGGCTCGGCGAGGACCTGCGTCGGCGTGGCGTAAACGCCGTGCTTGGCTTGCAAACCCTTCCAGGCGCCAGTACCCGCCGCCGCGCCCTGCCAATGCTCCAGCAGGTGCCGCAGAGCGTCAGACTGGCTCCCAAGCGGCTCCGGCAATTGCGCTCCATCGGCATCCTGTCTGAGGGCGCTCCGCAGGTGTCTGACGGCGATCATGAGAAATTGGACGTCACCCCAAAAGAGGTCCATAGGCCGAGCGTCGCTAGCAAAGACTCGCCTGATGCCGAGTGTGGCGAAGCGTTCTTCTCGCGCTGCCGACGCCGCCGTCCAGCTCGCCCAAACACGATCTATCTGCAAGAGCGCGACGTGACACCACTTGATCGAGATCCACTTGTGGCGATCAGACACGCCTCGAGAATACGCGTGAGCGCGGTCAAGGATGGAGGCCTGCCTGCGACAGGCCGCCATCGGGCGCGTCGTTCGGGGGGGTCTCCCACCTGGCTACAGCCGCATCTCTCCTCGCGAGCCAACCGCCTCCGAAGTGGGTCACTCCGCATGGGCCGTACGTCGCGAGATCTCTCCCTGCGAGCTAGGCGGGGGACCATCTCCCTGGACCGTTGGGGTTCCTGAGGACTTCGCGTCGGTCGGATACCCACCCTGGATGAAGAAGATCATGTCTACGACCTTGGCTCTGGTGTAGAGCCGAGTCGTTGGCTTCCCCGTGGCGAAGTCGAGCGTGGGCTGGCGTAGGGCGTCGATCTGCGCTGCGTTGGCACGGTAGAACTCACCGACGAGACGTAGCGATCCCTTGCTGAAGGTGGACACGCCGAAGCCCTTCTTGAAATACGTGTCGAACGCCGGAACGCAGCCGAAGACGCCGAGCATGACCTTGCTGACCAAGATGTCAGATACGTGGACCGGGCGAAGGGCGTGACGGACATCCGTGGCGGTCCGGTAGACGAGATCGATGCCGTCCGTGTCGTAGTCGTCGAGATCCAAGTCCCACACTTCAGCGGAGGCGTCAGCGATGGTCTCAACGAGAGGCACGAGGTGGCGCACGCTGCGCATGAGCAGTTCAGATGATCCGCGCAGCATCCCCCAGCTCGCGAGGTAAAAGCCTAGTTGCAGGCAGCTGACCTCCATTCCCGTGGGCTCGTTCCAAGCTTTGACCTTTGCCCGATGCTGCTGGAAGTGGTTGAAGCAGTAGTCAAATGAGGTGTACCGAGCGTCCGGGTCCCGAGCACTGAGGTACCGGCCCACTGCCTCGTCCATCTCCACCTCCCGCGCCCGCTCCGCCGACCTCCGGCGAGCGCGCTCCGGCAACTCGTCGTCCGCCACTGGGCCGCCTTCGTAGCGGCGGTACACGCCTTTGCTGATCCGCGTGATGAGGGGCCTTCGACTCGCGAACGCAACGCGAGACTCTACGGACGCGTTCGAGGTTGCGGCCTGTATGTACGCCCGAAGAGATGGCTCTCTCACGTCCGGGTAGTTCCCTCGGAACCACCCGACAATCTCCGAGGCGTGGAATGGCTGCGACAACTCTCCCACGCATTCCTGGAGGCGATCCCAGATCGTGTCCGACATGTACACGATCCTCCCCCACCCCAAGCCAGCACCCATGACAACGGGGGCAGCGGTCTGAGGCTCGAGACGAGTTGCGTCTCTCCGCCGCGAACGTTCTAACAACCAACCACGGCCGGTCAAAGGTAAGTGTCCAGACGCGTGTCTTACGCTCCGGGAGACCCGCGGCCCTGCCAGGTGGTCAAGCACGCGCGGTTGCCCTGAGGGTCGGCGAGCACCCAGAACGCCGGCGCGGCGGTGTCGTCGACCAGCTCGCCGCCGGCCTCGATCGCGGCGGCGATCCGGTCCTCGACCATCTCGGGCGGGATCCGCAGGTCGAGGTGCCAGCGCTGCCGCGGAACGTCGTGGGCGTCGGTGGGCTGGAACCAGATCGTGGCCCGACGCCCGGTGGCGTCGCGGAGCTGAATCTCCCCAAAGGCCTCGACCAAGTCGTAGTCGAGCAGGGCCGCCCAGAACGGCCTAATCTTTGCCGCATCGGCAGAATCGAGGCCGAGTTCGAGCACGCTGGTGCGCTCCGGGTGCGGCGTGGCCCCGGCGGCCAGGGCCAGCTCGCTAATGGCCCGGGCAAGCACCACGTCCCGCGAGGTCACCCCACCGACGTCGTGACTACTCAGCCGGGCGTCCAGCCGCCCGTACGCCAGGTCAAGGTCCGGATGGTGGTCCATCTCCTCAGCGGCCAACGTGATGGCGTCGACCAGCTTCACGGCGGTGATGAAGTCGTGGGTGTCGAAGCTGGCGTGCAGCGTGTCGATCAGCATCCGCCAGTCGGTCAGCTGTTCGCTATCCAACTCCAGCTCCGTCAGCGTTCGCTTTGGGTCGGGCGCGGTCTCGGCTCCAGAGCTCATTCACGTCACCTTCCGTCCGAACGCTTGAGGTTTGTCTACGGCTTCCCGGCGGAAGCCGTCGGGGTCGCCGATTCTGGCACGGCCCATCGATACACCATGCCCAACGAACGCTTCGAGTTCGACGGCGCTGACTCCCCGGTAAGCAGAGTCACGCAGCCACGGGCCAACCTCACCCTGTTGCGCGACGCAGGCCAGAACCAGGACCCCAGACCTTCATCTGTTCCTGTCCCAAGCAAGGCGACCAACCTGCGTCTCTGCACCGGCGAGCCGGCCGCCTCGTAGGTAAGTCACTCCGCCGCCAGCCGACCATCCTGGGGCGTCAGGGGTCGAGGTAATCAGCCATGTGGACCCGATAGGGGACTCTCGGCACCGTCGAGGGTCAGCTGTGCACGATGGTGGTCGTAGTGCTTCTTGGTCCAGACCATGACGTCGTACCGGCTCATCCGTGGGGTGAAGTAGGGGTCCCAATCGGCTGGCACGGACATTCCCGAGGCGAGCTGGGCGTCCGTGGCCCTGGCTCCCCAGCCCAGCAGCCGCTCGGTGTCGCGACGCATCCACCGCCGAGCGAGCCGAAGGCCGGTCACCCGGGCCCCGGCGACGCTGCCGGCGAAGTTCACCCAGTCGTAGGGGCGGGTCGCTGCGGAGAGGGTGCTGGCGTACCGGCGGGACGCCGACGCCGGGAGCTGGGAAAACCCGCCCATCAGAGGCAGGAGCACGCGGGCGATGTGCTGACCGAACGCCATGTGCCACAGCAGCTGCCGGTTCGTCCATCGGGTGCCGTCGGTTGGCTCGTCGAGCCGACCGGTCGGCGCGGTCGCTAGCAGGACCTCGAAGTCGCGAGCCATCCATTGGAGGTCGAGACGCACTTGGTCGGGGAGCACCGCACCACGCTACGCCGCCCGCGAGGGACGCTGGCACCCCTCGCCCCGGGCCGGAGTTTCGGCACCGGCGCATGGCCGGCACCACCGAGAGGCTGGAAGTACTGCCGGTGAGCTGGCGCCGCAGGGGCGTCCTATCGCCGCGAGGCGCGCAGGTCGCGCAGAGGTCTCACCGCGCTTACCGGTGCTCCCGGAGATGTCAGCGGCAACGCGTATCGTTGTTTCATGGGTTACTGCCGTTGCTGCCAGGCGGACAACGCAATCTTCTCGCCACCCAAGCCGGTCAATGGCTTGCCTATGGCGTCGATCGTCTGCGACCTCTGCGTCAAACATCAAGGTTCCGCGGTCCATGACCTCAAGAAGGCCGCCTCCATGCATCAGCAGATATGGCAGGAGCACGAGCGTGAGCGCATCGAGCGGATCACTGACGAATTCGATGCGAAGCTCCGCGGGAGGGACGCCGAGATCACACAGCTGCGCCGGGAACTGGACGAGCGGCCCGTCCACGTCGTCGAGAAGTGGGTCGATGCGGACGAGTTGGAGGGGGCCCACGAGCTCGCGAGGCGTGCCTACAGTTCCCGGGAGCACGCATTTCGGCAGCTCTGCCTCATCCACATGAATCATCACGAGCTACGGGGTGAACGGTGCAGTTGCGGTCGCTCGATCGCCGACTGTGATGTGGTCGGCATCGTGGAGGGTTATACAGGCCTTCTACGTTGGGAGCGTGCTCAAGAGGAGCGCGAAGAGCGGGGCTTGCCACATCAATTGCCATACGCGTACGTGCGCAAACTCGGGCGACGGGCAAGCGATGATGACCCGCGCGAATTCGACCCGTACCCCTACGGATCCACGGCGAGTTGACCGCCCGTACTGGCCGGCCGGTGCGTCACACCGCCGCGATAGACGTGGAGCTACGCCAGGTCCGGTCCATGCCACCCTCGCAGCGGTCTTGGGGACGCATGCCGGCACCTCGGCGGTGGCGGCCCCGTCAAGATATCGCCGCCTTCACGAGCTCGACGACCTCCTTCTCCACCTGCGGGGTCCACTGCAGGAGCGCGTACGACGCCGGCCAGATGTCGCCGTCGTCGAGGTTCGCCACGTCCTGGAAACCCAGCGTCGAGTAGCGGGAGCTGAACTTGCCCGCGTCCTGAAAGAAGAGGACGACCTTGCCGTCGGCGTTCGCGTAGGACGGCATCCCGTACCAGGTCTTCGGCGTCAGCTCCGGGGCGTTGGCGGTCACTGTCGCGTGCACCCGCTCGGCGAGCGCGCGGTCCTCGGGGGCCATCTGCTCGATGCGGTCAAGGACTGCCTGCAGGCCCTCGGCCTTCTTGGCTCCCTTCTTGCCTTCGGCTCGCAGCTCGGCTGCCCGCTCTTTCATGGCGGCACGCTCCTCCGCCGTGAAGCCTTCGGACGTGGCGGTGGCCTTCTTGGTGGGCATCTCTGTGCTTCCTTCCTGACGGACACCGACTGTGTCCTGCCTGCTCTCAGAAAGGCTAGGCAACGGAATCACCCTGGCGCTTCTTGATTCCTGACCGGATCCACGACCCGGTCGAGGAACGCCCACGCAGCGGGACCTCTGCCAGAACCCATGCCCGCGTGGGCAGTTGGGCTTGCTGATTCGCGGGTCGACCGCCGGACGCCAAGGTGGCCAATGGCCATGGTGAGCCCCCGGGAGCGGCGCCGCCTCCCGACCTGCGCCTGTGTGTTGCTGACCGGCGGTACGGGCAGCCACAGTAGGTTCCTCTCATGGCTGAGCCCTCACCTTCCGCGCTGACCGCCGACGAACGCTCCTGGCTGGAGGCCCAGACCACGTCCCTCGTGGACTTCGGCCGTGCCTCGGCCCACCCCGACGGAGGCTTCGCCTGGCTCGACGACGACGGCCGCCCTCGGCTGGACCACCCGGTCGAGCTGTGGCTGACCTGCCGGATGACCCACGTCTTCGGCCTCGCGGAGCTTCAGGGCGACGCCAGCGCCGCGGCACTGGTCGAGCACGGCCTCGCCGCCCTGCGAGGCCGCCTCCACGACGCGGAGTACGGCGGCTGGTTCGCCGCCGTTGGCTCCACCGGCCCCGACCGGAGCTCCCAGCCGACCGACGACAGCAAGCAGGCCTACGCGCACGCCTTCGTCGTCCTCGCGACCGCCACGGCGACCGCAGCCGGCCACGCCGGCGCCCGCGACCTGCTCGACGACGCGCTCCGGGTCTTCGACGAGCACTTCTGGCAGGACGGCGACGGCCTGTCCGCGGACGTCTGGGACCGGACCTTCACGAAGCTCGACCCCTATCGCGGCGTCAACGCCAACATGCACACGGTCGAGGCGCTGCTCGCGGCATACGAGGTCACCGGCGCCCAGGTCCACCTCGAGCGCGCCACGAGCATCGTCACCCGGGTCGTCCAC
>JAABUT010004937.1_pt1 | contig 10251 bp, 13 predicted proteins | sample 5559281 | NCBI WGS metagenome assembly JAABUT01 (sample SAMN10711880, study PRJNA513359) | rock metagenome | isolation source: Antarctica rocks | place: Antarctica: Victoria Land, Ricker Hills nord | collected 2016-01-04 | reverse complement strand
GGGCCGGGCGGCCCGCGCCCGCTAGTCGCGCCCGAACCCGCGCGGCGGCTCCACGCCCTCCAGCTCGGACAGGTCGAGGCCGCACACCGCCGCCAGCGCCTCGGCGGTCGCACCGTCCCGGAGGGTCTCGGGCAGGCTGTCGAGCCAATCCTGGTAGCCCGCCTGCAGCTCGATCAGCTCGGCCACGGCGTCTTTCCACCGCTGCGGGCGGCTACGCCGGTCTCCCGGCTTGCGGTAGCGCACGGCGGGCGTGCCGGCCTGCCGCGCCGCCCTGTACCGGGCCTGCCGCTCCGCCGGGGTCAGCGCCGCCTCGCCCTGCGGCTTCGGCCCGCGCTTGCCCATGTCCCTCCGCGTCTGCAACCCGTGACGTAACGTATTATAATGCATCACGTCACGGGTTACAATGACAGTTACCATAACTGACCTTATGCGAATCGGGGCGCCGTGCGAAGTGCATCCGTCGCAAGGAGCCGTGCATGTTCGAATTGGATGAGCAGATCAGCTTAAGAGGTCGTATCACAACCATCCGCGGCGAGCTGGACAGGGCAAACCAAGCCAACATGATACTGCACCAATACAGCGACGCCTCAAATGGCGACAAGTATGAGGTCTGTTTTTCCGACAGGCCCGGCAATATGTCGGACACCCGAGCGTGGGAGGTGTCCAAAGCGGACTTTGACTATCTGCGGGAGCAAGGCATCCCGAACGCTTTTGGTAGGAGCTGACTAAACTAAAGCAGTCCCAGCCATCGCCGCCAGGCTGGCCGGCGGGCTTCGGCCAGCAGCTCCCGCACCACCCGCACCTCGACGGCTGCCGCTTCCCGCGCGCCCCGCGCTGCGCCTTCCGCAATGGACGCCTGCGTCACGGCCGCCGTCAGCTCCTGCCCTTGGCGCTCCGCCAAGCCCCGCACTTCTGCTTCCCGGGCTTCCGCCTGATCTAACCTCGCTTGCAGGTCGGCCACCTGCAAGCGCAGAGCGCCCACTAGTGCTGCATGGGCATCCTGCATAGCGTTATGGGCAGGTGACAGCGTAGCGGGCACAGGGCCGCTCCCGCCAGGCTGCATAGGCACGCCTGGCGCCGTATCATCCGGCAGGTCCAGCCGCCATTGCCCGTGGTTGTCCCGGATGGCCGGTAGCTCGCCTTTCCGCACCCGGCGCCGGATGGTGTCGGTTGATACCCCCAGCCGGACGGCAGCTTCCATGATACTCAGGCGTGCCAAAGCAGCCGTGTTCCCTTGCATAGCCTAGCGCCAAGCAGGCACCGGCATAGGCAAACTGGCAGGCGGGCCGCCATCTTTGCAAGTTGCATGGGCAGCATAGGCGAGCGGACGCGGGAAGAAGGGGGGGAAGGCCGGGGGCGACCCCCGGACCCTGGCTTACAATTGATGGCGCCAGGCGGGCGGCTGCACGGCCGGGATGTCGTTAGCACCCCGGACAACATGCATGCCTTGAAGCCTGGCTAGCCGCGACGATCAAGGGGTAACGAAGAGCAATATCCAAAATGTAAAATTCCTATCGGAGTTCTAGTCCCATGATCTTCTGTGTAAACACCTTGAGTCTCAACAAAGCGGTTGTCGCCGGCCGCAAAATCTATCGTCCATCCGTCAAATCCATGAAGCAATCCCGGTTGGTTCGGGTTAAGGCTGAATTCTGTTAGGTTAACATTACACGCTTCTAACTTACAATATGTGCGAAAGCCTTTTCCAGAGGCGACATTCCATGTGAGTTTGAAGTCAAGCATTAGGGGAAGAGCGTCCTGCATGGGACCACACTTGGTTGCTTCACATGAAACTATACGTTCAGTGCGACACCACCTTTCTTCAGCATGAACTTGAGCGCACACTAGAACTGATCCCATTATTATGAAACAAAACTTAGTGCGCCACATTTTAGATGCTGGCCTCCGTAAGAACGCTCGGAAGCTAACGACCGTCATGTATCATTGCTAGCACTTGGTCCGCGATGGCGCGGGACAGCTCGTCCAGCAGCAGCACGCTGGGATGCCACCTGCCCGTGTCTGAATGGCGCCAGGCAGGCCCGTGGACGGTCAGCACGCCGTCTTGCCCCGGCATGACGCGCACGCCCTGCAATGTCAGCTCTACACCGTTCACGTCCAACGCCACTACAGCCAGCGCCAGCAACCGGCCGCAGCCTTCCCACACGCCTGGGGTCAGGCGCCGGAGCGGGTCGTGAGGCATTCCGGAGGAATGCAATGGTGTATGCTGCCTTCCATGGACGCTTGAGTGCCCCGCCATGGACGCTCGGCGTCCGGGCATGGGCGTCTGACAACCGGGGCATGGACGCCAACCATACGCTCCATGGGCGCTGGCCGTTCCCGGCATGGGCGTTCGCTGTATGCGCCATGGACCCTGGCTAGCCGTGTCGTGGACGCCCGCGTGCCGGGGCATAGGCGTACGGCGGTCGGGCACGGGCGCTTGCGGGTCCGGCCATGGGCGCCGTTTGCCGTTCGCATCCGCGCTGCCGATCGTCGGGGCATGAAAGCCAAGCCCCCGAAGTCCCCCACCCTGACCGCCGTGAACCAGCACTTCGACGAGGAGAACGAGCAGTTCGCCAAGGGCATGGACAAGGCCTTCGAAGGCCTTCTCGGCTTCCCGCACGGGCACCGGGGCGCGGTGTTCTGCTGGCTGTGGGACAACCGCGAGGGCGTCGTGCATGCCATGGAGCGCCATTGGCTGAACTGGAACGGCATCGCCCGCATCGCCACCGAAGACGGCTTGAAGGGGCGCTGGGGTGAGCCGCCGACCGGGAACGCCATGCGCCGGGTCTGGGTGCGCGTGTGCGTGGACCTGAAGTGGTGGGACGAGAGGGAGGAAAGGCTGCGGCAAGCCCGGCTGCCGGGCTGAGGATGGACAGGGCGCGGCCTGGCGGACGGCAAGGCGGGTCATCCAAGCCCCTGGCTGGCACAGTAGCAACGCCAGAGCAGTGCCGGAGCGATCGATGCCTGAGCCGCATTACCCATGGCAACGCATATTGCACTGCACGCTTCCGCCCGCTGACGCAGGCTGGTGCAGAACGTGCTGCGGGCCGGCCCGCTCATTTGCACCGTGCAAATCGCCAGGTCCGGCCAACGCCCGCCGCTTGGGACGACGCAAAGAGGCGTATGATGGCGCGTACCGACGCATACCGGCGCACAATGACGCACGTCGGCACGCATCGGCGCATGGTGACGCATTGCCGCGCACATCGGCGCAGATGGACGCACAGAACCCCCTGCATCCGGGTTCGGGAGGGGTCTAAAGGGCTGCGGCACGGTGCTGCGCGGCCCCGGGCGCGGCAGCCTGCAACTTCATAACTAAGAGGGACCCGGACACACCCGGAACGAGTGCAATTTCATATACTAAGGTTCCTGTGCGCGCTGTCTGGAGCGTGACGGGGCGGGAGAAGGGAGGACGGTGCCATGTGGATCAGGACCGGCAACACGGGCGGCACCTTGATGAGGCGCCTGCGCCGGGACGCTCGCGCCCTGCGCTGGATGCTGGCCCTCCAGCTCGCCATGACGGCCGCCACTCTCGCCAAGCTCCTTGTCTGCCCGCTGCTCTTTTGACACCGCCCGCCCCTGGCCGAACGGCAGGCACTCGCGTTTTGTCCGGTTTCCTGTCCAGCGTTTGTCCGGGCCCTGTCCCGTTTCTGTCCCGGCTTTGTCGCGATTTGAAATCGCAACGATCTTCTACAGACCAAGTCACCGCTCAGCGGAGGGTTGTCGCGATGTTCCGTCGCAGATTCCCGGCCCAAATGTCTGGCCCACTCCGGCAGCTCGCAATGCAGGACCACGGGTCGGCACAGCTTTCCCAATCGCACCGCGCCATCCAGCGTCTTGGCGCGGCTTAGTGCCCTCAAACGGGTAGGGACTCCCCTGACGATCCTGCCCGAGCCTCTAGGAAGCCCACTGACGGCTTTCCCGGCCTCTGGACGGAACCCCTACCCGTTCTACCCTGGACGACCTCTGGTGGCCTTCCCTGTGGCTTCCTGACCCATGCTGGATAGAGGAGCGTGAGGGAAGGGATGCCTGCCCTGTCCAGCCCGCTTTCCTGTCAGCCCTTTGTTCGACGCCCGGCCCGGCAGGGCCTCTTGGGGCGTCGTTGTGGTGGGACGCCCTTCGTCCCGACACCTCCGCTCCGGCGCGGCGCGCAGCGGAGGGCAAGGGCGGCGCCGCTTGGCGCCGGGACCGGAGCCGCGCGCAGCCACGCACAGGCCCCGCTTCGGGCCGAGCATGGCGAGCACGGCGAGGACCCACCCCTTGCCCGCAGCGAGCACCGTGGCACTTCTGTTGCCCGCCGCCGATCAACCGGTTTTCCACAGCCAAGCCGTTGCCATCCTGCGCTAGCAGGATGATCTATTATCATCATTCGCGCGCGCGCGCGTTGCCCCCCCGATTACCTTGCGTGGGGTGCAAGTTAGTGCTTGCATGGGATGCAAGGTAATTGGGCGTCTTCCACGCTCCAGGAGGGGGTTCTCCACATGGCTGCGAAGGTCCACCGGTTGCTGTCCAAGCCCGACCGGCTCCGGGAGGAGCAGGCCGCCCTGCTGCGGGATGCGCTGCTGCCCTTCCAGCATGATATGCCCAACCAGGTGCGCGATCTGGTCGCCTACGTTGACCGTCAAACCGCCGCCAAAGCAGGGTGGACTTTCATTATGATCTCGCCCGAGCAGCATGACGCGGTGGTGGAGTGGTTAGAGGCCAACAGCCGCCGACCGATGAAGGCTATGCGCCTATGGTCGCTGCTGTTCACCCGCGTGGACCGCGACACGGGCGAGGTCCTGCTTACCCGCGACCAAATTGCCGAACGGTTGCGGATCGGCGCCGATGACGTGTCGGCCATTATGAGCGAGTTGGAGAAAGTTGGTGCTGTGAGCCGCCGCCGCGAGCGCGTGGCCGGGATGCGCGGGCCGGGCCGGATGCGCTACTTCATGAACCCTGTTGTCGGCACCCACCTGGCCGGCGGCGAGCGTGACAAGGCCCAGGCCGAAGCCTCGCCCGGCCCGCTGCTGCGCGTCATGCAGGGCGGCAAGGCCGACGAGGGCAGCGCTCCGTGAGCGGCAACGGGGTGGACCTGGGCGCGGTTTACCAGGCGATCCTGGGCGTGGCCGCCGACCTGCGGACGGTGGCGACCGACGTGCGCGCCCAAGGAACGAAGCTGGGCGACCTCGACGGCAAGGTGGACGGGCTGCGCCAGGCCGTGACCGCCTACCATGCCACTGTGCTGGGCCACGGCATCCTGATTTCCGAGCTGGACGACCGGCTGCGCCGCGTCGAGCAGCACCTGGGCCTGTCGCCGGCAGCCTAATGCTACGCTTTCCGCAACGACCCCGGCAAGTCCTCGCGGCCTGCTGGCGCTTTTCTGGCGGGCTTGGATACTGCTCACGGCCAAGTCCCCGCGCCCGCTCAGCACCGGGCGGCACTCCGGGACTGCCCGGAGACTGTGCCGGGACTTCCCACCATTTTCCATAATGTGGATTCGGCGTTGCTGCGATGCAGCATTTAAGCCCTGCTAGCCGACATGGTAGCAGGGTCGGACGATGCTGGCCCAGTGACCGCGAAGCTTTGCAGTCACTGGGCCATGTTGCAGATTGCCCCGAAAGTATATGATGCTAATAAAGTCATGATCTTGTGTGTCAGAGTGGGAACGGTTCTATGAGGCGAGCGAAAATCCGCTTTTTGGGAAATTCAGCGGTCGTCATCGCTGTTTTGCTGGCAACTCCGTTTCCCTCTCGCGCGGACGATGCAAGCATTCCTGTGAGGTGCAGGCCCAAGAACGCGGACGACAACCCGCGCTGCGCAGGCATTATCGAGGTGCGATCTGTTGAACGTAACAAGCGGGGCAACCAAAGAGACGCCAAGGCCAACGCTGCCTTGAAGGATACCATACTCACGAGCCTTACCAAAACTGGAGAGACGATCGCGCAGGTTCTGGAATATGTGCCAACCCGCATCCCGTTCTATGTGACCAGCTGGCATTTTGTGTATGCGCGCAGCGGAGCAAAGTATGTCGTCCTGTCCTACGATTCGCAAAGTCTCACCGGCAAGGCGTCCGCCGACGGAGCACGACAGGTCGAGGGCTTCCTGGACTACGACCTAGAAACCGATCCCGTGATGTCCCTGCGAAATAGTAAGGCGATGGGGTACGTGGTCTGGAAGGTCGAAGGAACGAATTTCGTGCCCTGGGGCAGTTACGCCAACATGATTGCGCTCGGCTCACGGGCCTTTACCTGGACCGTCAACCAGGAACGCAAAGGGTTCAGCAGCTCGGGCTACGACGATGTTCTATCCCACGACTTCTCCTTCTTCAGCCTCTTCCCGGCGGGAGCCGGGAAGCTTTCGGACATCGTTGACCCCAAGACCGCCGACAAGCTAACGTTCTATTGGAACGTGGTGGACGGTTACACTGTTCGGGCCGCCAATCTAGAATGCCCGTCCCAGAAGGTTGGGGGCTTCGACGTAGGAGGTGAAAACTGCGCCGCGCGGGTTGCGGCCGAGCAGGATATCTCCGGCAAGGTGCTTCCCTTCACGGCGATTCGGGCAATCAGGAACCACGGCTATAGAGATGGGATGGTGGGCGCCGACATTTCCGTGTCGGTCGAGGGTGGAGAACCGGGAGACTGGTTGGTGACAGCCGCTTACTTGGCAGAGCACTCAATCGTCGTGGACGTCACCTTCTCCGAAGTATCCGTGTTCGTTCCGAACCCCTGGGCGGACTTCCCGCCCCAGCAAGTCAAGCTCCTGGCGAGGGCATACTACGCTCCCAACCCATCTCGTTCCCCTTGGAATGAGAGATGGACGCTCATTGGCGCGCAGCACGCAGCCACACCGGCTGATGTCGAGTTTGATGAACTCTCCAACGACCTCATCGAAGACCCGGATAAGGTGCCGGATCCCAACAAACGTTTGCAACGGGCCGAAACCGCGGCGCGGCGTAGGGTGATCCAGAAATACCGCCTACCTGCGAACTGGAAGCCGACCGACAACCTGGGTCTGGACGGCCAGGGGCACAACCGAGACCACCTGCACATCACGGGGCCGAGCCAAGGAGATGATTCGATGGCGACACTTAACGATTGCCTGACTTCGCGCTCGGGCAGTGGCATCTTTCAGGGATGTATGCCCCGCAGGCCCTAGCTGGGGTCTAGCACACCGTGGTCTGCACGCCTTCGCTGCGCGCCTGTCGCAGAACGTCTGCTTGCTCCTGCCAGGCTGGCAGGTCCAAGCTCCCGCCATGTTCGCCGTCGATGAAGCAACCGCCCATGCGATCCGCCAAGCCTGCCAGGACGGGGGCGAGCTGTCCGGCGTGGTCGAGCTGCGCCGGCACTTCCCGCTCATCACCGACAACGCACGGGCACGGCTGTGCTTGCAGGTGATCATGAGCTGGAGGCCGCTGACGCCCTCCCCGGAGCAAGGGTCAGCACCGGGCAAGGCACGCCCAAGGACACGACGCAGACAAGTGACGTAGCTGCATGCAGCCCGGGTGGGTGTTCCACCATGTCAATTGGGCATCTGATGAGGTAGAACAGAAGTTTGGTTTTCCATAACTGCACTTTCGGCATTGCTATAGCGCAGCGTGGGCAAGTTCGATTCTGAAATGTGCTGGTCTTGAACATTGACAAATCGAGGTTGTGATCAAACAATGCCAAATTCAAGGAATTCTGTTGTAGATCTCAGAATAAGAAATCTAGTGGATCACCTGGACTTAATTGTCGATCCTACATTTGCTGATTATCAGCGCAATTCGCACTCTGCACGCCATGCATTCCTCGCCTGCGTCGTAGTCTTCCACTCCATCGACAGGGTCACTCATCCTAAATCTTCTGCCAATCTAAGAAAGAAATGGTGCGAGCAGTCGATAGAATTTCTAGTTGTTGATATGTTCGCACACCATCTGAAGCATGTGCAAAGTAGTCACGAAAAGCACGTCTCAAACAAGCCAGGGATACCGATGTCATTTCTGGTGAATTCCATGGATCTCCACAATTTGTATTTCGTTGTCCGTGATGCGATAATTTTCGTTCGTCGGCAGGCAGAACAACTTTGTTCAGGAAACGCTTTTCCACATAAAGATTTGCCATAACATCCGTTCGGCGTTGCTGCGGTGCAGCATAGGCCGGCGGGATGGTGCTACCCCGGCTCGCCGACGATCCAGCGCATCAGGAGCGTCAGCGCCACCACAACCGCCACGTAGCCTGTGACCAAGAGTGCGTGCATGTCCCGTATCCAGTGTTCCCGATGCGGCAGATAGGACGCCACCGGCCAGATAGCAAAGGGGCACCTCCACCCCACGCTGCGGCTGCCATCCCGGGCCGAAGCCTCTCAGCGGCCCCTTGTGCGCCGCCTGGCGCGGGCTGCCGACCGGCTGAACCGCACCTCAAGCAGCACGGCGGCGCCCTCGTCCTGCACCTGCATCGTCCACCAGGCCCCAGCTCCGTCGTTTGAATTCACAGAATGAACAAAGGTGGCGCTAACGCGTTACAGTCATGCCAATATGACCAATATCGGAGCAGAGTTCTTCATGAAGCTCTATCACTACACCACTTCCAACGTACTTATGAAAATTCTTAGCCTAAAAGAGATTTGGTTCACGGATTTTAGATTTCTGAATGATATGCAGGAATTTTACTTTGCGAAAGAAATAGCCAAGAACACCTTGAATGAGTTTAACTTTGGGAACCCAATCGACGAATTCAAATCTAAGTTCGGCCATGGTGGAAAAAATTTAGGCTCGTTTGAAAAATTAATCGACAACTTCAAAGAGAGATTTGTTCCAGGCGTATTCGGAAGGTTTCAAAACGACTACGTGCCTTATGTGTTCAGCCTTTCTGCGGATGGTGACTCTCTCAGCCAATGGAGAGCTTACGGCAATGGTGAACTTTGCATTGAGTTTGACTCAGACAAGTTGCTGCAAGCAACGTCAGGAAGACTCCACAAAATTGAATACAGGAGTAGGGGTGATAGCGATGAGGGACTATCATTTTCTATCGACAAGTTCTTCTTAGAAGTATTTGAGCAGTTTAAAAACTATGGCCGCATCGACATAGAAACAATTGAGGACGGCTGGCAAGACGTAAGACCAAATTTCCTCAGAAACTCTTCGCCAATCGGAATTAAGCATAAAGGTTTTAAAGACGAGTGTGAATGGCGTATAGTTAAAGAATACTCACTGCGGGGCAAAGGGCATCCGGAAACCTTCTTCGATGGAGCACGCTATCCTACGCCCAGAGCCAAAGTTCGACTTTGCGACGATGTAGAAAACTTATCTAAAATCATTACCGGGGTTAGATTTGGGCCTGGTTCGGATGTGACGTTGGCCAAAAACTCTATTGCGGTACTGAATCTAGCTATGGGCACAAAGTATGAAGTTCAGTTTTCCGACATTCCTTATCGGCCCAAATAATATTAGAGTGCCTTGAGAACGCTACTCTGTTTGCAGCCGAGTGATCAATAGACTGTCCCATTTGGCCAAGTTGTATAATGCTCCGACTGTCCATAACCGGCCGTTCGGCGTGGCTGCGGTGCAGCATTTCAGGGCCGCCCGGCTATACTGCAACGGCTCTGGTCAGCCCCCAAATCGCGTCGCATCACCGTGACCGGACATCTACCCTGGCGGGGTACAACTTCAACTGCCCGCCATCCAGCCCCGGCATACATGCGTTCCGCAGTGTTCGTGTAGAGCCAAAGAATTGGGACAGACGCTGCCCGGCAAGCTGCCTCAACGGCTCCGATCAGGCGAGTTGCGTATCCGCGGCCACGAGCTTCGGGAATAACGAAGACGCCGGCCAGCCAGGGTGTGAGATCAGGCCGCTCGTCCAGGTCCTCGGCTGTCAAACTAGCGGTCCCGACTGGCTCGCCATCCACCAGCAGCACAAACGTTTGCTGCGGACCAAGCCGAGCAACCGAAGCTGCAACTGCTGAACGGGTGTCTGCCAGCGAATACCCGTCCTGTCGCCAGAACTCCTGCCATAGCCAGTCTGCGACCGTTTGCACGAGGTCGGGCCGGTCAACTGTCGTGACGATGCTCATTCCCATCCAATCTCTGTTTTATTACGGTTTGCATCTAATTTCCATATCTATCCGTTCGGCGTTGCTGCGGTGCAGCATGGGCCGCCCCCGCGCCGGCAGGGCCGGGCGGCCCGCGCCCGCTAGTCGCGCCCGAACCCGCGCGGCGGCTCCACGCCCTCCAGCTCGGACAGGTCGAGGCCGCACACCGCCGCCAGCGCCTCGGCGGTCGCACCGTCCCGGAGGGTC
>JAABUT010004936.1_pt1 | contig 10252 bp, 6 predicted proteins | sample 5559281 | NCBI WGS metagenome assembly JAABUT01 (sample SAMN10711880, study PRJNA513359) | rock metagenome | isolation source: Antarctica rocks | place: Antarctica: Victoria Land, Ricker Hills nord | collected 2016-01-04 | reverse complement strand
ACGGAGACGAGGACCGGGTGCCGGTCACGATCGACCAGGTGCCCGACGTCATGAAGCGCGCCATTGTCGCGATCGAGGACAGCCGGTTCTACGAGCACCATGGCGTGGACTATCAGGGCGTTGCGCGGGCCTTCGTCCGCAACGGCCAGGGCGCCAGCAGGCAGGGTGGGTCCACGCTGACCCAGCAGTACGTCAAGAACGTGCTGCTGGAGAGCGCCACGAGCAAGGAGGAGCGCGCGGCGGCGGTAGCGCCCACGTTCCAGCGCAAGATCCGCGAGGCGCGTTACGCCTTGGAGCTGGAGCGAGTCCTCAACAAGGACCAGATTCTCGAGCGTTACCTCAACATCACCTACTTCGGCGAGGGCGTGTACGGCGTCGGGCTCGCGTCTCAGCACTACTTCAACAAGACCAGGGTGGGTCAGCTCAACCTCACCCAGGCCGCCCTGCTCGCCGGGCTCGTCAACTCCCCGACCCGCTTCGACCCCTTCGAGCATCCGCAGGCGGCCCGCACCCGCCGCGACCTCGTGCTGACCCGGATGCTCGAGCTGGGACTCGTCACGCGGGCCGAGCACGACAAGGCCGTGCAGGCGCCGCTGCCCGTGAAGCCGCCGCCCGCCGCCCCGACTGACGCCTGCGAGGGGGCCTCCGTGGCGGCGCCCGACGGCAGCCGCGTCCCCGCCGCCTTCTATTGCGACTACGCCCGGCGCACGCTCGTGAGCGACTCGCACTTCGGTGACACCCAGGCCGAGCGCGACCGCGGCGTGTATGACGGCGGCCTGCGGGTGCGCACCGCCCTGGACCCCGCCGTGCAGGTCGCCGCGCAGGCCGCCGTCGACGCGGTCATGCCGCAGAGCGACCCCATCGCCGCGATCCTCGCGGTGGTCGAACCCGGCACGGGCAAGGTGCTCGCGATCGCGGCCAACCGGACCTACAGCGACAAGAAGAAGGTGGGGTTCACCAAGATCGCCCTGGCGGACCAGCGCATCTTCCAGGGTGGCTCGACCTGGAAGGCCTTCACGCTCACTGCCGCGCTCAAGGAGGGCATCCCCCTCTCGACCACCATCAAGGCGCCGCCCTGCTACCACCCGGACCAGACCCGCTTCGCCGTGCCGGGCCCGCTCGGCCGCTGCCCCCGAGGATTCCAGAACGCCGAGGACGCCGAGGGCGGCACGTTCAACGTGCGGCAGGGCACCTGGTTCTCGGTGAACACCTTCTACATCCAGCTGGAGGAGCGGGTCGGAGTGCAGTCCGTCATCGACACCGCCACCGACATGGGCATCGGCAAGGGGGCCTTCCTCGACACCGACGGCAGCCGTTCCGGCCCCCGCTCGCTCGCCGTCACGCTGGGCGCCGTACCCGGCAATGTCAGTGCCCTGGAGATGGCCACCGCCTATGCGACGCTCGCTGCCCACGGCATCGAGTGCGACCCCCGGCCGCTGTCCACCGTGACCGACGCCGCCGGCAAGCCGGTGGCGACCGACCACGCGCGCGACTGCCGGCGGGTGCTCGAGACCGGCGTCGCCGACACCGTGACCAGCGTCCTCGCGGGCGTGCTCACGCAGAAGGGCGCGACCGCCGCCGGCAAGGGACTGCCCGACCGCCCGGCCGCCGGCAAGACGGGCACGCTGGACGATCAGGCGGCCGCGTGGTTCGTCGGCTACACGCCGCAGCTCTCGACCGCCGTCGTCCTCGGTGATACGGCCGCGTCGAGCAAGCCGATGGGCTATGTGCAGGGCGTCTACCCCGTCTTCGGGGGGACCCTGCCGGCGACCATCTGGCAACGGGCCATGACCGCAGCCTCCGCCGGCCTGCCGGTGCTGCCGCTGGCCGCCGCCGACCCCGCGGTCGCCGCCGGGCAGACGGGGACGGTGCCCGACGTGAGCGGGCTGCTGCCTCAGGCGGCCGGGCAGGCGTTGGTCGCGGCTGGCTTCGGCTGGCGGTGGGGGGGCGCCTCCGAGCCGTCGGACGTCGCTGCCGGGACCGTCTCCCACACCGTCCCGGCAGTCGGCTCCGTCGCCGCGCCCGGCACGGAAGTGCAGCTGGTGACGGGCAACGGCACGGCCGCCCCGGCCTACGTGCCGCCCCCCGCTCCCACGTCGGCGGCCGCCCCGACCGGGCCGCCCGTGCCCTTCGGCCCTGGCGCAGCACCAGGGCCCGCAGCACCGGGGCCCGCAGCACCGGGGCCCGCAGCACCGGGGCCCGCAGCACCGGGGACCGCAGCACCGGGGCCCGCAGCACCGGCCGCACCACCCGGTCGTGGGCCAGGGCATTCCAAGCGACCTGGCCACCCCTGACCCGACCCTCGTCCGAGGTGGGTGCAGGCGGGGCGGTCAGCCGGGCGCGAGATGACGGCGCACGGCGGCGGACACCCGCCCCCCGTCGGCCCGCCCCCCGACCTCGGGCTGCACCGCCTTCATCGCCTGGCCCATCGCCGCCGGTCCGGACAGCGCCACCACACCGAGCACCCTCGCGACCAGCGCGTCCAGCTCGCCGTCTGAGAGCTGGGCCGGCAGATAGGCCTCCAGCACGCCGGCTTCCTCGCGCTCCCGCGCCGCCCGGTCGGGGCGCCCCGCGTCAGTGAACGCCGCGGCGGCCTCCCGACGCTTCTTCACCTCCCGGGCCAGCACCTGCCGCACCTGCTCCTCGGTCAGCGAGCGGCGCTGCTTGCCCGCGACCTCCTCGCCGCGGACCGCGGCCAGGGCCAGCCGCAGGGTCGCGCTCGACAGTTCGTCGCGACCCCGGATCGCGGCGGTGAGGTCGCTCTGCAGGCGGTCGGTGAGCGCGGTCGGAGGCAGGGCGGCGTCGGTCACGGCTGCACACTGGCACCCATGAGCACCCTCGTGCGCGGCACCGGCGCGTTCGCGGCACTGGGCGCGGGGACCTTGCTCTATGGCTGGGGCATCGAGCGCAACGCCTTCACGCTGCGGTCGGCGCAGGTCCCGGTCCTGGCCGTCGGCCGGCCGCCCCTGCGGCTGCTGCACCTCTCCGATCTCCACCTGACCCCGGACCGGCACCGTTTGATCGCGTGGGTGCGCGACCTCGCCCGGCTGTCCCCCGACCTCGTGGTCGCCACGGGTGACTTCCTCGCCGGGCTCGACGCCGTCCCCACCGTCGTGGCCGCCCTGGACCCGCTGCTGGAGCGCCCCGGCCTGTTCGTGCCGGGAAACGCGGACTACTTCGCTCCGGTGCCGAAGAGCCCGACGCGCTATATCACCCGCAGCCGCAAGCACGGCGCCCCGCTGCCCTGGCCCGACCTGGCGGCCGCCCTCGCCGGCCGTGGCTGGACCGACCTGACGCACGTGCGCCGCCACGTCGACGTTGCCGGCCTGACGCTCGAGGTGCGCGGCGTCGATGACCCCTACCTCGGCCGGGACCACTACGCGCTGGTCGCCGGCGCCGCCGACCCCGCCGCCGACCTGCGGCTCGGCGTCGCGCATGCCCCGGAGCCCCGGGTGATGGATGCGATGACCGCGGACGGGGTCGACCTGCTGCTGGCCGGCCACACCCACGGTGGACAGGTGCGCGTGCCCGGGATCGGGGCGCTGGTCACCAACTGCGGCATCGACCGGGCCAGGGCTCGGGGTCTGTCCCGCTATGGCGCGGGCGGCCGGGAGGCGATCCTGCACGTCTCCGCCGGGCTGGGTACGTCGCCGTACGCCCCCGTGCGGCTGGCGTGTCGCCCCGAGGCGACGCTGCTGACGCTCGTGGGGCGCTGACGCCGGGGCGGTAGAGTCGGCCCGCGCATCGGGATGTGGCGCAGCTTGGTAGCGCGCCTCGTTCGGGACGAGGAGGTCGCAGGTTCAAATCCTGTCATCCCGACAGCTGCTCCCCGTGCCCCCCGCCGGGGGCACGGGGAGGGCCGCGCGGGCGGGCAGACTCCGGCCATGGCGACCAGCTCCGCCCGTGCGCTCGTGGCGGCCTGCGCGACGCTGTTCCTGACCTTCCTCGACACCACCGTCGTGAGCGTGGCGCTGCCGGACCTGCAGCTGTCGTCGTCGGTCGGCGTGAGCGACCTGCAGTGGATCGTCGACGGCTATCTGCTGATCTTCACGTCGCTCACGCTCGCCGGCGGCGCGCTCGCCGACCGGCTCGGGGTGCGCCCGCTGCTGCTCGGTGGGCTGGCAGTCTTCGCCGGCGGATCCGTCCTCACCGCGATCTCGGCTCCCAACGGGGGATGGGACGGCGTGCGCGTCGGGCGGCTTGTGCAGGGCCTCGGTGCCGCCCTGTCGGAGCCGGCGACGCTCGCGGTGGTCCGGCGCGGCTACGCCGACGCCCGGGAGCGCGCCCGGGCGCTCGGCGTCTGGGCGGCCGTCGCGGGCCTGGCGATCGCCACGGGGCCGGTGGTCGGCGGGTTGCTCGTCGCCGCCGGTGGCTGGCGGGCGGTGTTTTGGGCCAACGTCCCGCTCGCCGTGATCGCCGCCGCCGCCGTGGTGGTCGGTGTCCCGAAGTCACCGGCCGGCGTCGGGACGCTCGCCGGACAGCTGCGCCCTCGCGGGCGGCTCGACCTCGCGGGCCTCACCCTGGTCGCCGTCACCCTCTCCGGTGTCACGTGGGGTCTCATCGAGGCGCAGCAGCGGGGCTTCGATGACACCGCGGTGCAGGCGTCGCTGGCCTTGGCCGCGGGCGGGCTGGTCGCGCTGGTAGTGCAGGAGCGCCGGGCCGCCGACCCTGCGCTCCCGCTCCCGCTGGTGGCCGGCCGCGCCACCATCGGTGCCAACGCCGCGGCGCTGGCGGCCAGCTTCGCCGTCTTCGCGATCTTCTTCTTCGTGGCGATCGACCTGCAGACGGTGGGGACCGGCTCCGCCGGCGGGACCGCCCTCGCCTTCACACCGCTCGCCGTCCTGCTGACCGCCGGCGGCCTGGTCGCCGGCCGGTGGACCGCCGCCCGCGGGCCGACGCAGCCGATGGTCACCGGCCTGGGTGTCGGTGCCGCCGGTCTGCTGCTCACCGACGCGAGCCTCGGCACCGATCCCGGGCTCGGGCCGGTCGCCCTGGCGCTCGGGGTGGTCGGCGCGGGCCTCGGCCTGGTCCTCGCGCCGGCGGCCTCGACGGTCCTCGCCAGCACGGGTCCGGAGCGGGCCGGCACCGCTGCCGCCGTGGTCAACCTGGCGCGCCAGGTAGGCGGCCTGCTGGCGGTCGGCATCCTCGGCGTCATCGCCGTACGCCGCCTCGAGGGGTCGCTCGACGTCTCGCTGCAGCGGTTGCGGGTCCCCGCCTTCCTCCGCCCCTCCGTGCGCGAGCAGGTGCTGCGACCGGGCAGTCTCGGCAAGCCGAGCGGGCGGCGGGGCGGCACCTCGCTGGTCGAGCAGGTGCTGCAGGGCGCGCGGGAGGCCTTCGTGGCCGGGTCCCACGCGGCCCTGCGGCTCACGGCCGCGCTTCTGCTCACCGCCGCGCTGGTCTGCCTCGCGGCCGCGGCGGCGACCCGCCGGGACCGCCCGGCGTCGGCCAGGTCGCTCGCTCCCCCGACGTGACGACCTGCCAACCCCTGGGGTGCCGGGGCTTGAGAATGGGACGCCCCGCGTCGACACCCTGCACCATGGCACGCGTGGCGCAGCCTGCGGCGCAGGGCTCTGCGCCTGAGGCGGATCCGCCGCCGCTGCCGCCTGCCGTGCTGTTGCGAGCCCGCTTTGCCGACGCCCCCGACGTGGCGGCCGCCAGTTCGCTCACCTGTGACCTCCTCGTCGACCTCGGCCTGACCATGCCGTCGCTCTACCTCGCCCGCGGCGGCCGGCTGCGCTGCACCGCGGTCCGCGGCTATTGGCAGGCCTTCGACGGAATGCCGCCGGGCGCCGGCGTGATCGGCGCGGTCTACGCGACCGGGGAGCCGCGGGAGCTGCGCGGCGTGGCGGGCGACCCTGCCTACCTGGCGGCCGCGGTCTCCGTCCTGGACGAGATCTGTGTGCCGGTGCGCCACCGGGGTCAGGTCGTCGGGGCGCTGAACGTCGAGTCCACCGACCGGCTCCGTCCCGATGCGCTGACCATCGTCCTCGCCGTCGCGCGGGCCTTCGAGCACCGGTTGGCGCAGCTCGGCGGTCCGCCGCCGGAGTCGCCGGCGCAGCGGCTCGGCAGGCATGCGGCCCTGTTGCAGGCCTGCACCACCCGTGGGGAGATCGTCCGATCGGCCCTGGCGGCGGCGGCGGACCTCGCCGGCATGTCGACCGCGTTGCTCGCGCTGCCGGACGCCGGCGGCCGGCTGGCCGTCGTCGGTGCCTCCGGGCCCCTCGCCGGCGCCCTGTCCGACGTGGCAGGCCTGTTGACCGGGGTCGCCGACTGGGTGTCCAGCGGCACCTCGGTCTATTCGATGGACAACCCGGCCGGGCACCTCTTCGACGGCTCGCATCAGCTCCGCGCCGCGGGTGCCGCCGCCATCGTGGTGCTGCCGGTGACGTCGGCGGACGGCGGTCAGGGCCTGCTGCTCGTCGCCGACGGGGTGCCGTCGCAGCCCTCGACCGACACGGTGGAGGTGCTGGAGCTGCTGAGCGGCCAGGTGACTCCCTGCCTGCGCACGGCCGTGCTGCTCAACCAGCTGCGTGAGCGTGCCGCCCGGGATCCCCTGACGGGGCTGGGTCACCAGGGCACCTTCGCGGAGACGCTGCGAGGCGTCCTCGCGACGGCCGAGGGCATGCCCACCGCCCTGCTGATGCTCGACCTTGACGGCTTCAAGTCGGTGAACGACCAGCAGGGGCACCTCGCCGGTGACCAGCTGTTGCTGCGCGTCTCGCGGGCCATGTCGGCGGTCCTGCGCGAAGACGACCTGCACCGCGTGGGTGGCGACGAATTCGCGGCGCTCGTTCGCGTGCCCGACCTGGCCGAGGCGCGGGCGGTCGGGGATCGCTTGCGGCGATCGGTCGCGGAGACCCACGACGCCGTGACCCTGTCGGTGGGCATCGCCGTGGCGCGGCCGCAGGAGGCGCCGGACGAGCTGATCGCACGCGCCGACGCCGCGCTCTATCTCGCGAAGGCCAACGGTCGGGACCGGGTCGAGGTGGCCAGCGCCCCGGCGTACGACAGTCTGGGGGAGTGAGCACCTGGGAAGACCGCCTGCGCGCGCCCCGCGTGAGCCTGCCGGACTGGGCGCGCGACGCCCCGGACCACTGCCTCGTGCGCTCCAACGCGAGCGGCACGTGGGAGCTCTACACGTGGGACGCCGGCACGGCGGCCGCCGGGGCTGGTGACGGGGTGGGCGAGCTGCGCCAGGCGACCGATCGTGCCAACGGCACCGTCGACGGCACGCTCAGCCGCGACGGCAGGCACGTGTGGTGGTACGACGACGCCGACGGCGACGAGTTCGGCACCTGGCAGCGGCAGCCCTTCGGGGCCCCGGCGGGCAGCCACGAGGCGGCGCTGCCCGGGCTGCCCCCCGCCTACGACGCTGGCCTCGCCTTCGGTCCCGATTCCTTGGTCACCGTGGGCTCCGTCACCAACGAGGGCTCGGTGCTGCGTCTCGTCTCGGCGACCGGTGCGGTGCGTGAGCTCTATCGGCACCACGAGGACGCCTCCCTCGGCGCGCTGTCGCCCGACGGGACCCTGGTCGCCGTCAGCCACAGCGAGCACGGCGACAGCCGGCACCCCGCCCTGCGGGTGCTGCGGGCAGGCGACGGATCGACGGTGGCGGAGTTGTGGGACGGGGCGGGGCGCGGGGTGCACGCGGTGGACTTCGCGCCGCGGCGCGGCGACCCTCGGCTGCTCGTCGTGCACGAGCGGCGGGGTCGGCCGGAGCTGCTCATCTGGGACGTCCGCAATGGGGAGCAGGAAGAGCTGCCGCTTGACCTTCCCGGCGAGATCAGCGCCGACTGGGTGCCCGACGGCAGCGCCCTGCTCGTGTCGGCGGACGCCGAGGCCCGATCCACTCTGTGGCGCCTCGACCTCGCGACACGCGAGCTGACCGCCCTCCCGACGCCCCGCGGCGTCGTCCTCGGCGCGACCGAACGACCCGACGGCGCGGTGTGGTACGCGTGGTCCTCGGCGGCCGAGCCGGCCACCGTGCGAGACCTGGCCACGGGTGCGGTGGTGCTGCGGCCCCCCGGCGACCTCGTCGCGCCGACGTCGGTGGGAGTCGCCGACGTCTTCCTCGACGGTCCCGGTGGGCGGGTGCACGCGTTGCTGTCCCTCCCTCGCGACGGCGCGGCGCCGCACGCCGCCGTCTTCGCCGTCCACGGCGGTCCTGAGGCTCACGACGAGGACGCCTTCCGGCCAGACCTCGCCGCCTGGGTCGAGCACGGCTACGCAGTCGTCAACGTGAACTACCGCGGCTCCGACGGTTACGGCTCGGCCTGGCGCGATGCCATCGTCGGTCGGGTCGGACTCACCGAGCTGGAGGACCTCGCCGCGGTGCGCGCCCACCTCGTCGCCGCGGGGACGATCGACCCCGCCCGGGTCCTGCTGGCGGGCGGTTCCTGGGGTGGCTACCTCACCCTGCTCGGCCTCGGCGTGCAGCCCGAGCTGTGGGCGGCGGGACTGGCCGCCGTGCCGGTGGCCGACTACGTCACGGCGTACGACGAGGAGATGGAGGGGCTGCAGGCCTTCGACCGGGCGCTATTTGGGGGGACCCCCCAGGAGGTGCCGGACCGCTACGCCGAGAGCTCACCGCTGACCTACGTCACCGCTGTCCGGGCGCCGCTGTGGGTCTCGGTCGGGGAGCACGACCCGCGGTGCCCCTCCGGGCAGGTCGACCGCTACCTCGAGGTGCTGGCGGAGACGGGGCGCGTGACGCCGGAGGTGCTGCGCTTCGACGCCGGGCACGGCTCGCTTGTCGTGGCCGAGCGGATCCGCCAGCTGCGCGCCGAACTCACCTTCGCCCTCGCCGCCGTCCCCCCGGGCTGACCTGGCGCGCCCGCGGCCGGTGGCTAGCGGACGTGCCCGGGGGTCCCGTCCACGGTCACGAGGGGCAGCCCGCATGCGGCCCAGGCCTGGAGGCCGCCGGTCAGGTTGGCGGCCTGCCGCCCGGCACCGATGAGCCAGGCCGCGACCTGGCCGGAGCGGTGACCGGAGCGGCAGACGACGACGAGATCACCCGCGGGCAGCTCCGCCGTACGCCGCTGGATCGCGCTCATCGGCAGGTGCACGGAGCCGGCGACGTGGCCGGCCCGCCACTCGTCGTCCTCCCGCACGTCGAGCAGCGTCGCGGCGGAAGGCAGCTCGGCGGGGTCGACCCCGGGCGGCGGCTGCACCTGGGCAGTCTGCCCGAGTTGCAGGCCGCCCCGAGACTCGGGCCCCGCCGGCCGCCGCGAGGTCGCGCACGTCGCGGTGGGAGTCCCTCGGCGCCGGCGCCTGACATGAGCGCTCACCGGCGCCTGACCTGCAGGTACGTCCTAGAGTCAGATCCCTGGAGGGCTCGCCTAGTGGCCGATGGCGGCGGTCTTGAAACTCCCGTCACGGTCCTGCTTAGGCGTCCACGAGCGTCCATCTCCCCGCGTACACGGGCCCGCGCCCACCTCCGGCGTCCTTGCTCGTCCGCCCTTGGGTGCCCGCGTTGCTGGCGGCGTTGCTGGCGGCGACGGGGCCGCCTTCTCTCGTGCCCTACTGGGCAGGTAGCCCATCGCGTGCCGCCGGCTCGTCACGGTCGCTGCATGGACTTCTTGATCCGTAGTTTGACGAGAGGGTTCCTGATGTGTCCGTCTGAAGCCGTGGTTGTCCCTCATTCCCGCAGGTCAGCATGCTGGCGCCCTTCGGGCTCATCGTGGTTCGCGAAGATTCGCCGGGGTTGCGGTGGTTCGGGTGTGGTGACGAGCGGCCTGGGCGTGGAGGATGGGCCTGGTCCGTTCCGGTAGGACACCGGAATCCTCTGTAGTGCCTGTGAGCCTGTAGGTCAGCATGGTGGGGGAGGGCTGCCACGAGAACCGTGGATTGTTGCCGTGAGCACGAGCGTCAGACTTCTGGATCTTTCTTGCCCTCCCCGGGACGGACATCGTCGCTGTTGACACGGGAGGGAGCCCGAACATGGACCTGATGCATCCGCGGTGCGCCGGTCTGGATGTGTCCAAGCGGGACGCGAAACTGTGCGTTCGGGTCGCCAGCGGCGGCCGCGCGGCGGCGCGGTCGAGGGCGTGTCAGATGGTCTGTGTAAGGACGTGGGGCTCGAGTCTGGGGTCTTCGACCTCGGGAGGGAGCACTGATGCGCACGACCCAGCAAGTGGATCATGAACGGGCCGAGCATGATCACGATTCGGGCGGTAGTGCGGGTCCGGCCCGGGTGACCGGCCGGCAGCTGCGGGAAGCCCTCGCGGACGACTCGTGGCTCGACGAGCTGATC
>JAABUT010004935.1_pt1 | contig 10253 bp, 13 predicted proteins | sample 5559281 | NCBI WGS metagenome assembly JAABUT01 (sample SAMN10711880, study PRJNA513359) | rock metagenome | isolation source: Antarctica rocks | place: Antarctica: Victoria Land, Ricker Hills nord | collected 2016-01-04 | reverse complement strand
GCAAACTTGAAACGATAGCTGGACGGACCCAACTGGGTGCCACTAGTCACAGAAGCACATAAAAGGGGTGTGATACAGGCATTCCTGCTGGCCTACATGATTCGCGAAATAGGCGAGGAGGGTCCGGGCAGGTGTATTCCATTCCGAGGACTTTCCGCCCCGGCGCCAGTAGGACAGTGGACAGCCCTATCTGAATCAAGGACTTGAACAACAGGAACCACGTTGAGCTGTTACACAGTATGCTTGCGATATTGCTGGAAAGTGGTCTTTTTGGCAATGAACTCGTCTTTTCCCGTTGGATTCCGTTGTTCGCGTATACCTTCCACTAATCCTTGATATGCAGCACGTCGATCTGGAACATGTTGATACCGACTTAGATTTGGTTGTCCCAGTATTGCAATATCAACAGCTTGTCGACTGCCATAATTGAGCAAATCCAAAGCGATTCTTTGGACTGGCAATCAATCTACAACTTTCCGTTCCACAGCTTACCTTTGAGGGACTATCATGATAGTAGTCAGGAGTCTGGAGATCCAAGAGACTTGAGCGCAGACAGCCTTGAAACCGATCAAGTTACCAACTCTGGTTATTGAGCACGACTATGGTAGCATGTCTGAATACGCATCGACATCCGTTTTTTATGCGGGGCCTTTTGTTATTCGGTATGCTGATCTTGACAATGGCGACGTATAAATGGCCTACTCATTTATATCGCCGAGAAAAGTTCGGATTGACCAAGGGGCTTTCCCCGTGTTTCGAAAGATTTTCCTATGACCAAATATGGGAATTATTATGAGGGTTGTCCCTTGATGCCGAGAGATATCAATCAATGTTCTAAAACTGGGCTACCACTTTGACAAACGGTCTCATGAGAGTAGCAAAGTATGAGAAGCATGAAATTGCTGCTGGTGACGTTAGCAGGCACGAACATAGCATAAACATGCCAGTTGGAGTAATTCGGGATCCTGCATAAGAAATGGAAGCTGGGGTGCGGCATTTGCCCTCCACAGAGAGGTATATTTGCCTTGACGTATTAAAAAAAAGGCAGACTATTAGCGCTGACAATATCAGAACACGGACAGAGGATGTGAATGGTTCGACTGATGATGATGGCCGAGAGGACATCGGATAATACACAAGTAATGCGTTGTGACGTGTGCAAGCTCTGGTGAACCATATCAGAGCTGTGCTTTCAAGCTGCGGGCTCACAATGTATGAGGCATTTTCAAACGTATTTTCAGACTGCCCTGCAACTAGAAGCGATGACAAATGTCCTGCCGTTGTAGATACCTAACGTTTTAATATGAGATGTTGACAGACACGAGATACGGTAGGTACGGGTAGTGGAGGTATTACGAGCACAAGCCACCACTTTTTGTGGCAGTGCTGCTTGCCAAGACATTGAAGCTACTAGTAGGTAGACAAACAAACAGCCGGAGAGTGGCTTTGGTTGTGGGGTTTGTTGAAACTTGGAAGACTGAGAGCGGAATGCGGGGTTCTTTAGGTACACTGTCCTACGGTACCTACGGTACCTTTACGGACGTACGGTACAGGTGCAGTCAAGATGTGGAAGGTACCACCTACCTACCTTATGCGCCGTTGCGGTGGTTGAAGCAAACATGTTCCGGCCGGACCGTAGAGTACCACAGTCACCCCGTCATCTGACTCGCTACCAAGCATCGGTAGATGCAACGCCACCAAAACGCCCGGTTTTATAGCAGAGTAGACGCTAGTAGACAGAGCTTGCTGGCTTTGAGCCTAGTGTCGCCGAAACCGAGAAATGCAATAATACGCCCCACCAGGCCCCGCCAACCTTTTGGAGATCAGATGCACGAGATGCACGAGATGATGCTCGAGCCATCATCACCACATACATACATACATACACACATACATACACGACACACTTACAACGTCCATCTGTACCTTGCCTGACCTTTGCACTGCCTCATGATGCAATCTACCTTGCTATTGCGCACCATTGACAGCGTCTCGTCTTCACCGGTTGATGCACGAAATATTCTGGTTTGGACCAATCGATCATGTGGGACGTCAAGCAAGAATCCCACGCCTACACAGTACCTCAGTCCCAGGAACCCATTCGGTAGACACGGTAGCGACGTTTAGAGCTCTATTACCTACGAGTACGCCCCGACCATGTACTCTGCTTACCGAAACTCCCGTGGCAGAGACCCAGATATTCTTAACATCCCCGGCGCTTGGGAATAACGTGGCTAATCAGCAAAGTCCGGGAGAGCACCAGGAGCTTATCGAAGAAGAGTTTACGTGACAGCGGGCATCGAAAACGAAAACGGAAATCTTTGGTAGCACTCTCATGCAAGTAAGCGGCCATGGAATGTGTGGCTCTCTTATTGGCTGGCGTGAACCGAGTGTACAAGCTAAAAGCCATCTGTACTGAAGCAGGCAAACAAGGCGTCGATGTTCTCCCAGGGTCTGTTCAGCTGAGTACGTTGTTGCCTGTTCAGGCTTCATCAATGTCGAGAAAGAGCCTCACAACTTGCCAGCCGAACCAATCGAAACGTCTGTGCGTCCTCCCCCCACACGCAGATTGAATCAGACTGCTGGCAATTCAACGTACTAAGTAGGGACTTCGGGGAATTCGGATGCACCAAACTTGAGACATTGGGTATCGAACTATCGACTGCCGCATGCGCCGCCTTCTGAGAAATGAATTAGACAGTCGTGCCCACAACTTATTGGTTGTGTATCTCCACCGTCAATGAAGACGTGCGAATTACAAGTAAGAAACCTAGCGCGCGACTCACAGAAAACTAGTAGGCGCCTGGTGGCTGTCGATCATACACAGCACCCACTTCTTGTCTCCGATATGATTGTGCAGGACGACGCGATAACTTTGTGGGGGCTGAAGGCGTGCAGAGTTGCGGTGTCGCGGAGTTGCGGGCTTGTGCACGGAACCCAAAATCCTCCATACGCCCTGCCGCAGCTGTGCTCTTAGTACAAACCAGGGACGTGGTAGAGGGGGTCAGCTACTCGACTGCACAGCTCACAACCAGCCATTGAGCACTCGAGACTCGAGACTGCTTTTCCCCTGGTTCCAATCTAGGTTCGTCACCCCACAAGTGTCAGGACGATAATCCGCCATGAGTTCCATCCTCGACACATACCCTCGACACGCCGATACTTGTGCAACCCCAGAAGTAAACTCGTCCTACTGCAGGGGTTGATGGTTGGGTAGTATCCTCCTTTCCTCCTTTTATATTAGCCGTCTCTTCCAGTAAAGTCTGCTTTGATTTCATTAGTGCTGAGAAGGAAGGGCCAATACAGGATCAGGGCTTGTCCATACATAGCATCGATCTGCGGGTTTTCCATTCCGAGATCCACACGTTTTCCCTCTCTCTTAGTGCGGCTCAACTTTGCAGTCTAGTACCTACATCCGTTCAAGCATGCATGTGCAAGCAGGATTATTATTTCTTGCTCATATATCCCAGTGTCTGCCCTACGTAAAGCCCTTTTGCTTCGCCTCAATTTCTTCTGTCACGCTTATACTATTCCGCTCGGAAACTCGATACTCTCGTCGCAGCATCATAGTACAGCAGAAAGCTAGTCTTGCTGATGATAAGTATACGTGTGGTCTCCCTATGGCCGCTGGAAATTAATCCTTATCCTTCCGACCAAATTGTGATCGTAAGTGGTCGTCAGACAACTGAAAACACGAAAGAATTCTGCGTTTCCCGCGTAGGGCTACCATCAAAACATTGACAAACCGATCTGTTTGCTGCACCACTAAGGCGAATAAGGCAATAATCGAGGCAATTAGGCCCCAACAATTTTCGAAACCATGGCAGCTCTCCACATGTTCCATGATCTTAACGAGCTTCAGGAAGAGCTTCACCAGCATCAGCCGTTTGAACTTTACTCATCTCCTTATGGTCCATCAAGCATGACGAACGACGCGATTGCGAACGGTGGCATGGACATGTCAATCCAATTGCAGAGCAATCAGATCAACTCCAACGTTAAGCGTTATTTAAATTCCCGAGAACAACCAAGCTTTTTCAATGCGTTGCCGTCGTGGCAAACCGAGTTCTTCAGATTGGACGAAAGGAATTATACACCTCTGTCACTGGGCCATTGTGATGTCGCATCAGAGCCATGGCCCCGCGGCCAAACGATTCCTCGTGGGATATCGCCAGATGGATACTGGATTGGCGGTCGATCCACGATTGAACAGGAATCATGCTCCGGTAGCAGTGCCAGGAGCGATCGCACAAGTGAAGGTCGTCCAGAATACGAAGCAGGCCCTGGCTATGGGTTCGCTAGCTGGAACAGCCAACGAGGGAGCATTGCCTCTCAATTCGACGCTGGTTGTTCGCCAAGAACTCCCAAGGACGGATCTTTCAACAGTTCCAGCTCGGATTCCTGTATCGCGCTTCGAGACGTCCAAGAGTACCCAGATGCCGGCTCTGAAGATGCCTACAGGAAACCAGAGATACAGGAATTAGACTCGGCAGCGTCATACTTCATGGAGACCCCAGCACCGTACCAACCTCGAACGGAGTCTGTCCACTTCATCCAAGATGACGAAGGCATTGGTTCTTCGATCCACGATGACTCGATCGCTTCTCCCACCAAGGAAGAAGCAGAAGACGATGATGCCAACATGGAAGACGATGTTAAAGATGACGGCGGCGACTCTGACGCATCTGATTACAGCCCCGCTGCCATCACCAAACGTACCTCCACCCGCCGCACCTCTCGCGCCAAAGCCCCCGCCTCCCCAACAACAAAACGCCCCTCCCGCTCCAAAGCCTCCCCAACCACCACCCTCACCAAATCCTCAAAGATCACCAAGCGCCCCTCAAAACCCCCCTCCTCTCTCACCTCGCCCACCCTTCCATCCAATAGCACGTCCAAAACCAAATCAACCTGTACCCGCTGCTCCGACATCCTCCCATCTGCCTCAGCCCTAGCAAAACACATCCTCACAACCCACACTCGCCCCTTCACCTGCCCATTCACACGCTACGGCTGCCCCGCAACATTCGGATCGAAAAACGAATGGAAAAGGCACGTCAGCTCGCAACACCTACGCCTAGGCATCTACCGCTGCGACATCGGTTCCTGCGTCCCACGCCTGGACCAGCACCGCCGCAAATCATCCTCCGCTTCCACCACAACCAAACGCGGCGAGGTGGAAGAATCCAGCATGGGCCACAACGACTTCAACCGCAAAGACCTCTTCACCCAACACATCCGCCGCATGCACAGCCCGCCCAACCCCGCCGACGCCGACGCTTTTGACGCCACCCTCGAAAGCATCCGCCAGCGCTGCTGGAAGAGCCTGCGCTCCCCGCCGCCGCGCAGTTCGTGCGGGTACTGCCTCTCCCCTTCTTCATCCTCTGACACACCTGAGCACCAACCGGGCAAGGAAATCACCTTCTCGGGTCCCGCGTCCTGGGATGATCGCATGGAGCACGTCGCGAGGCATCTGGAGCAGGGCACCGCGGCTGACGAGGAGAGGGAGGATGTGAGGCTGCAGGAGTGGATGGTTGGGGAGGGTTTGTTGGAGAGGGTGGGGGGTGGTTGGAGGGTTGTTGGTGTTGGGGGGAGGAGGAGGAGGGGGGCGAGTGGGGGGAAGGGGCAGGAGGATGCAGTGGGGGAGGAGGAGTAGGGTTCTTATAGTGGTAGTTTTGGTTTTTGCGTGATGGGGAGGAAGGGGGGAGGATAGGGTGTAATGTCTATTAACGGCCGTATGATATATGGGAGTTGCATGGACTTTTTGAGAAAGTAGATTCGGAAAATCCTGGGTATTTGCGACTTTCTTGGACGGCTTCAAAGGTTCTCGTTGATGTTGCTCGCTCGCTGGTTTCCTCTTCTGTCTAAAATGGTACTTACCTCAAGAAATATGGGAAGTTATGCAGGATAGGGTTATGCTGTATTATGTAATCTATGCAACTTCCACCACACCATTTCCGCCCTTCCATACACTTTCCTCCCCTCCGACTTCATAAAAACCCCCCAAACCCAGACTCCCCTTCCAACCATCCTGAAAGCCCTTCAATCAACATCCTATCTTCCACATCACTTCTTTGCCTATATCCCAAACCTCGCAATCTCGATGATGCAATTTGTAGGACCGGGAGATCTTGTAGGATAGGGAGATAGGATGAGAACTGATGTCTTTTCGGGAAGTAAAGTGTTGGTGCAGTTTCCAGAGAGGAGTGGGAAGGGGGAAGTGGGCTTCGTGTTGTATGAGTCGATGTCTCGAACATGAATGATTGAGATTGAGGAAGAGGAGTACCACAGGGTTCCTGCAGTGAATCAATAAAACACATCCGAGATATCTAACCTCTGCTGAAGAGCTTGTCTTCGCTACCGTACTTTGGTGCCATCTCGTTGTATTCCGAGACCCCGTACTCGAGAATTGTATCTCTCTTTGGTTTTCATTTCGACTGTGTACCGCTCCATTAACTCACACCGACAAAGCAAAGCCCCTCCGCCCGCCCTCTCAACCTATGAGACTCGTTCAGAAAACAAATTTCAACACTCATCATATATCACTGGAGTCACAACTTCCTCCTGCGCACCACCACGAAACCTCAATTTGCCCAAGATCCAACTCCAAATCCTGTCTGACCTCCACCTCGAGGCGCCGGCCGCTTATGATACCTTTGAGATCACACCGCGAGGCCCCATCCTCGCCCTCCTCGGTGACATTGGCCAAGCCCGCGATCCCGGCTGGATACAATTTCTAGAACGCCAGCTCTCCCTCTTCCGCACCGTCTTGCTTGTGCTAGGTAACCATGAACCCTACAATAGCTCCTGGGCTCAGGTTCGGGAGCAAATTCGGGACTTCAACTCCGCCCACGAGAAGAATAGGCATCAAGGTCAAGGCGAGCTCGTTCTCCTTGATCAAGGACGCTACGATGTTACAGACGACTTTACCATACTAGGCTGTACCCTGCACTCATAAATCGACGCGAAGCATGAGGTACACGTCAGTTTTGGGCTCAACGATTTCTACTGCATCGAAGACGGCTGGGACGTCTCGAAGCACAGTCAAGTACACAAGGATGACTGGGCGTGGCTCAACGGCCAAGTGACAACCTTGGCGCATGAGGCACCGCACCGCCGTATTGCCATTCTTACACATCATAGTCCTTGCATTACATCCAACGCTATCGATCCGGAGCATGCGACAGGCCCACTCGCATCGGCCTTTGCTACGGATCTTTCGGCTGAAACGTGCTGGACTAGCAAAAACGTGAAACTTTGGGTGTTTGGGCACACGCACTTCAACTGCGATTTTATGGATGAGGGGACGGGCAAGCACGTAGTCGTCAGCGCGGGTACTACTTCTCTCAAGCCGGCAGATTCGATGCGGAGAAGGTGGTTACAATAGAGAATTGTGACGTGTCGGGTTCGGTGTTCGAAGATGCAAAGAATATGGCTCTTCCATCTCCTACTACTCGCTCGACATGTACGGATGCGTTTCATGACCATGTCACAGTTGCGTCCCAATTCCCGAGTCAAAGTCTCGACAAGAATCTCGTTGCCGGCATTGCTCGTATATTGGATGAAGCGGGTATCCGAGTGTCCTTTGGGGCAATTATTTACTGAGTGTCTTCGGGGTGCCGACAATCGTTGATGTCGGTTCGCCACATTACTGTTGTTGCAATGCACTGCTAACGTACACTAGGATGCTTCTTTTGTTGTGCCAGATAGTATAATCGCTGCCGCGACCTCAACGCTCATAAATGCAGGCTTCAAGGACGCACTGCATATTCTACCAGCCCAGTAGTCGACGTTGACTTTCGCTGCTCACCTGCACCAAGTGAACATGTACATCTCAACTAGGACATTTGTATCTCGCTCTTCAGGAAATCGCAAACACTATGGCGCTTGGAGCTGCCCTTATCTTCGCCTCCTGAAGAGGAGAGTGGAGGTAACTTGGCGAGCATGGATATCATGCTTGCATCAGATCCCTGCCTTCCATATTACAGGCCAGGTCGTGACAAAGGCGCCTTCTCTTCCACGCTATACCCAGTGCGCATCCCCTCTGCCAACCGACTACTGGAGGCCTACACGTTGCTGATGATCATCTGGGGCTAACCTACGAAAACTTTTAGTCAGCTATGCTGAGTTACATCCGCGGATAGTGGAGGAGACGGGCTTGATCGAGCAAAATGAGCTTGCACCTTGGTGTTGGAGCTTGTATACTGCCATGTTCACGTCTACAGGACATTTTGGGGATATATTGGACAAAGTCAAGAACGACAAGGACTTGGCACCATAGAAACGACCAATTTCTGCCGTGGAAACACAGATTGGGGTAGGCAACTCAGCAGCTCTGAATACGAATGACGTCGTAGGAGAAATCCTTTCGAAATCCTCTGCATGCTCCTCCCCACCACATCTGCTCCGTTCCCCCCTTCCAAGAGCCTATAAAAAACCTCCATTGACTCAGTAGTTCGGCTATGCATCATCAAGCATCCGAGCGAACAAGTTACAGGATGGAAATGCAAAGGAAGATGTATGTCGAGCCGGGGAAAAGAAACGAAGAGTGAAGAAAGAGATCGGTAAGAAGAGGGGAAAGAAGGGAATTAGAGGCAGTAGTGGGAACAGAGAAAATAAATATATGTATGATGTTAAAGGAGGCTGATTGACAAAGCTAATGAATTGATGTCCATCGTGAGAAGAAATTTAACATGAAATGAAATACAAAGAAATGAAAAAAACTCTCTGCCACCTCATCGCGTCATTATGGTCTTTTGCAGACTTTCTCTTCTTCTTTTTTTCTCTTGCTTAACCCGTCACATCCCCACATCCCCACATCGCCCCATCGCCCCATCCCCTCCGCCCACTCAATCCACATCCACATCCACATCCACATCCACATCCACATCCATCCCTCTCCTCCTCTCCACTCTCCTCTCCTCCACTCTTCTCTTTTCCTTTTACCAATTTCAAATTTCGAATTTAAAGAAAATTCGTCCCGAACTGTCGAAGAAGAAGATTCGATTCAAGGTTGAGAGGGTGAGGTGAGAGGTTGAGAGGTTGAGAGGTTGAGGTGATGGGTGATGGGTGTGAGGAGGGAATGTGATGGGGTGGGTGATTGAAGTTCCGTCTTTTCTACATTCTCATCCTCTCACTTATGATCCACCCCAGAACACGATAACATCTCCCACCTTCCCCACCCCCTTCCCACCCCGCCTCCTCTTCTATCCAACTCAACACCGCCCTCATCCCCCTCCCCCTCCCCCTCCCCCTCACCCTCTCCCATCCCCTTCCCGCTTTCCTCATCACTCATAACCTTCACTTCACCTCAACATGCATCTTATACCGTATACTCAACCCTTCAATCCATCCCAACATCTTCACTTTCTTTCCAATTCCCTTCCTACTCGCTACTGATCTACCAACCTACCAACTAACTAATCCCCAACTCCCATCTTCACAATCCCATCTTCACAATCTTTTACTTCTTCCGTACTTTAAAAACCTAGCACATAGTTCATTTTTTCCCCCTGCGCTGTCAAATTCCACGTGCAAAAATAATCACATTTTCCGTTTTTTCTTTTAAAAAAAATTCGCTTTGCTGTTCTTCGAGAAAGTTCGGTTTTGCACCGTTCGATGGAACATTTTAAGGGAAATTGCTGGTGCTGTTTGCAGGAGAGGAGGCTACGTACGACTCGGGGGTTATGATTTGGAATTTCGGTGAGAGAATACGAAGATAGCTTAAATATCAAATATCAACCCTTCAATGTCTTCTTCCTCGCCTCTCCCTCCCCCCCTCTCCATCCCTCTAATCCCCTATCCACCCCTCCACCCCAACCAAATCAACCCACCAAAACCCACCCACCCACTCACCAAGCCCAAGCCCCCCACCAAGGACAAAACCCCATAGCGAAAGAAAAATTTCGACAAAAACGCCCAAAAAGGATGAGACAAGGCCGAGCACGAGCACGAGCACGAGCGAAATAGAAAAAAAAGGGCAAGCACAACCCCCCCTAACTAGAAGAAAACGAGAAAATGCCAGAACGCATATATTCAAACCAAGTTTATATATATATACTGTATATATCTCGCAGTTAATTAATCAGTTCAAGTGTAATCGAGTGATTTAGAGAAAGAAAAATGTCGCTGGCTATATATATATAGTGAATGGTGACTGACACACGTCAAAAATTGGGGTGGGGGAAGATGTGGATGCGGTGTGTGTGTGGGGGGGGGGGGGGGGGAACAACTGGGATATTATGTGGATGAGAATA
>JAABUT010004934.1_pt1 | contig 10257 bp, 10 predicted proteins | sample 5559281 | NCBI WGS metagenome assembly JAABUT01 (sample SAMN10711880, study PRJNA513359) | rock metagenome | isolation source: Antarctica rocks | place: Antarctica: Victoria Land, Ricker Hills nord | collected 2016-01-04 | reverse complement strand
ACACCTTGCCCCGCCCGAAGCCCTCCACCTCGACCCGGCGCTGGCCGAAGTCGATCTGCAGCTGCCGCCCCGGCGGCGTCTCGAACCGAACCGTCGCCAGCGCCGCCGCCGCAAGCTCCTGCCGCAGATGCGACACCGACCGCTCCACCGTGCGCAGGCTCGTCACCACGCCCAGCTCGGACGCCAGCTCCTGGCGCACCACGTCGGCGTTGCCGCAGTGCCGCCGCAGCCGCTCAGCCACCCAATCCGTGTGCCCCGCCAGCACGCCAGGACGCGTCGGGACCCGGCCCGGCGCCCAACCCCCTGCGGCAACATACCGCTGAACCGTCTCCCGGTTGCAGCCAACCTCGGCCGCAATCCGGCGCGTGCCCCATCCCAAACCGTGCAGCCGCAACATCTTCGCCACCTCGTCCGGCGTCCTCATCATCTGTCTCCGCCCGTCCCTGCCGTGCGGAAAAACGCCGAACTGATCCACCATCTTGCCTCTCCCTGCTACGCAGAGTGGATGGGTTCCTGATGTCGCCTCCGGACGTGTTGCCTCACGACGTGATGCTACCGAGCTTTTCCGTGTCGCCACCAGCCGCCAGCCCGCCCTCAGCGATAGCGACGTCCAGCACGAGCGCTGTTAAGATCGGGGGCGGGTGTTTGGATGGAGATCATCACTGGGGTTGAGCGCCGTCGCCGCTGGCGGCTGGGGGAGAAGCTGCGCATCGTGGCTGAGGTGGAGCAGCCCGGCGCGTCGTTTGCGGCGGTGGCGCGTCGGCACGAGGTGAGCCGCGGCCTGCTGTGGAATTGGCGGGCGCAGGTCCGCAGCGGGGCGCTGGCGCGCGAGCCTATGCCGGTGTTTGTGCCGGTGCGGGTCACGAGCGACCTGCCGTTTCTGGGCCATCCTGCGCCTGCCCATTCTGCACCGGCGCGGCCCGTCCTTGGCGCCTCGCCTATTCCGGCACCCGCGCCGGAGCGGATCGAGATCGCATTGCCGGACGGCACCTGCATCCGGGTGGGCGCGGACGTCGGTCTGGTGGCGCTGCGCCGTGTGATGACGGCGGTGCGGCGGTGATCCCGTTGCCCTCCGGCGTGCGGGTGTGGCTGGCGAACGGGCACACGGATATGCGCCGTTATGTGGAGTGCCTGGTTATGCGGAGTTCTGATCCGGGATGCAGCAGTGAGGCGGTGCATCGGGCCATTCGCTCCGCATAATTTCAGCTTCGGCCGGCGTCCTTCAGCATCGTCAGCAGCTTGTCGGGAACCTGGAACTTTCCTCGTTGCAGGCCGAGCGGCGCCATGGTGGCGAGGGCTTCCAGCTTCTCGGTCGGGTCTGCTCGATGGTAGGTTTCCGTGCTTTGGAGGCTGGCGTGCCCGAGCCACAGCGCGACCTTGCGGATATCCCGCGTCGCCTGCAGCGTGTGCATTGCGCAGCTGTGCCGGAGGACATGCGGCGTCACACGCTTGTCGGCGACCGACGGTTGCTTCCGCGCGGCGGCCGCGACGTGCTTGGCCAGGATGTACTCGAACCCGGACCGCGTCATGGCCCGCCCTGCCGCGTTCAGGAACAGCTCAGGATCGCCGTCCGACGCCCGTGCCTTAAGCCAGGTTGCAATGGCCGATGTCGTTTCCTTCCACAACGGCAGGATGCGCTCGCGCCTGCCCTTTCCCATGACGCGGACGCAGGGTGCTGGTCCGCGCTCGATCTGGTCCAGCCGGAGGCCGACCAGCTCCGAAACCCGCAGCCCGGCGGCGAACGCCAGGTGCAGCATTGCGCGATCACGCAAGCCCGATGCGGACCTCGGGTCTGGCGCATCGAGCAGCACGCGGATCTCATCACGGTTGAGATGCCGGACGAGGGCTTGATCGGTTCTCTTCATTGGGATGGCGCCGATCTGCCGGGCCTGTTCGAGGCAGGACGGCACCCGGTATTCCAGGAAGCGGAAGAACGAGTGAATGGCCGCGAGCCTGGCGTTGCGGGTGCGGGCCGAACACTTCCGCTCAGCCTCGACATGTTCAAGGAATGCCAGGATGAGCGGCACATCCAGCTGCTCGACCGTGAGCTGGGATGGTCTGACGCCGAGGCGGTCGGCAGCAAAGCGGACCAGGAGCTGGAAGGCATAGGCGTAGGCCTCGCAGGTGTGCGGGCTGGCCTTGCGTTCGCGTGGCAGATGCTCGCGGAGAAAGGCGATGAGCTGGACGGCGAGCATGGTCATGCCTGCACTCCCCGCAGCAGGGTTTCGCCGGCCTCGGCCACCTCGCGCAGCAACACTGGTGTTGCCTCGAGATACCAGTAGGTGTCGGCAACCCTGGCGTGGCCAAGGTAGGTCGAGAGTGCGACAAGGTGACGGGTGATCGCGTACCTTTCGGGCGCGCAGCCCTCGAGCGACCGGACGGCGAACGTATGCCGCAGGTCGTGGATGCGGGCATTCGGCTGCCCAGCTCCGCTCCTGAGGCCGAGAGAGCGGGCCAGTCGCCGGAATGCGCCGGCCACCGTGTCATAGGGGAGCGGCCCGTGACGCGTTGAGGTGAACAGGCTGGTGCCTGCCGGCGATGTCCGTGCGCGATGCTGCATGTGCCGGCCGAGCGCGATACGCACTGTGTCATGCATCGGCAGCAGCCGGCTTTTCTGGAACTTCGTGGTCCTGATCAGCAGCCCGTCGGTCGTGACGTCGGCGACCTGCAGGGCCAATGCCTCCGACACCCGCATGCCCGTCGCGGCAAGCAAGCCGAACAGCGTCTCATAGGTCGACGACTTGAGCGAAGCAGGCGGCCCGAGCCGGGCGGCCGCGGCCAGCAACCGGGTGATCTCCTCTGGAGCGTAGATGTATGGCTTGCGCCGCCGCGGTCCTGGATTGCCGAATGCGTCAGCGGACGGCACCTCGTGTCGGCCATCCTCGGCGCGAAGCGCCAAGGCGAACCGCCGGACGGTGAGCAGACGGTTCCGGCGCTGGGCGGCCGACGGCGCCAGCGCTGCCCAGTCGATGACGCGGCTGCTGCGCACGAACTCATCTCCCAGTTCCTCCGCATGCGCCACGAAAAGGCGGAGCAGGGCATGCTGCGTGCGGAACCTGAAGCCGAGCGTATGATGGAGGTCGGTGTGGCTCTGCAGATTGCGGCTCAGCATGACGCCTCTCCCGGCCAGGGTTGGGCGACCTGGAGCAGCATGGGGATATCGACCTTGGCGTAGTGAGCCGTGGTGGTGGCAGAGCGGTGCCGCAGGACGGCGCCGATGGTGTCCAGCGTCGCCCCGGCGCGCAGCATGGACGTCGCCGCCGAGTGGCGGAGGAGATTGGCGCCGCGTGACGGCGGGTCCGAGATGCCGGCCCGGGCCAGCGCCAGCCTGACCAGGGAAGAGATCGTCGAAGAGCCTGCAAAGGGTTGATGGGGCGCGGACGAGCGCAGGAACACGACGTCGCTGCCGCTGTCCGGCCGAGCGCGACAGATGTAGTCCAGCAGTGCGTCTCCGGCGTCTTGGGGCAGCGGCAGGCAGACCTCACGCCGACCTTTGCCGCACACCCGCAAGCTGCCGTCCGCCCAGCAGATTTGGCCGAGCCGCAGTTCGAGCACGTCGCCGGCACGCAGCCCAAGACGTGCCAGCAGCAGCAGGATGGCTTTGTCGCGGACGCCGTGCGGCTTGCTGGCGTCGCAGGAAACAATCATCCGCTCGACGGCGCTGGCGGGCAGGTAGCGCGGCATGGCGGACAGCCGCCACTGCGGGATGGTTGGCACGGCATGCATCAGCTCCGGACGGCATGCGCCCGAGGCTCCGAGAAAGCGAAGGTAGCCGCGCAAAGCGGTCGTCATGGTCTTGGCGTGAGCTGCCGACGTGCCCCTGACCTCGTCCAGGATGGCCTGTCGGATTGCTGCGGCCGTGTAGTGCGTGGGATCGGGTCCGAGCGCGGCCAATAAGCGCGTGGCCATGCGGGCGTGTTTGCTGATCGTGCACTCGGCGATCCCACGGTGCTGGCGCAGCCATTGCTGGAACTGCATCACACGGACGTCCATGGGCGGCGGTTCTAACGGCGTCATCCTCTCGATGAGCCCGCGCTCCGACAGGAACCGGACGAAGCGGCCGGCGCGACGGGCATACTTCGCCGAAATGCGGTCGCCGCGCCGGATGCCAGGGCACTGGCAGTGATGGCTGACAAAGCCTGTGCAGGTGGCGCCATCGACATCGGCGATGGCGACGCCCGAGCGCTGGAGCCAAACCAGCAAGTGACGGGCCGCATCGCTGTAGCCGCGCACCGTGAGGGCAGTGTGACCAAGACTGGCCAGGTGACAGGTGAACTGATCCACCAACGGCCGCAGTGGTCCGGGATCAAGGCACCATATCTGGCCTGCAGGAAGCGTGGTTGAACTCGGCATGGGCGTACTCCGTGATGCGGCATGCATCAAGGAGGACCGTAGTTATGCGGAGCGAATGGCCCGATGCACCGCCTCACTGCTGCATCCCGGACCAGAACTCCGCATAACCAGACACTCCACATAATTGCGCATGTCGGTGAACCCGCAGGCCAGATACACCCGCGCAGCCGGGGGCAGCATCATGGTGCGGCAAGCGCCGTCAGCACGCGCCGCAGCGCCAGGCCGTCCACGTCGGCCCCGACACGCAGCCGCACCCCGGCCGGCAGCTCCACCTCGATCAGGCCTGGCGCAACCGATGGCGCCGGTGCTGCGGCAGGCGGTGCCGTCTCCGGCTGGGCTGCCGCAGGCGAAGGCGGTGCCGTCCCGTCCGTGACCTGCAACACGGCCGCAGCCTCCGGCGTGATCTCCACCGCGGCAAAGCCCGTCATCGCCGCCAGCAGCATCTGCTTGCGCCAGGTGTAGAGCAGCCCCGTGCCAATGCCGTGCCGGTCCGCGACGGCCTGCGCCACTGCACCCGGCGCCAGCGTCTCGCGCACGATCGCCAGCTTGTCGCCGTCGCTCCACGTCCGCCGCCGCTCAGACCGCACCCTGATCTCAACGCGGTCCGGCAGAGCGCTCCTACGCGCCTCGTATGACCCCTCGTTCACCAACATCAGCGCCAACCCCACCAACCAAGGCCGCAAACCTGGTCAGTTCCGGGCCGCGCCGGAAGGTGGGTGTTGGCTCCCGCTTACGAGAAGGGGGCGGAACACAAGGCCAATCGGTCGTTTGACGGTCTGTGAAATGCGGAGAAGGGGGTCTTGTCACTTTCCAAAGTCGGCTTCAGCGGATTACCAAAGTGGGCTTCAGTGCCCGGGCGTCATACGCGGCGGAATGTGCCGGGGTAGTCCAGGACCAAGCCATCCGCGTCCACCGGCAGCTCGCCGACATAGCCCCGGAACAGACCCTCGTAGCGGTAGAGCCGTCCTGCTTCGAGGCAGGTGTAGCGTTGCCGGACCGGCTCCGGTGCGAGCGCGGGCACGGCGACGTAGGCGACCAGGATCTCGCGCGCCTCGCCCAGCGTAAGGCCGAGCCTGCGAATGGGCAGCGTGTTGGTGAAGGGGGTCGCTGAGATGTCGATGTCGACGCATCCCTGCAGTGCCTTAACAGGGCGCTCCTCGCTGTCCTGCCAATTGCCCTCGCCGTCGCTACGCAGGTGCAGGCGGCGGTCCTCGCCGGCGAGGGACAGCACGGCTTCCCGCACGCGCCAGCGGACGTCGCAGGTAACGCGGCAGTGCAGGCCGTAAGGCATGCCAGGGCGCGCGCCGACCACCACGCCTTCCGCAATGACGCCCTCCGCCGTGCTGCGAAGGCTGAGGTGCTCGGCGCCCATGCCTTCGGCCGGCGCCCAACGGACGACACGGTTCATGTCAGCCCAGCCCGGCAGCGACCGCGGTATCCAGCGCGCGGTAGAGCGTGGCGTGGTGGCAGCGCAGCACCTTGGCCGCGGCGCGCACGGAGGTGCCCTCGTCCACTAGGCGGCGGCCGAGGGCGACTTGGTCCGGAGTGAGCGCGGGTGGCCGCCCGAACCGCACGCCGCGCTGCTTGGCCGCCTCGCGCCCGGCGCTGGTGCGGCCGAGGATCAGCGCCCGTTCAAACTCGGCGATACCGGCGAACACGGTCAGCACCATCCGGCCAGCGGGCGAGGTGGTATCCGCCCAAGGCTCAGCCAGGCTGCGCAGCCCTGCGTCCACGTCGCGCAGACGCTCGGCGATGTCGAGCAGGTCGCGCGTCGAGCGGGCTAGCCGGTCGAGGCGCGTGACCACGACCACGTCCCCCTCGCGCACCTGGTCGAGCAGCCGCTCCAGCTCCGGCCGGTCGCGCCGCGCCCCGGACACCTTCTCCGCATAGGTCCGCCGGCAACCGGCCTCGCGCAGCGCCTTACGCTGGAGGGCGAGGTCCTGGTCGTCGGTGGTGACGCGGGCGTAGCCAAGGAGCATGGGGCGGGGGCGTCCGGGTCGCTGATGTGGTGCAAAACTGTATCGGAACGCCCGACTTCTGCAACTCACTTCTGCGACGGGCAAAGTGCCCGTCCCGCTTGGTCCGGCGCCGGTGTCGCGGAACTTGGAAGTTGTGCAACTGCCCCGCAGCTACTGGCTGGGCCGGGCTTACACAGGTTTTCTGTTCGCTTGCTCCCCAACCCCTATCAGGAGGTTAGTTCCACGAAAGGTGATGGGAGAGCTGGGTTCAGGTCTGGGGGAGCCACCATGCCAGGCGCTCGAACGTCGCCACGGCCCCGTCCGTGACCCGCTCCGCATCCGCCACCGGTGCCAGGTCTAGCGGTGCCAGGAACGAGCGCTACATTCTGCCGGTATCGGTGCCGTAGCCGGCGAAGTAGGTGCAGCCGCGCCGGCCATCCAGCCCCAGATACCGTTTCACGTTCCGCTCAATGACCCGGCCGCCCAAGGTCGAACCCTCCATCACGTAAAGTGAGCCAAGCGCCTCGGCGGCATCGCGCAGGATGGGCAGGGGACACGCTGGCAGCATCTGGACGGCGTGCGCCGACAGTCCGACCGTGGCGAGGTCGGCCCGCAGCAGGTGCATGCGCCGCCGCGGATCGAGGAAGGCGGCGTCCTGGACCAGCGCCGCCACCTGCGGCTCCCAGCCGCGCCAGAAGCCATAGAACCGCTCAAGCACCCTCCGGTAAGTGTCCAGGCCAAGCCGTTCGTCCAGCAGGCCCAGTGTGCCTTCAAGCTTGTCATGGGCCGGCCGCGTCACGAACCGCAGACGGGCGAGCAGGGCGCCGGCCGGCAGAGCCTCCGTCAGCACATCATCGCCTCCACCTTGGCCGTCAGCACATCCAGGGCGAAGGGCTTCGTGAGCACCTGCATGTCCGGGTCCGGCACGCCGTCTCCCCATGCTGCGCTCTCGGCGTAGCCGGTAATGAATAGGACCTTCAGGCCGGGGCGGTGGACTCGCGCCGCATCGGCGAGCTGCCGTCCGTTCATTCCGCCGGGAAGGCCGACGTCGCTGACCAGCAGATTAATGTCCCGCTTGGATTTCAGGATGTGCAGCCCTTCGGGGCCATCAGCCGCCTCGATCACCTTATAGCCTAGGTCCCGCAGCACGTCGCCGGCCAGCATCCGTACGGCTGGCTCGTCGTCCACCACCAGCACCGTTCCGCCAGTCTTCCTGGCCGCGTCCGGCAAAGGCTCCAGGCTGCCGGCCTCCACTTCGTCAAGCCCCAAGTGGCGCGGCAGATAGAGGCGCAAGGTCGTCCCCCGTCCCACCTCGCTGTGGATGCGGGTGTGGCCGTTCGACTGCTTGACGAAGCCATAGACCATGGACAGCCCCAGGCCGGTGCCCTGACCGAGCGGCTTGGTCGTGAAAAAAGGCTCGAACACGCGGCTGACTATATCTGCCGTCATACCGCACCCTGTGTCAGTGACGGACACCGTCACATACTGCCCGGGGGTCGTTTCGTGCCTGTTGGCATACGGCTCATCCAGGGTGACGTTTGCTGCCTCTATGGTCAGGTGGCCGCCCTCGGGCATGGCGTCCCGGGCATTGATGGCAAGGTTGAGCAGTGCGTTCTCAAGCTGGTTTGCGTCGCAGAGGGTTTTCCAGAGTCCTCCCAGGATCATCGTCTCGACGCGGATGGTCGGGCCGACGGTGCGGCGGATCAGGTCCTCCATCGAGGTCGTGAGCCGGTTCACGTCCACAGATTGCGGATCGAGGGTCTGCCGGCGCGAGAACGCCAGCAAGCGGCTGGTCAGCGACGCAGCCCGGTTGGCAGACGTCGTAGCCACGCCGATGTAGCGGTCCAGGTCGCCGCTGCGGCCCTGGCCGACACGGATCTGCATCATTTCCAGGCTGCCGAGGATGCCGGCGAGCAGGTTGTTGAAGTCATGCGCGATCCCGCCCGTCAACTGGCCGACCGCCTCCATCTTCTGGCTTTGACGCAGCTTGTCATTCAGGTCAGCGATCCGGCGCAAGCTGCGGACCATGACTTCGGTAATGCCATGCCGGAGGATTTCAGCCATCTCCAGTTCCCACTCGGCCCAGGGCCTTGCGATCCCGTGCCGCTTCTCGACCCATTTCTCGTAGGAGTACGTTGGCAGGCTGGACGCGTTGTCCGTTGCTCCACGTCGGGAGCTGCCGTCCCACGTTACCAGCTCCGGCTCTTCCGGTCGGAACCAGAGCAGCACATTTGACCGATCGTCTGACAGGAACACCGCAAGCAGGCCGCTGGCAATGGCAGCGTGCCTGTTCCAGGGCAGGAAGGCGGCGCAAATGTTGTTCGTCTGAAACGATTTGGCCGGGCCGCCATGCGCCTGCAGCCAGGCGGCGAGTTCCCGAATGTCCACCTCGGGCGGCGTGTGTCCCAAAGCCGAAACGTCACCGTCGTAGAGGACGGCAGCGCCAGTGGACGCGAACAGGCTGCTGACCGTGACGGTCCCGGTCGTGAGCGCCGCGTTGACGTCGTCCGCCTCCGCCATCTGGGCCTGCAGCGCCGATAGCCGAACGAGGTCCTCACGCCTGGCTTGCTCCGTGGCGATGTGTTCGGCAGGGCCGACGCGCAACGCGAAGGCGTCGGTCAGCGCCGACGCCGACAGCCTTTGGCTGGCCGAAGGGTGATGAGGGTGGCGATGATGGCACACCATCAAGCCCCACAGCCGGTCCTTGTGCAGGATGGACAGCGACATGGAGCCGTTGATGCCCAGGTTGCGGTGGATTTGCATGTGGACCGGTGACAGGCTGCGCAGATGGGCGAACGACAGGTCGATGGCGCGCGGCAGCGCCGTGCCGCCGGGCCACGCCGGATCAATGTCGAGGGGCACCGGCACGGCGTCTCGGTCGGCGACCCAGCGCATCGGGCTGTGTCGGTACAGCTCACGAGCCTGCGCCGGAATATCGGAGGCGGGAAAGTGGAGTCCACTCAGGGAGTTGTCCCAATCGACAACCTTGTCCTCGGCAATTGCTTGCCCGTTCCAGTCGGTGTCGAACCGGTAGACTATGATCCTCTCATAGCCTGTCAGAAGGCGAATGCCGCGGGCTGCGACGAGGGCCAGCTCACCCAAATCGTTTCCTGTCTCGCGCAGGTCAACGATGCCCTCTTGAAGCTGGTGGACAGCGGTCTGAACGTCCGCTTTGTTTTCATCATCCGCCAGCTCCACTTCCATCAGCACCAAACCGTCATGGCTGTGGACGGCCACGCGCAACGCCGGGGACTTGCTATCCAGCTTCAGAATGGACTGCCAAGGGACCCCTCCCCGAAGCCTGTTGTTCTGGAGGCGCCTCTGAGCCGCCTCGGCAAAACGCGGCCCCAGGATGCTCCCGATGCTGCACCCGAACAGCGCGTCTGCGGACGAAGGGATGGCCAGCGTGCCGGCTAGATTCCGACTGGCGGCGACCACGATCCAGTCGCGCAAGGGATCGATCACCAACATCGCGCCATGCGGCTGAATGGTGCCTGGGATGCGGATTGGCTCCTGGGAGCAAGCCGGATCGACGCCTGTGACCTCGGCTGCAACGCTCAAAGCGCCCACAATCTCCGGGTGCCTAATCTCAATAATAGATGCTGGCGCAATAGATGGGGCAATCAGGCTGAGAATATCCAAGATCTACACTACCAACGTTATTACAAAGTAATCACTCGGATGCACTTGGTATGAAATGGAGTCATTGCAACCACAGCGGAGGAACTTCGGAGGCATGCAGGACCATCTTCGATACTTTTAGCGTTTTGGTCAGCAGAAAGGCTCTACGTGTCTTTGCCCGTCAATACCTAGTCCATCCCTCAGCGATCCCCTCATTGCGTTACCGCAAGTTTCGGCATGAGAACGCCGGCGTTTGAAATGGCTTTGGCGAACGTCTCGATCAGCGGCGCGAGCCTGTGCTCTGGCATGGTGGGGATGAGGTCGT
>JAABUT010004933.1_pt1 | contig 10261 bp, 13 predicted proteins | sample 5559281 | NCBI WGS metagenome assembly JAABUT01 (sample SAMN10711880, study PRJNA513359) | rock metagenome | isolation source: Antarctica rocks | place: Antarctica: Victoria Land, Ricker Hills nord | collected 2016-01-04 | reverse complement strand
TACATGTAATCAGCAGACCCTACTACTGGGCACACCTCAAGTACTGCAGCAGCGTCCAGCAGCACCAAGCCCCTTCCCCTTAGGATCTCTGGTGGCATACTCCTGGAGAATAGTTGTGATGGTGGATGAGGGCATGTACACCATACGGAAGCTTTTGGGCAGACTCTGCAGCAAATGACAGCAAGGTAAGGGCATGCATGTTGCTTGATTCTGATTGGCCAGTGACTCATCCAGCCAGATGCTTTGACTTCATGATTTAGCGTGTAACCAGGGTGGATCAGGAACAGTAACAGCATTGCATTGCACCACGCAGAAAAGCACCATGCAACAGTGTGAGCACACAGCACTACAGCATACAGCACCACTGTTATCGAAGTCAGATGCTGTCACACGCTGGACTGAGTCTGTAGCAATCTGCAATGGCTCGATGACAGCCTTGTCCGACAACACCTCAGGAGCTGCCACAGCACTCGCGAGCTCCGATCGGCCACAAGTTTTCAACTCTGACAGTCCCACACAACTGCAAAAGCTTGCAGCATTCAGCGTTACATGAAGGTATGCAACAGTTGTGAAGTTACAAATCTAAGACATGCTCACACAGCCTTCTTGCAAGCACGACTTGCCTTACGCATTGCTTGCAACATTTCAGAGACGCAGACAAAACAGTAACAACCTATGTTGACTTACCACGCGGTTTTTTTGGCTTTCAGGCTGTGCCTGCACACTGAACAGACAGACCAGCAGGTCTTGGCAGGTATCCTCATACACAGCCACAACAAAGGAAAATGGAAAAGCATCGCTGATGCTCCTCAGGAGATACAGTTGACTCTTATTTAGCTTGTGACTGTTCAGATGCTGAAGTTGATCCATCAGCAGCTTGAGCAGTTGAGTTGGACCTTGCAAGCTGAACAGATATTCTGATGAGACTGATACAGAACGGGCTGAACATAGACTGCTGCCCAAACAAGCCCAAGCTCAGCTGCTGCTGCCACTATTGGCACGCCATGTGAACCTGCTCCAAGAGGTATGCTGCAACAACAAAACTACTCAACAGTGCATTTGTGCTTGGTCTTGCAAGTTCTGCAATACATGCAACACAAACTTGTCGGAACAGCACTGATGTTGGACAGGCTAACAAAAATAATGGCAATATTTGTATGTGCAGGTATAATAAAGCCCTCTCTGCGCATGCAAATGACAAAAACTGCTTTTTGCCTGCAGTGTTCAGGCTGCACAGCATGCAAAACCGCGTAGCATGCAAAACCGCGTAGCATGCAAAACTGCTGGCTGCTGCAGCAATGCCTACTGCATGCCGTTTGATCGCAAACAAGTTTACCACACACTGCATGTTGAACACCAAACTCTTTGCAGCAAGTGAGGGCTATGACTATGTAGTTCTGCGTATGCGAGACTTACTCTGCTATGACCGGAATGCCTGAGGTGTACAGCCTCAGCAAATCAGATTATGTGTTTACACCAACTTGCACGGTTTTCCCATGTGGGTCCAGCCACCTCTTGGTGCTTTCTAGTACCTGATAGCTGACCTGCAAAGCTGCTACCTGCAATGCTCTGTCCTGAGTCTGTATGCAGCCCTCCATGCCTACCTTCAGCCGGGCCAGCTTCATCAACACTGGTGGGCTTACACTGCACAGCCTGGTGAAAGAGTGGCACTGTTGCAGCAACAAGACTGCATTGCTTGCAATGTTGCCGTGGCAGAAGAAAAATTACGTCCTTCTCCAGTAAATATGTATGTGCATGGCGTCAAATAGAGCTCACCAAATGCGGCTCGAGCTGACTGACTATTTTGATTCTTGAGCTGGCTGCAGAAAGGCCCCTTCTTGTATCTGATCAACCAGCATCCACCATCGACAGACATAGTGCCGGGCACGCATAGGATGAAATCCTCAATTTCCAGCACGTCTTCTAACAGCAGGATACAAGATTGTTCCTGACCTGACTGCTCTGTCTGCTTCTCAGTGTCCAGAGTACTTTCTGTCAGAATATGCCGGGACTGAGTAAGCTGCTCGCTTTCATGACAATTCAGGCTGATGTTTTGCTGCAGGGTATGTGCCTCAGGACAGGCCTGGAGCCTCAGGTTACTTCACACCCCGCGCATCTGCTCCGCATGCAGTGAGTGCTTCAACCAGAGCGACTGCACCCAGCGCAACCCTGTGCTGTCTCAGCTGCAGGGCGAGCTGTGCCGCAACCCCTTCAGGCACCGCTCTCACCGCACCCTCCATTCCCATGTCAAGGTAAGCAGCCCATTAAAGCACCAGTGAGCACCAATCGACCGGAAGAAGGCGTGGCTATGCAGTTGCCTGACAGGGCAAAGGAACACCTATGGGACATGTATTTGCATTCAGATTAATATGCTTTTGCAGTCAAACTGACAGATACCTGGCCAGCAGTGTCTCAGAGAGGGTGCCAGCTATTGAGTGAGGTTGCACTATGAAGCAAAACTAACGGCAGCAAGCACGCCCACTGCTTATCCCCACTGCTTTTCTGACATACATCTCCTGTCAGCCGGTTTAGGCTTAGAAGTTCAAACAGGCTCAGCACGTGCCGTCATCACCACCTTACATGCTTGCCCTAGGTAGAGGGCGGTGGTGAGCTGAAGCAGAAGAAGGAAGGCAAGAGCCGTCTGCGGCTGCCATCCTCGCAGGTACTAGACCAGTCTGGCGTGGTGCTTTTCCCGCAGATTTGCATTGCTGTACTCTCATTCTGGTAGCATTCATAACACCACTTTGATGCCTGCATCCAATTCCACAACCTGCTTGGAAGTAAATCTGTAGCACACCAATCTGCTTTGGCAACCAGCACAGAGTGCAGCTTGTTGGTCCCTTCCAGCTGCATGCAGGCTTCATGCATGATGTGCATCAGCACGCAGTAAAGTGCAAGGCCTGACACAATCACTGATGGGATGCAGACGGGGAGCAACACTGTCATACTCACAGCTGATGGCAAGATCAATGCTCAGTGTGCACATGACCAGGACAGCACCAAGGACCAGGTGAAAGCTTTCCTACTTGTGAATCAACCTTTGAGGGATCAGTATGCAGCTGCAGCAAGGGATGCATCCAATCAGAACAGAGAGAGCCTTTGCCCTGTCAGAACACTCATGCCTTCAGCTGGCAGTGGCCCATTACCCACCCCCCATGCAGTCCCCCATCAAAGCCCCCCAGCCCAAACGGCACAGCCAGATGCCTTTGTCAGCACCACACAGAGCAGCAAACAGGAGGAGCAAATTACTGCAGGACATGACGATGTTGGTAATGCTGTGAATGCTCTTCTGATGGGTGGCAGCATCCCTAATGCACCCCAAGGGGCCCCTCCCAAGGGGCAGCGGCCCAGGCCGGGCCAGACAGCTCCAAAGTAGTCAGCAGAAAGCCAACAGTCCATGTCATGCAGTGGACTGCCCAAACTCCATGTCATGCAGCAGATTGCAAAACATTCACAGGTCGTGTATGCACTGGATGTGACTGTTGTCAACACACCATGTGAAAGTTTGTTTGTTTTGTGTGGCCAGGGTCATGCACAAAAACTGTTATGTTAAAGTCATAGAGAGCTAAGTCAGGAGAAATGCACATCAAGGTCGTGAACTGCAAATGCTACAAGTTTACTGAGAGTTCATTTGTAAATCAGCGAACTCTTTTGTTATCATCCACTGCCAATCCTCCTGATTTCTAGCGCTGAGTGCCAGAGGTCACAGTTGCTGCAACGTCAGACACACGCACTTGTGTCTTTGCTTGCACCGTTGGCATGGGTTTCCACATTCAAACATACATTTGCATAACTACACAGCATATACACAGGTAACTCACTACTCACTGCATGTTGCAAGCTGCATGAAGAGCTTGGTGATGTGGCTTTTTGCGGCAGACGTTGGCACTAGTACTTTTGTGTATGGTGCTTCATCAAAATCAGCAAGCTCAGCTTTGGGCAGCTCTTGAAAGTGCCACAGCTTAGCTGTCTCAAAGTATTGAGCCAGGATGTCTGGCGGCTTTGTGTGAAAAGATCATTTAAGGACTACATAGGTCGGTAGTCAGTTAGGCAAATATATATATAAGATAACAAGTAGGCTGCTGAAGTAAGACTTAGTACAACCAGCTTGGCCTGCTACATGAATCTGACTATATAAGCCACGTGACACGAGCATGACTAACCACTGCATGGATGACTTGATTAAATGCACACAAGTTTTCACTACAGCTCAACATCAACACTTGAGGGTTCGTGAAGTGTGCAACGCCCAGACTTCCACCTGACATCCTTGGGCTGTTACATTATTGCTGCGGATTCCAGGGACCTCAGTTGCATTGTTACAAAGGGTGAATAATCACCTGGTGTTGGACACGCTGGCATTGGGGCTTCATCTCCCGCCCCTCCGTAACACGCATGTGCCTGGGCCGGCATCACTGGAAACGCCTAGGACATGCATGTGCACATGCATTACCTTGCGGCTGACATGCAACTATTTGTGTTCGCACTTTGTGATACATTTGACATGCTCTTCCGTGACTTTCCTTTGGCTTACTTGTGATGTTCTAGAATACCCCCCAAAAGGGAATGCTGGTGTTTCGGAAACAGTCACTGTTTCCACTAAGACATGATCAGACCAATAGGTGGCCATAGTTGACCTGGCTTAAAGGCATTCATTCAACCATTCATTCATCCAATGCACACTCAGCTCAGACAGGCTTCATATTGATTGATTGATTTAATGTCCTGGGGGGCAACTGGGACCCAACAGACAAAAAAGTTCAGTTCAGCGAATCATACAGTCAAAATTGCTCCCTACAGGCAAAGCACCACACGCATTTGGTTCACACACTTCATAGCTCACGCCAGCTCGCAGCGTCAAGGCACATGGCTGGGGTCATAAGAAAACTCTGCATGCAATCAGTGCACTCGATCCTTGCTGCGATCGACCCTTGCTGAGCGATGCAGACAGCGTGACTTCTGGCGTTGCTACACCTCAACATGCGCTCGTCCTTACGTAAACACGAAATTGTACGCCGGAGGGCTTGAACCCCGGGCAGTGCCTTGAGCTTCAAAACTTCGCCATCTCGTTGAGCGATGATGTACAAAGTGTGCTAGGACAGGAAGTCAAAGAGGAACTCCTCAGCAGTCCAGCAAACGTGGCTCCCTTGTTTCTTCGGTCCCAGATCTCCTCACACAACGCAAAAATTACCCAAGACTCTAACTGGCATCAGCAAGCTCAACTGACTGTTCGTCAAGCTGGGACGCTTTCAGGCTCACTAGCAGTCCTACGTGGTGAAGAACCTGCAGACATGCACATTCAAGACTGCCTAACATCCGGTGAGTGGCGTCACAGCTGCTGACGCACCCTTGCAAGTTTGCTTTGTTCGAGTTTCTTTGAGCTCAAAACTTTTATGCAGATATGAATGAATTCACAATCCATAAATCTGCATATGATCTAGCACAACAAAATCTTGGGCCTGCTGACTTTGGCGCTGAGACCAAGACAACTCCAGAATTCCCTCTTAAAGGCATGCTATGGGAATACCATAGACGCCCATTCTTCAGCATGATAGGTACATTGACACTCTAATATTACAAGCAAAGGGTGCCCTCATAGTCTTATGGCAAAGCGTCAGTCATGGCATTTGAAAGTGCTGCATTGCTGCTGAGTAGGTCAAATTCTCTCGTCATATGCCAGATGTTGCAATTTAGCTTGCAGCAGGGTCTGACCAGCCAACCCTGGATGTAGTGCATGGCTTTGAATTGCCTTGCATTCCGATACCTGCCTTGTCTTCGCATATAATTGCCTAATGAGTATGCCAACCCATGCCTTACTCAATGTTACCTCATGCAATCCTTTGGTGATGCAACCATGCACAGAAGTTCAAACTTCACTTTGTAATTTTTGTAGTCGAATGCCGTGGTAAGAAGATTTTCCTGCCCATGTTTGTGGAAACTGGAGGTCTGAAAGCCTGCCTTAACAAGGCGTCCTGGCAAAAGTTAGCCCCAGGTGTTGATGTGTCGCATTGGGGAGAAAGTACCTTTTTGAGGGGCACTGTTCATGGTCTGCCTGCTAAATTGCATCTAGGCCAAAACCAAACAGCAGGCGTCAACATGGTAGGGAAAGACTGGCTATCAGAGGGTAAACTGATGTTGGTTGCTGATTACAACATGGAGGAATGTTTGTTGCTGGTGTCTGATGACATCACTCGGTCTAGGTTTGCAGAGCTGCCTGTCATTGGTGCTTGAAGGCCAACATCTGTCGTTTTTGCTAAACAAGATTCAATTACCACTTTCGAATTTTGGCCTCAATGGACTTGTCGCGCTCCATTCCAGAAACAAGTGGCAGTTGGTGAGAGCTAGGTCTAGAAGAAACACATGGAAACACTACTGAATTTTCATTTGTAAACCAGTGAACTTGTTTGTTGGGCCTGTCTGTTCCAGGATTCCCTCAGAAGGATGGACTCAAAGCAGTGAACGTTTCAATTGTCCTATAAGTAACAACGTTGCCACTCTTGCTGACGTTTAGCGCTGATCGCCCAAGGGTCGTCTAACAATGTCTAATGGCCTGTAACAATAGCGCACATGTCTCGCACTTCACACGCATCTTTGTGACAGTGGACATTATCTGACTTTACTTTTGACATTTCAATTGATTTCACCAAGACGTTTGGTCTGATACCCATTTGGCCCTCTATGATTACATTGATAGTGCAGTTTAAGCTTGCGCCCTAGTTGGCCCCCCGGAGAACAAATGTAAATGATGATGATGACTTGCATTGTCTGGTGCAATACTATCACTACAGCCTGACACAACTGTTGCGTCTACCCATTGCACTGCGACACAGACGCAAAGAAGCTTCTAGAACACTAAAGGGAATCAGTCCCTCATTGCAGTCAGTATGATTCGGGCCGTGACAGCCCTAAGCCTGAGAGCCCTGCCACACCCTTATCACCCAAACCCACAGTCGGCCCGGGACAGAAGCAGCTGTCACCAGGCTAAAAGGCATCGCTAGCTAGGGCAAGAGAAAAGGCACGTCAAAGCAAGTTGGCTAAGAGCCAAGTGTCACGTTTGCGTGAGAGATAAGAGGAAGAAGAAGAAGTAGGATAGCGTCGTCAGATGACGTGAGAATGGTCACCACGTGACAATCTCCCCCCTCAGAGAGAATTGGGAGTGTAGACAAGTAAGAGCATAAGGCACACAGCCAAGCGAGACACTACCAAGTGACACAGGCACACAGCCAAAGCATCACCAGTAGAGGAGCAAGGCACACAGCCAAGCAAAATGTTACTAGTGACACAGGCACACAGCCAAAGCATCACCAGTAGAGGAGCAAGGCACACAGCCAAGCAAAATGTTACTAGTGACAATGGCACTCAGCCAAAGCATCATTAGTAGAGGAGCAAGGCACACAGCCAAGCAAGCAGTGACACAGGCACACAGCCAAGCAAGCAGTGACACAGGTACACAGCCAAAGTATCACAAGTAGAGTAGCAATGCACACAGCCAAGCAGGCAGTGACACAAGCACACAGCCAAAATATCACAGGTAGAGAAGCAAGGCATACAGCCAAGCACAGTGCATGAGCAAGGCACACAGCCAAGCACAATGCAATAGTAAGGCACACAGCTGAGCAGAAAAGAAGAGCAAGTCCACGCAGCCAGTGGTTGCCAATAGAGTTGCCCACCATCAGCAGCTCACCATCAGCAGCAGCTTTAAGGCTCTCAGTTGCTCCAGGCTGATCAGCGTGATTCTTTGCATGTGCCTCCTTGTTCTGCACCTCATTCTGCCCAGGGCAAGCAATAGCAAGATGACCAACGCGGCCACAATTGCAGCACCTGCAATGCTCACGTCTATTGTCAGTGCAAGAATGCTTGGCAACAGGCAATTCATCTCTATACTTAGCATCATCATCATTAGATTTGGCATCACATAGATGTGTGTGAATAAGAGAGCCACTTGCAGCTGCAACAGTAGAAGAAGCATAGAGATGAGCACCCAGAGCGCAAGCAGCAGATTGTGCCTTGTCGATGTTAGTGTACTCCTTGTAAGTAACAGAGTCTACAGTGACTTGAGACCGGATATGCTCCTTCAGACCCTTTTCCCACCACTGAATGCGTAGCTGCATAGGCAAATTAGTTTGAGCACATTATGAGCAGCCTTGTACGCAGCAGCCGAGCCAGTTTGGCGCAGACGCTCAAGCTGAGTAAGAGCATGCCTCTCGTGATTAAGCACATTGAATGAGGAAATGCACCACTCCCTGAAGTTGTCCCAGGAGTACAGTACTTCAGGTTGTGAGGCTAGCTGAACTTTGGGGGCTTCCCAAAGCTGCAGAGGAGCTTGTCAAGATAGCTGCCAGCAAAGACTACCCATACACATATATATATATATATATATCCTGAGCTGCTCTGACTGCTCTGCTGACCGCCTGCTCTTTCCTGCGATTGTTCCCAAACCCAGCAACTAAGGTTGATCACGTGATCTCTTCTCGAAGCACTCAAGTGACATCTCGACGTGGCAGACTGGAATCCTTGTCTGCAGCGCGCAAGGGGAGGTCAAACAGCTGCACATGGCATCCTTTCAATGCTTACGGCAGCATTCGTACGTGCTCGACCCTGTTATCGCCATTGGGTCACTGCTGAAGAAAGGCTGACCTACGTTTACGATCAACAGACCCCAGTTGCCAAAGCCTCGCCCAGCTCCGGCGACAATATGCAAGCTTTGAGGGGATCTCCCCTTATTTTGGCAGTCAGACTTCCACGCCGATTATGTCGCGGTCGTAGTATTGTAAGAGGGATCGCTGCACCAGCGCCCACAACGCGTGTCAGATACATAAAGCGCCCTCACGAGAGCGAGTTGTTTATATATACCGTGCCTCCTCCTCAAGAAAAGGACAGAGTCACCAACGTGGATGTCGATGAAGTCCCCATGCCTCTGAGTGACCTTCGCACATGACCCTGCAGCAAAATGGCTTTGAACTTGTGGAATTTCCCAGCGGTCAAGGCATCACTTGGGAAGACAAGGAGCAGGTTTGACAAGAGGATCATGTTTCTGTTGCATTCTGTGTGGATTTCAGCCTATGTGTGTCAAACCGGTTGGGCTGCACAGGTGAAAAACTTGTACTATCCAGAAGTCAAATCCCTCATTCAGCGCATGACATCTGCCAGCAGGGTGGAAATCATTCAGCACAACCTCCGCAAAGGCAAAACAGAAAAAGGGTATGCTCTATTCTTCCATCCATCCACCAACCCATGCCATCTCTTTTTGTTCCGGTCCTCTTCCAACCCCCTTCCCGTTCTCTGCCTCAAAGTCTTCCTGCACCTATGTGCGGCACATTCTTGTCTTGCCGAGTCCATCGAAATGTGTGTGCAGGCAAGCAGATCTGTCAAAGTTGCCTGATAAGACAGGCCACCCCATCAGTCATCCTTCAGTCCTGACTCATGTGGACTTCACAGAATCTAGTGGTCCCAAGGTGCTCGAGAGATACTTTGGAGCAGAAGCTGCAGCGCAGCTCAAGCAGAAGCCATGGGCAATCATCCAGGTACGCGCATAAAGGACCAACTGCTGCGGCCTTGTGTCAGGATTCTTGAAGTTTGCATGTGGCAAACCTGTAGCGCCATGCGGTGATGCGCTTGTTGACAGGTAAGACTGATCGACCTGCAACCACTAGTTGACTGTTCATGAGCGCACAGACCTGTCTTATCAAGCCTTGTATTTGAGAGATCACAATAACTGCATTGGGTGCACAGCAAAGCAGCTGGCTGTGGCGTAAGCAATTGGGACACACCAGCTGGCATTGCTACTGAAGTCTGCATCACACATTGGTATGCTGTGATCATTGCAGGTCTCTCATGTGTTTACCTTAATTTGCGCAACAGTCGTGATGCAAAAGTGGATTGCAGCTATTGGCGGTACATGCGTAATGTTTGGTGTGCAGGTGTGGCGGCCGCTTGTTGGTCCAGTTCAGGATTCTGCACTAGAATTTGTGGATGCAGCGACGCTGTCGCAACATGACATACTGCCTGCAAACCTTTTCCTCACTGAAGAGTTCGCCATTGAAGTTAACTACATTGTACACAACTCTAATCACAGGCAAGGACTCATGCATCAATACCTTTGGCAACACAATCTAGCATGGCGCATGCACCTTGTGTGTTGTGAGTCATGTTCACCATCATGTGCATTTTGGCAGAGTACTGTCAGAATGCTTTCCTAGCTGCCTGAGCTGCATTGGTGCCCCTCACTGCATGGCCTGTTGATCTAGCTTGCGCCATTGCA
>JAABUT010004930.1_pt1 | contig 10265 bp, 14 predicted proteins | sample 5559281 | NCBI WGS metagenome assembly JAABUT01 (sample SAMN10711880, study PRJNA513359) | rock metagenome | isolation source: Antarctica rocks | place: Antarctica: Victoria Land, Ricker Hills nord | collected 2016-01-04 | reverse complement strand
ACTTGCGGTGTCGCCACCACCGGCACCCGCAAACTCGGCGGCAGCCTGATCGCACTGGGCCGGCAACCCATCCCCTGGGCCTAGTAGGACCACTGGCGACCGGCGTGTCACCTGCCACCGCCTTCCATCCTTTGGATGATCAAGGAAGCTACAACTGTCCAAACTGATCGTGGCAACGATCAAAAGTGGCCCGGAGAGCATGAGGTGTGTGGCAAGTACAGGTTCGGGATGACGCCCGTTCAACCATTGATCTGTGGGCGGTGGAAGTAGCGGATCTCCGGGTCGGTGCTGGGATCGGGACCATCACACAGCGGGTCGTCATCAGCCTTGGTGTGCCAACAGACCCCGATGGTTGGGTCGGCGGTGATGATGTCGTGGTTGGACACGTAGATCTCCTGGGCGCATTTCGCGCAGTGCATCAAGACCTCCGATCGGTTCAACGGGCAGCACAGTGAGTGTGCCCGCCGCGGTCCACTCCCGAAATGGTGCGGCCAGACGTGTCTGGCAACGCGGGTGGGAACGGCGCCGCGCCGCCGCCGAACTCATTGTTGCCGGGGTGGCCGTCGCCGTTCGGGAAGTGGTGCAGGTACCGGTGTGACGCTGCGGCCCGAACGCAGCGAGTGGGTCGGGGAACTGGCCGAACTGACCCGGCAGATCGCCGCCCTGGAACTACCCGACGGCTGCCTGCACCCGGTGTACGAAGCGTTGACGGTGGCTATCAACCAACTCGTGCACCGCAACCGCACCGGCTACGCCGGCCACCACTACTCCTTCACACCGCACCCGGCGATGGTCGGCCGGGAACGCATCATCGCCGACCAACTCGACACCGCCACCGGCGGCACATCGGCAGCGACGGACCGGATGGACGCCGCCTACGACCGCGCTCAACGCCGCGCCGAAGCCCGGATGAAACGACGATTCCCCCACGGCTTCTAACCGGCGCGACGCCGGGTGGGTCTGTCAATGTCCGATCACGTGACAATCTGGCCGCCGATCGAATATCCTCGGAGGTGCCTGTTGCGTTGAGCTTCAGGAAGTAAGCCCGGCAGCCATCCGGACGGTTGGTGAGCCGGGCTTTGCGCTGTCCGGGGGTCGGTCACACCGACCGGACATCGGTCACCACCGGTTCGACCCGCCGGCGCCAGTCGCCGCCCTTGGCCCAGCACCAGGCGATCGCATCGGGGACCGCGAGCAGTTGCTCGGCCGCGGCGCGGCGATGCTCGTACCGCAATGTGTCCCGGCAGCCGACCTCCCGAGTGATCTCGACCAGCCGCTGGTTGTCCCAGCGGAGCAGCGAATCGTCCTGCTCGAGCACGAGCATGGCGGCGCCGATGGCGGCCGCGTCGCTGACCAACGCGTGCAGGCACGCCCTCCGCGCATCGAGTTCGCCGCGGCTGCCGCGGCCGGCGTTGTAGATGGTCGTCCGCACCCCCGTCTCGCAGATCGCCGCCGCAATCGACCGCCGCCGCGGATCGCTCTCCTTCGCCATGTGCACCCGCCGCTGACCGCCCAGCACCAGGCCACGCATCACCGCGCGGGTCGCGGCCAGATCGCCGGGCAGCACCACACCCGCAACGAGTAGATAGTCACGTTGCTTGGTTTCATCGACGAAGATCTGGCCACCGGTCACAACTGGCAGTGTTGCCGGTGACAGATCCGATCTCCGGGATCGTCATCGTGTCGCCACCGGAGGTGCAGAAGCGCAGCTGTCGGTCTTCCCTCGCAACCGTGGGTGCAGGTCTGCGAGACGGAATCAACAACGACGCTTTTACTGAGCGCCCCGCGCCCCAAGAAGGGGCCGAACATTGATCAACCGGCGGCTGCAACCTGCGGCGAGGTTGCCGACGTCCTACGGTGGCCAGCAAGAGCCGAGGAGACCGCCGTGCGCACTCGATCACTGATCCGCTTCCGAATGGCGCTGACGCTGACCGCGGCTGTACTAGCGCTGATCGCCGGGTGCGCCGCCACCCCGGCGACCGAATCTGCGTCCAGCACCGGGACCGCGTCCGATGCCGGGACGGCAACTGCAACCGCGACTGCAACCGCGACTGTGACGGCGCCGGCGCCGGCGAGCGCGACCTACTCGCCGACCCCGCGCGCGACCTACCCGGCGACGGACGAAGGGCAGCCCTTGAGCTGTGACGGCGTTCCGAGGCCGGCGTCGTGGCCACTGCTCCCACCGTCGGCGACGGTGGTAGCAGCCGTGATGTGCGTCGATAAGCAGAAGTACGTTGCAGGGCAAGGCATGTGGACCTACCGTCAGGTGCTGCCGTTACCGGCGGCGAACATCCCGGCGCTGGTCGCAGGACTGACCAAACCCGACGTGAAGCTGGGTAACGACGCCATCTGCGACGCCGTCCTCATCGGCGCCCCGCCGTTCGTGGTCACCCTTGCCGACGGCACAAAGCTCCGTCCGCGCCTACCCAGCGACGGCTGCCATCCAAGCAAAGAAGCGCTCACCGCCCTGGACGCCGGAACCATCGCTCCGCTCACCGAGTCGAGGACGAAGCAGGTGCTCGGACAGGTGCAAACGACGACCAATTGCGGCGACGGCGCCAAGAGCCCTGCGATATGGATCGGTGCATCGAATGGGCGGGCCGGCAAGGGCGGCCAACCCACCCTGCCGTCCTCGGGTTCGGTCAGCGTCTGCTACTACCGGGCAACTGCTGACCAGGAAGGCGAACTGATCCGAGCGGGAACCGTTCCGGTGCAACAACTCAGGACGCTGTGGACGAAATTGCCAGCCGGACCTTCCCCTGCGTGCCCGCCGACGTCCGACGTTATGAACAGCCCTGCGGTCGACTGGTTGATGTTCCTACCGACTCCGCGACCGCCCTACCGGTTCGGCGACTCCGGCTCATCGCCGATCGCCCTGGTGGAACTGGGCAGCTGCCGCCGGCTGCTCGGACTGGGCACCGGACTGGTCGGGCCTGTGCCTGCCGCGCTCGCCAGTCAACTGGCGGCTCTGGCCGATCAGCCCGTGCACTGATCCGCACCGCTGCCCTCAGCCGCCCCAAGCCGGATGAGCACTGGTTCTGACAACCATCAGGCTGTACTCGTTGGACACCTAGGGCCGCAATGGCAGGTTCTACTACCTCCGGCTACTCAGCACAGGATGTACCCGAAAATGGTAGTTATCGGGTAGTCGGTTCACTGTTGTGCGCGCGCACCCACCGCCGGGAACCCAGAATTCGAAGCAGCTGGAGGGGCCATACAACGGCCATGACGGCCAGGAGCACGGTCAGGGACGTGTAGGTGGGGTCACGGGTCTTCGCGAGCAGGAGATGAGACACCAAAAAGACCGGCATCAGTACCGCAGCGGCTGCCGTGAACCGGGTGAACCATGGGCCGAAGCTGACGAACCACCACGGCCGGAAAATCGACTCACCACTCTTTGAGGACACGTACATCACTATGAACCTGTGTCGGTGGTTCCGGGCACGCTGACGGTCATGACCACCAGCACCGATGTTCTGCCCGTCCGGTCCGCCGCGGCCGGCGGTCTCGCCGCGCTGGGGATCACCGGGTGGCTGGGCACCATGACCCCGCACACCGCCCGCGCGTACGAAGGTGACTGACATTCGAGTGTGCCGGGCCCGGCTCTTCACCGCCGATCAGCCACGCAAGATGCAACTTGTCTATACGTTCGCGCCGTCTGATGATGCAAGTGCTTCATTCGTAACAGTGCGGAGGTGAGCAACATCCGTGCGAGCATCGTTGCCCTAGTGGGTTCAATGCTGCTCATCACGGGGGCTGCATGTGCCGCGCCAGCGACGCTGCCCTCAGCGATGAGTACATCTGTGCCCACGGCCACCGGCACACCGTCATCGACCCGGTTCGCGAGTAGCACCAGCGTGGCGCCGCCAGCGACTTCGACTGCGGTGCCGGTTCCGTGGAACCCGGCCGGGGTGCGGTCGGTCGTTGATCTCGTGCCGGCAGCGGCACTGCTACCTGCACCGGCCAATCTCCCGCAATGCGGCGGCAGCGAGTTCACGCTGTTGCCGAGCAGCGCCCGCACTACCTCGACCAGCGGAGGGTTCCTGACGACCGAATTCGTGGTGCAGTTCACCGGTTCGGCGCCGTGTTGGTCGAACGCGGGGTTGTTCGGTGTGAACATGACCGCTGCGGACGGGACGATCGTGCCCATCGACACCATGCCCGCCGGTCCCGGCCACTTGCCGTTGAGAATTGGACCCCACCAGTTCGTGTTCGGGTCCGTGCGGTGGGCCGTCAAGCCGGGACGCCCGCAGCCCACTCATCTGACCTTCGCGCTCGGCGACACCCCGTCCGGCCGGTCGATCAGCATTGCCGTCGCGGATGTCAGCATTCCACCGCACTCCAGCACCCCCGCCCCGGAGAACGCCTGGCAGTCCAGCGCGTACGGACTGCTGACCTCCGCCGCCGACCCCGCCACTCTGGCCACTTTGACCGCCACCATGACTGCGCCGGCCACCGTCCGGGTCCCATCTACCTTGCGGTACACCGTCACACTGACCAACCCCACCACTACCACAGTGCCGCTGACTGGCTGTCCGCAGTTCGGCGAACAACTTAGCGTCGTACCCGTCAAATTTCCGACCATCATCGGCGGGCGTGGTCCCTTGAACTGCTCGGATCTGCCGCGGGCGATCACTGCCAACTCGTCGGTGACGATGCAGATGCAACTCGACACCACCGGTGAGATAGCCGGCCCCGGCGGACTGACCTGGCAACTACTCGACCACGGCTACGCAGCCACCGAAGTCGTCACACCTGTCACGGTTCAGCGAAATTAGCGGCTGGAGCCCCGTGCAACTGCCTGAACGGTCGAGGGGTGCCAGGTAGCGCCGCCGCGGGCGGTGGGCACCTGGGCGTCGTTGAGTTCGCGGGCGATGGCCGACCAGCCGCGACCGGCGGTGTGCGCGGCGACGATCTGGCCGCGGACGTCCTCGTCGAGGACTCGGGGGCGGCCGGCTGGTCGGCCGCCGGCCCAGCCGTCGACCTTCCGTTGTGCCATGCCTTCTTTGGTGCGGGCGCTGATCAGCTCGCGTTCGTACTGGGCGGCGGAGGGATTCTCGACAGTTGGCACATTGGTGCATAACCGCAGGTCGACGGCGTCGACAACCCGTGTCGAGAATCAACATTGACAAACGCCACCTTCCATCGAAACCGACACCACGTCGGCCGGCAAACCGCTTAGCGCCGGATTCCGTACCGATGTTGCTCAGACCCCAACCTCCGCCCGGCCCGCCCTCCAAACCCCTACGACTGGAGACCACCCAGGCCCGGCAGGCTCTGGGAAAACACCGCCCGACTAGCCGCCCCAGGACGGTAGCCAGGTCTCGGCGCGGAGCTGGTCGGGGGTCATGGTGGTGCCGTTGAGCATGGGCAGCAACCAGATGAAATTTGCGACGACCAGCCCGACGTAGAGGGCGACGATGCCGATGGACAGGTAGCGGCGTTCGACTCCCATCCGGGCGCTGCCGAGGATGTCGCCGAGCACGAGGCAGATGCCGATGACCAGGAACGGCGCCAGCGGGGTGACGTAGAAGAAGTACATCTGCCGGTCGAGGTTGAAGAACCAGGGCAGGTAGCCGGCGCCGTAACCGACCAGGACGGCGGCGTAACGCCAGTCCAGCCGGGCGACGGCGCGCCAGAGCGCCCAGGCGCAGACGAACAGCGAGATCCACCACAGCGCCGGGGTGCCGATGAGGAAGATGCGCTGCACGCAGTCGGTGCGTCCGGCCCCGCAGCCGGTGCCGTCGGGCGGCGCGTAGTAGAGCATCGGACGGGTGCCGATTGGCCAGGTCCAGGGCTTGGATTCCCACGGGTGACGCCCGGTCGCCGGGGTCAGCAGGTTCGCATGGAAGTCGAGCGTCTTCCAGGTCCACTGCCACAGCGAGTTGTCCCAGAGCTTGGCGAGCTTCAGCCATATCGGGCTGTTGGCGTGCCAGTCGGTTGTCGTCGCGTAGAGCACGTGTCGGGGGAACGCGTCCTCGGAGAACAGCCAGCCCCACCAGGATCCGATGTACGTCGCGAACGGGATGACGGCGAGCGACCAGAGGGAGGGGAACAAATCCCGGCGGACCACGGCGCGGACCGGTCGGCGGACCCCCATCTCCCGGCGGGCGGTGATGTCCCAGATCACGCTGAGCACCCCCAATGCGGCGACCCAATAGACACCGGAGTACTTGATGGCCAGGGTCAGGCCCAGGAAGATGCCGCAGCCGAACCGCCACCAGCGGGCACCCAGTGCGATTCCGGCGCGGTCGCCTGCTCCGGTCCACCACCGCAGCGGTCCCTTTCGCGGCAGGAAGAGGTCGAACGGATCGTAGTTCGAGGCGTTGAGTCGGCGTCGGACCTGATCGCGGTCGGCGATCAGGCAGCAGAACGCAGCCAGCACGAACAGCTCCTGGAACACGTCCAGCAGCGCGGTGCGGGACTGCACGTAGCTGACGCCGTCGCAGATGATCAGCACGCCGGCGATGGCGCCCATCAGGGTCGACCTGGTCATCCGGCGGACGACGCGGACCATCAGCAGGATGACGATGGTGCCGGCGATGACCGAGGCCAGCCGCCAGCCGGTCGGCGTGTAGCCCAGCAATTTCTCGCCGAGCGCGATCAGCTGCTTGCCCAGCGGCGGATGCACGATGACGCCGTACGCCTGGTTGTCCTCAACACCGTTGTTCCGGGCCACCTCGGCGGCCTGGACGGCGTAGTACTTCTCGTCGAACAACGGCGTCCCGCCGTCGGTGATGCTGCCCACCCGCCAGATGCGGGTGAACCCGCCGACGACGGTGAGCAGGATGGTGACAAACCAACCGCGGACCCGGTCCGACGGCATCGACGGCAGTCGGCGGCGCGTCGCCCGGGCCGGCGTCCGGATCGGGGGAATCTCGCCGATCGCCACCACGTCCGACGCCGGGTCCGGTCGTGCCTGGTCCGGGTCGCGATCGTCGACCGGCGGCACCGTGGACCGGCCGAGCAGACCGCTCTTAACGTCGCTCCCTGTGTGCTTGTCGTCGCGTATGGCGACCGGTAGCAAAGTAGTCCAGCGTCGCAGTGTCGTTGCGCATCATTGCGCCAGGCTGCCATGTCGAGAGATGCCGACACTCTGGAACGCTGCCCGGACGGTGGAGGGGTGCCATACGGCGCCGCCGCGGGCGGTAGGCACCTGGGCGTCGTTGAGTTCGCGGGCGATGGCCGACCAGCCGCGGCCGGCGGTGTGCGCGGCGACGATCCGGCCCCGGACGTCCTCGTCGAGCACCCGCGGTCGCCCAGCCGGGCGACCACCGGCCCACCCGTCGACCTTCCGCTGGGCCATGCCCTCCTTGGTGCGGGCGCTGATCAGTTCCCGCTCGTACTGCGCGGCGGAGGCCAGGACGTTGGCGGTGAACCGGCCGGCCGGGCCGGCCAGGTCCAGCGAGGGGGATAGCAGCACCAGGCCCCAGCCCTTGCGGTCGGCGCGGTCGAGTAGGCCGGCGAAGTCCGCGACGGACCGGGAGATCCGGTCGAGCCGCAGCGACAGCAGCGTGTCGGCGTCGCCGCGGTCCAGCCGGTCCAGGGCGGCCGCGAGTGCCGGCCGGTTTAGGTTCTTCGCGGACAGGCCCTCGTCGGCGACGATCTCCAGATCCCAGCCGCGGCGGTCGGCCTCGACGGTCAGGGCAGTGCGCTGCGCGTCCAGGCTGGCGCCGTTCTCCACCTGGTCGGCGGTGGACACGCGGACGTAGCCCAGGGCCAACGGCCGGGGGCGCACCGGGGCCTTCGAGCGCCTGCGTGGGGTGGTCATACCACACTTTACACAAAGGGTTCCTTTTGTGTAAGGACCGTGCACAAGTGTCTAGTCCGCTTTACTAGATAACTTCTAGCGCGCTAGACTATCTTGGTGATTTCAGAGGAACCCACCCGCAAAGTCACCAAAAGGATGACCCAAGGGAAGTGGCGGCGGCTCCGGACCGTCGGCAGTCACAGCACGTGGGCCTGCCCGACCGGTACTCACCAGATGAGCATCCCCGACGGCCACCGGATCATCAGCCCGGGAGTTCTGCGCAACATCAACAACGCACTTGCCGGGTGCGACTGCAAGGAGAACCAGCCATGAGCACCACCTACAGCGTCACCGCGGGCCGCGAGGGCCGCTGGTGGGAGATCCAGGTTCCCGAGATCGACGGCTACACCCAGGCCCGACGGCTCTCCGAGATCGAACTGATGGCCCGCGAACTCATCGCCGTCACCCTCGACGTCCCACTGTCCGCCGTCGCCGTCGACGTGAAGATCACTAAGGTCGGCTCAGTCGAAAACATCTCCGAACGCGCCGTCGCCATCAAGGAAGCCCGCCGCCAGGCAGCCGAACTCGAGCGGTGGCAACTCGCCGAAGCCTCGCAGCTTGCGCATGAGCTGACCAACGCCGCCGTGCCACTGCGCGACATCGGCACGATTCTGGACGTCTCGTTTCAGCGGGTCCACCAACTCACCGCATGAGGCCTCGTACCTCTTGCTCTTGTTAGGACCACCGCTTCCACCAGTGCTTGTCCTGCAGGTGCCGTTCACCTGACACCGACACTCTGTAGAAGTTGCGGCTCCGTCGCTCCAGCTCCAGCAAGCTATTGCGGATCTTCAACCAGCTCAGGATCGCGGATGCCGAGGTTGGCGTTCGTGAGCGCTTTCCGGTAGTCGGTGGTGACGACAGCCAGACGCCGGCCACTGTCAAGGTTGACGAACTCATCAACGTCGGCGCGAGACATCTTCCCAAACGCCGGGACGAGCAGTTGCTGTAGCTGTGTCCATTCGATGCCGGTCCGCAGCACGTCCGCCATTACTTGCGGTCTACCTCGCGGCTGTGGCCGGAGCTTTCAGTTTTTTGCAGGTCGGTCGTGTGTACTGTGTATGACACGTAATACCTAACATAAGTGTCGTCAGATGACGAGCTGTAAGTAGTTGTGCACAGCAGCCATGTTGGATAAACCGAACTTGATGAGCGCCCCTGCAGCTTCTGCTTTGCTGATGCGACCGTTCGATTGGTGATGGATGCGATTGGCGGCCTCGCTGAGGTCATGGGCGATGTCGGCCGGAAGATAGAGCGACTTACGTACCCGGTTAGGTCCCACTCGGTTGGAGGTGCTCGCCGCCGGTGTGAGGGTGGATGCATCCGATGCGGTGGCCATCGGTTCGCCGGGATGACTGTCACGAGGGGCCTTGGGCAGCCGCTTCACGAGTGGGTTGGGAAGTATGTCTTTGTCGAGCATCAGGCCACCTCAACTTTTCCGGTACCAAGCAGACGGTCGGTGTATCCGCTGATAATTCGGCCGGCTTGGGCGGCGCGGTCCGTGTCGGGACCTACAACAGGAAGTCGGTCACCGGCCTCACTGATGCGGGCGATGGCGCTCCACTCTGGCAGGGGCGGCTCCCATACTTGGCCGGCCAAAGCTTCACGGAGCTGGTCGGCCCGGACTGATCGTGCCCGGGTGCGGCCGAACCGGTTGAGTACGACACCGGCGACCACCAGGGCGGGGTTGTAATGCTTTCGAATAGCTTCGGTGGTTTCCATCAGCATGCCTACGCCCTTGAGGCTGTCTTTGGTGGGCTCGGCGATCACGAGCACTTGCCCGGCCGCGGTCAACGCCGCCGAAGTGATGGCACCTAGCGCTCGAGGGCAGTCGATCAGCACCAGGTCGTATCCAGTCACCCCAGCCAAGGCGATTCGTAGGCGTTGCTCGGCGCCGATACCACTGAACTCGTCGTAACGGGCGACCTGGATGTCACCGGCGACAAGATCGACTCCAGGCCAAATCGTCGATCGAATAGCGCTACCGGCTGCTCCTTCGTCGCCGGAGACCAGGACGTCATACAGGGTAGGAGCGTCGTCCGGGTCGAAATCCTCCCCGGCGATGGTGTCGGTGGCGTTGGCTTGGGGATCAGCGTCGACGATCAAGCTTCGGCCGCCTCTTCGGCCAATCTCGCTCGCGATGGCCAGGGTGAGCGTGGTCTTGCCGACGCCACCCTTCTGATTCGCTACGGCGACGATGGACACGTCAATCCTCCGGTAGGTGGGCCCCGTGTTGCCGGACCTCTAGTAGTACGCAGCTTACTAGTGCTATTCGTAACAAGTGTAATACACGTATGCAGTATGAGTAGATGACGACTTGTCCGGAGGTATGAAGGGTCAGCTTGATCTGTCGGCGGGCGTGCTGCTGGGGGAGCGACCAAGTCGCCAGGTGGGCGGTTTTGCCCCGGGTGTGCCACGCGGGGTGTTCTGGATCGCCTGAGCGTTGCGCTGCAGGTCC
>JAABUT010004928.1_pt1 | contig 10269 bp, 6 predicted proteins | sample 5559281 | NCBI WGS metagenome assembly JAABUT01 (sample SAMN10711880, study PRJNA513359) | rock metagenome | isolation source: Antarctica rocks | place: Antarctica: Victoria Land, Ricker Hills nord | collected 2016-01-04 | reverse complement strand
CGTCCTCGCCTTCGTCGGATTCGGGTCGGAACGATCCTCCGACGCAGTCGATCATGCCAGCCCGCCAGGAGGCGCTCGCGGATCCCGCGGCATCCTGCGGAATGGTTGCGATCACAGCCAGCCGTACTCGGTGGCGCTCCGTACGGCGTCGGCGCTCCCGCTTGCCTTCGCCTCGCCGATCACCTGAGCGCTCTCGCCGTTCGGCAGCCTGGCGGGCCTTTCGTTGCTACTTTCGAAGGATGAGATCGTCATGGCGGATGCTCGTGGCCATTGCCGGTGCCGGAATGATCGCCGCCTGTGGCGCTTCCGTGAGCGGCAAGGCCGCGCTGCCGCATTCTGGTCCGACCCCGGTCGGTACACCGCCAGCTGCTGGTTCGAGGCCTTCCTCGTCACCGAACGCCATCACCGTGCCCACGTCGCTGCCCACGTCACTGCCCGCATCGACCGCTCCGCGGGGTTCGGTGGTTCCCTCCGCACCGTTCCCGGCCTCGACCGGAGCTCCCCGCAGCTCCTCCCCGTTGGCTACCGGCGGATCGACTACTCGGACGTCATCGCCCGCAGTGAAACCCGACGGAGCCGTCGGGAGCGTCGGCATCGGAGACCGCTACTACCCGGCATCCGGCAACGGGGGTTACCAGGTCGATGCCTATGACATCGCTCTCACGTACGACCCGGTCACCGATGATTTGTCGGCACGGACGACAGTGACCGGCTCGGTGACCGCCACGGGACGCCTCGGCCGGTTCGATCTGGACCTGCAACCGACCATGAACGTCGCTGCTGTATCGGTGAACGGGAAGGCTGCGGCGTACGACCATCGCGCTTCCGAACTGATCGTCACACCGACCAGCGGCCTCGATCCGAACTCGAAGTTGACGGTCGTCGTCAGCTATTCCGGCCGGCCGGATCGGATTCCCGGTGGCACCGCGGATCTGGGCGACGGGGGCTGGTACCGCACCGAATCCGGCGGCGCAGTTGCCATCGGCGAACCGTTCTCCGCCTCGGCCTGGTATCCGGTCAACGAACACCCCTCCGACCCGGCATCGTTCCGGGTGACCGCGACCGTGCCGAAGAAGTGGTCGGTCATCTCCAACGGAATACCGGAAACCGCCGGCCTCCCGGCCGCTCCGGCCGGCGCCAAAGTATTTCGGTGGTCTCAGAAGAAGCCGGTGACAAGCTATGAGACGACCATCTACATAGACACTTTCACCACCGTCACCGACACCACGACCGACGGGAAGCCGATCATCTCGGCGTTCGCTCCCACCGGCGATGTCGCCAGATACCGTGGGCTCGCGAGAGAAACAAGGCAAATTCTGCAGGTGCTGAGTCGGCATTTCGGTGCCTATCCCTTCGAGTCCGCCGGTGGAATCTACACGGGTCAGCGCATCAGTTTCGCCCTCGAAACCGCCACTCGCCCCGTGTATGCGGACTGGGTCGACTCCGACACGGTCGTCCACGAGTTGACCCACCAGTGGTTCGGTGACGACGTCGTGGTGAAAAGTTGGTCCGACATCTGCCTGAACGAGTGCTTCGCCTCGTACGGACCGTGGTTGTGGCATCAGGACGTCGACAATGCCGATCTCGACGCCGAATGGACTGCACAGATGGCCAAGCATGCCACCGAACCCGCATTCTGGTCGTCGCCGCTTGTCGACATGGGTCCAGGAAACGAATTCACCAGCGTGTACGACCGCGGGCCGTTGGCGATTCATGCGCTGCGCAAGGAGATGGGAGAGAAGGCTTTCGCACGGCTGCTATCGGGCTGGGCTGCGACATACGCCGGCAAGGCAGTCACCTTCGCCGATTTCACCGGCTACGTCAACAAGCTCGCCGGCAAGGACCTGACGACGTTCATCAACGCCTGGTTCAAGGGCACAACCGTGCCTGCGGCCCAATTCCGTCATCCGGGAAACCTTTAGACGACGACCGCGGCATTGCGAGGTCGTCGAACGTCGGCGTTCTCGCAACGGCATCGGCGAGGTGAGCGCGCGGTCGGGCCGCCCTCAGGCACCTACGAGCCTGGCCGCGAGATACCCCTGAACCTTGTCCAGCGCGACCCGCTCCTGGGCCATTGTGTCCCGCTCCCGGATCGTCACGGCTTGGTCCTCCGCGGTCTCGAAATCCACTGTGATGCAGAACGGCGTTCCGATCTCGTCCTGCCGGCGGTAACGGCGCCCGATCTGACCTGCGTCGTCGAAGTCGACGTTCCACGACTGGCGCAGTTGTGCTGCGAGGTCGCGGGCCACCGGCGACAGATCAGCATTCCGAGACAGCGGCAGCACCGCCGCCTTGACCGGCGCGAGTCGCGGGTCGAGCCGCAGAACCACACGTTTGTCGATGCCGCCCTTTGTATTCGGCGCCTCGTCCTCGGTGTATGCCTCCAGTAGGAAAGCCATCATCGGGCGGCCGACACCGGCTGCAGGTTCGATCACGTAGGGCGTCCAACGCTCCCCCGACTCCTGGTCGAAATAGGAAAGATCGGTTCCGGACTTCTCGGAATGCGTCTTGAGATCGAAGTCGGTACGATTTGCGATCCCCTCGAGCTCGCCCCACTCGCTGCCCTGGAAATGGAAGCGATATTCGATGTCGACGGTGCGCGTCGAGTAGTGGGACAGCTTTTCCTTGGGATGCTCGAAGTGCCGCAGGTTGTTCCGATCGATGCCGAGACCGACGTACCAGTCGGTGCGCTGATCGATCCAGTATTGATGCCATTTCTCGTCGGTTCCCGGCTCGACGAAGAATTCCATCTCCATCTGCTCGAATTCGCGGGTGCGGAAGATGAAGTTTCCGGGAGTGATCTCGTTGCGAAAGGACTTCCCGATCTGGCCGATCCCGAACGGTGGTTTCCTGCGGGCGGACCCTGCGACGTTGTTGTAATTGATGAAGATGCCCTGGGCGGTCTCCGGGCGAAGATAGTGAAGGCCGGATTCGTCCTCCACCGGGCCGAGGAAGGTCTTGAGCAGTCCGCTGAATTCTTTCGGCTCGGTCCAGGCTCCCCGGGTGCCGCAGTTGGCGCACACGATGTCTGCCAGACCGTTCTCGGCAGCGCGACCCTTCTTCTCCTGGAACTCGTCCAGCAGGTGGTCGGCGCGGTAACGCTTGTGGCAGTTGGTGCATTCGACCAGCGGATCACTGAATGTGGCGACGTGACCCGAGGCCACCCAGACCTGGCGGGGCAGGATGACCGAGGAGTCGAGACCGACGACGTCGTCCCGCGACCGGACCATGTAGTTCCACCACTGCCGCTTGATGTTGTCCTTCAGTTCGACGCCGAGCGGTCCGTAATCCCACGCCGATTTTGTACCCCCGTAGATTTCGCCCGAGGGAAACACGAACCCGCGCCGTTTGGCGAGGGAGACGATGGCGTCGATCTTGGCGTCGTTCTTGGCTGCCACGGCTGCACTCCTGGGAATCGGTCCGGGCGACATCTGCAGCCGACCGGGCAGGGCCCGCGCGCGGTGGCTTCCGACGCGGGGTTGATGCTTTGCAGCCTAGCCAGGGCATCGCAGTGGTTCGCACCACTGCTATCACTACCCAGTATCACCGCCCAGGTTCGTCGACCGTGGGCTCCCATACCGTCACGACGCCGCCGACCGCGGAGAGCAGAACCTCGTTGACCTGGCTGTCGTCCTGATTGGCGGTGGACAACCAGGGAACGACGACCGTTCGCATCGGCCACGAGGCCAGCGCGCGCCGGTAGGACGCCGCGTGTTCGAACTCGGCCACCAAGGTGTAACTGTCCGAAAATTCGGTGGAGCGGGCGAACCATAGTCGTAGGCAGTCCGGTGCGGCGGCGAGGATCGCCAGCGGCTCGGTTGCCAGGTCCGGAATGGACGCATCCTGGCCGGGCGCCCGCCGACCCGACATTCGCGAACCAGGCCCTTGTACACCGGACCTTCGTTCATCGGACCCTTGTGCACCGGACCCTTGTGCACCGAATTCGGGCGCCCCGGACTTTTCCGGTTCCACGCCTGCGGCGGAACTGTCGAAGTGGGCGATGAGTACGAACAACGACCCGCCCCTTCCTCCGCCTCAGCCGCAGGTCATCTCCAGTTCCGAACCGGCCGGCGTTCGCCGGATCTGCAGGCGCGACGGTATCCGCTGCCGGAGTTCGTCGACGTGCGAGACCAGGCCGACGATCCGGCCACCTGCCCGGAGATCGTCCAGCGTCCCCATCACCATGTCCAGCGTGTCGGCATCGAGGCTACCGAAGCCTTCATCGATGAACATCGTATCCAGCTGGCGACCACCGGCCTCTGCCGCCACCACGTCGGCCAGGCCCAGAGCAAGGGCCAGCGAGGCCAGAAAGGACTCTCCGCCCGACAACGTCTTGGTCGGTCGTACCAGACCTGAGAAGGCGTCAAGGATATCGAGCCCAAGGCCGCCGGAGCGGCCCCTTGTTTCCTTCTCGTCGGACCGCACGAAGGTGTATCGCCCACCGGACATCGCGGAAAGCCGCTCCCCGGCCGAGAGTGCCACCTGTGACAGCTTCGCGGCCAGCACATAGGTCCGCAATGACATGGCTCTGGAGTTCTGACCCTTGCCCAGGATCACGTCGGTGAGCGCAGCCAGTTCTGCATCGGCTGCCCGGACAGGTTCCAGCGCTCGCAGGGCCTGCGCAAGATGTGCCGCCGCAGTGGAGACCTGATTCCGCCGCTGCGTCAGCGCGGAAGCAATCATTGCTGCGGACCGAGCTGACTCGCCGGCCAGGTCCGCCGTCCGTTCGCCATCAGCCACATCCGGCTGCACCGCGAAGTCGAGATCCGCAACCTCGGGGTCGGACAGACCGGCGGTCACTCCGGTCAGTTCGTCCTCCGCGGCCCGCACTCTTTGCGAAACCTCGACCGGATCGATGGCCGACGCACCTCTGGCCTCCGCCAGATCGCTGAACGGCGAGACAGCGATAGCGTCCACCACAGTGGTCATGCCCACCGACTGGCTGATCTCCGCGGCATCGAGCCGCTCGGTGGCGACTGCGAGCCGGTCGAGTGCAGTGGCCAGATCCAGTAGGTGGGCGCGGCGGGTCGGCAGGTCGAAGTACCCGGCGCTGCCTTGGACCAATCGCTCGTCGCGTTCGGCGACAGCCACAGTCAACAGATCGACCTCGGCTGTCGCCGCAGCCGCACCGGCTGTCAGCTCTGCCCGCTCCTGCGCTGCCTGCCTGAGCAAGGACATCTTCGATTGCAGCGCGGTGGTCAGCGGTCCAACGTCGGCCGCGGTCGCTGCGCGAGCCTGGAATAGCGCTGATGCTTCCCGCAGCGCCGCCGTTGCCTGGTCCACTGTCTGGCCGCCGGACAACGCCTCTGCCTGGGCCAGAGCCAGCGCGGCCAGTCCGCGCGCTGCCGCGGCCGCGGTGCGTGCAGTCTCGGCCCTGTGCTCGGCCTTCTCTGCCGCCATGACCTGCTCGACGGTGACCGCGCCGTCGGCCGGAACAGCGGGACGCGGATGTTCCGCCGAGCCACAAACCGGGCAGCCACAGCCGTCGGAAAGACCGCCGGCCAGCTCGGCCGCCATTCCGAGCATTCGTTGTTGCACCAGCCCCTGACACAGATCGACCGCTCGCTGGTGCTCATCGGTGGCCTTGATCGACAAATCCAGCGCCTGCTGGTCGGCGACCCGGTGGACCAGAACCGACTTTGCGGTGGCGAGCAGCATCTTGGCCGCCGACTCACGGTCTCCGAGCCCGCCCACCTGTGCGGCGGCGGCCTGGGAGACCTCGATCCGGCAAGAGAGTCCGTCCATGACGGCAGGCAGATCCGCGAGCGACTGATCGATCGCGACCAACCGCCGTCGCGCTCCGTCGACCGTGCTGCGTGCAACCTGGAGCGCCGCCTGGTCCCTCGTCTGTTCGCGGGCCTGGAGAATCAGCGGCACAAGCCCGCCGGCCTCCTCGCGAATGGCTGCACTCGCAGCGCGAAGGTCCTCCGCCGTCTTCGGAACGTCCTCATCCGGTGCCACCAGACGCTGAGTCATCGCCCGGACCGCATCAGCCGCAACCTGGAGTTCCCTGGTCTGCTGTGCCAGCCGGCCGGCCGCCAGGGCAGCAGCAATGACCGGCTGAGCGGCTGTGTGAGCACGTAGAGCGGAATCCAGTTCCATCCGTTCAGCCGCGCCCCGTTCGAGGTCGGCCTGGCGAACGCGAAGGCGCCGGAACCTATCCAGCCGCCCGGCGAACCGCTGAAGCACCATCAACTCACGACGCGCCCGGTTGTGGACCTCTTGGGCCACTTCGGCTTCCTGCGCGGCGAGGGCTACGCGATCGGCCAGCCTGTCCCGAATGTCTGCCAACCATTGCGCCGTCTGCTGTTCGTCGCACCCCCGATCGTGCGCAGCCTCGGCAACCCTCGCCGTCAACTGCCCGATCGTCGACATCCGCTCCCGGAGCCGAGCGCCCGATTCCCGCCGGGCGATGGAGAACCATTCCTCGATGGTTCCGAACCGCCCGGTATCGAACAGCCGCTCGAGCAGCACTTCCCGGTCCGCGGTGTCCGACCGGAGAAATCTTGCAAACTCACCCTGCGGCAACAACACCACTTGGAAGAACTGGTCGGCCGACATTCCGAGGAGGTCGGCGACGGCAAGGCCGACCTCCTCCGCCCGGGTGAGACCGTCTCTCGCTGCCCCTTGCGGCGGCAGGTCCAGCCAACGCAGCACCACCTTGGCCTTTTCCTCGGTCATCCCAACGCCGCGCGCCTTCGCGCGTAGGTACGCCGGGCTGCGAAAGATCTCGACCCGATGCCCACCGAGGGTGGCCTCTATCCGAACGAACGTCGGCGTTCGGACGTCCGCCCTGTCGCAACGCAGCCTTTTTGCTTCGCCGCGTGCCCCGGGAACCCGACCGAACAAGCCGAACGCGATGGCATCGAGCAACGTCGTCTTTCCGGCGCCGGTGTCACCGTGCAGCAGGAACAGGCCGTCGGCACCCAGCACATCGAGATCTACGTCGATCTCGCCGGCGAACGGGCCGAAGGCAGAGAGTTGCAGGCGGTGCAGCCTCATCCGGACACCTCGGTCATCTGGACACCTCGAGTCGGCGATCATGCGCGAGCGCCTCGTGCAGCAGCGTCTGTTCGCCGGCCGAGGCGGTGGATCCACGACAGTCGGCCAAGAACTCGGCCAGGACCTGGACGTCCGTGGGAAGGGCTGCGGGGCGGGAGAAGATGGGCGGGGAACCGCTTCGGGCCGACGGCTCCCAGGACAACGTGAGGGCATGGGGATATCGCTCTCGCAAGCGTCGCATCGGCTCCAGCGGACGAACAGGATCGGTCAGGATGAGGGCGAGGTAGTGGTCCGAGTGATCGGGGAACCCGATCAAGAGGTCGGCCAACGTGCCCTCGAGGACAGCAAGAGGGCGTACCACCGGAAGCGGCAGCCAGCGGTCGGTGATTCCCCCGGCCTCGTCCAAGTCGATCAACCAAGCCCCCTTGGACTGCCCGGCTTCGCCGAACGAGTACGGCAACGGTGAACCGCAATAGCGAATTCGGTCGGTGACCGACTGGCCGCCGTGCAGATGGCCGAGGGCGACATAGTCGATCCCGCCGAAGACGTCCGAAGTGACGGACTCGACACCGCCGACTGCGATCGACCGTTCAGACCCTCCGGCGACCCCACCCACCACGAAGGCGTGGGCCGCGACCACCGATCGGGTGCCGGACGGGCGAGTGGCCAGATCGGCCCTCACGCGATCCATCGCGGCGGTCATCACCGCCTGGTGGCCTGGGCGACCAGGCACCCGCAAAGCGGTTTTGGCCACCTCAGGCTCCAGGTACGGCACCGCGTAGACAGCGACCGGTCCGGCATCGTCAGCGAGCATCACCGGATCGGCAACGGCGGCGACCGAAGTGCGCAGGTGCAATCCACCGACCGCCAAGAAGTCGGAGAACGCCCCTAACCGGGGCGCCGAATCATGATTGCCCGAAGATGCGATGAGAACCGCACCTGCTTCGCGCAACTGCCGGAAGACCCGGGTCGCCACCTGTACCGACTCGGCCGAGGGAACCGCCCTGTCGTAGATGTCGCCCGCGATCACCACTGCCTCGACCAGGTGTTCCCGCACCAGGTCGGCGAGAGCGGACAGCACGAACTCCTGATCCGCCAACAGGTCCTGCCCGTGGAAGGTCCGGCCGATGTGCCAGTCCGAGGTGTGCAACAACCGCATGTCGATCAAGGTAGGTCCGACCACCGACAGTGCCGGGAAGCCGTGCCGAGACGCCGAGCGATTCTTTGCTCACTCCTACGTCGACCTGCGCTTCGGTGGTCGAAAGGCCATCCAGTGCCTGCGTCAAGAACTTCGCACCGCGCTGATTCGATAACCGGACGCTGTGCGTTCCAGCACCAGGACGCGCGACGCGGATGGGCGAGCCGCTGTCGTTCCGACGACGGAACCGGCGCCGTTCATGATCGAGTAGGACGGCAACGAGTCGTGGACCGTCACCAGGATGGACGCTCCACCCGCGGCGTGCGCGTCGCGAACCAGATGCTGGGCGCCCGACACTCGTAGGCCGGCGGACACCAACGTCGCGATCACCCTGACATCCGCGGATCTCGCTGCCGAGTCTGCGGTGTAGACGGCGGCGAGGAGCGAGGGATCCCGCGCCACCAACGCCTTCGCCCGCGCCCGGTCCAGCTGACGGACGATGGCCGTCCAGTCCACGAGGGTGGATTGCGGCGTCGCAGAACCTGGTGTCGCGGGAACCGAGGTGGCGGTCGCCGCGTTGGCTCGGGGTGCAGGTTCCGGAAGAACGCGCGCCGAACTGACCTGGCTTCGCGTCAGGGTCGGACTGGTCGGCGCAGAACGGCTTCTCGCCGAGGCGGCCGGAATCGGAACGACGTCGGGAGACGGAGCCGTTGTGCGCCTCGGGTCGACAGCTGTCGCGGTTGGTGGTGCCGCGGTGCTCGCGGCGAGGACCGGACCTGCCGCTATTGGGTCGGTCCGGTCCATCCCGGCCCACCACAACCCGGTGGCGCACGCTGCTGCCACGAGCAGGACGCAGCACATGGCGAGGATCGAGGTCCGCGCCAGTCGGGCGGAACTCCGACGGCCGGCCGGTGCTGCAACCGCCCTGTGTGTTCCGTCCGGCCTGACCCGGGTGATCGCCCTCGACCGCAGATTTCGGGCGGTATCGCGGTCCTCGGACTCCCCCCAGCCGCGGATCGGTCGGCCTTTCGCGGATCGAGGCCCGCCGGCATCAGAGCTCGGCCGCTGCCCGTGCCGTTGGTCCGAGCGCGGGGCAGGTCCGGACACATCGGCCGAGGCGGACCGTGCCCGTTCCGGCCGCTCCGGCGACTGCTGGATGATCAAGGCTCCTGCGTGCCGCCCAGAGCGGTCGCTCTCGGCGACGAGGCCGGAGTCGGGAAGGGCACCGGAATCCGAAGGTGCCGTCGGCTCCCGAGGCGATAGCGGCCCGGGAAACGAAATGGGCTCGGGACGGCCGACGCCGCGCAGGTCCATCACCACCGATGCCGCTCCCGGCCGACGCTCCGGGTCATGCTGCAACAGCGTTCGAACGATCGCGACCAGAGCGGCCGGCGCGGCATCATCGGCCAGGTCGGGCCACTGACCTGCCGCGGCTTGGATCATCACGTCGCGCAGGTCGTCCGCCGGCCAGGCGTGGCGACCGGTCAGGCAGGCCAGCGCAAGTGATCCCAAAGAGAACATGTCGGAGGCCGCCGTCGGCGGTCCGCCTCTGGCGAGCTCGGGCGCCGCGTCACATGCAGTGGTGGCAACGGGTATCGACAGTTCTACCGCGGCCCGTCCGGCACCCAGATCCGCCAGCAACGGTCGGCCCGCCTTGTCGAAGATCACATTCGCCGCGGACAGATCGCCGTGGACGATCTGCCGCTCGTGGGCGGTGGCAAGAGCCGCTGCCAGCGGCAACAGGACAGTCAGCGTCTCACCGGCTCCCAGCATGCGTCGACGATCAAGTAGCCCGGCCAGGTTGCCACCATCGGCAAGCTCGGTGATGAGTGCGACACGATTGGAGTCGGCGACCACGTCCAGAACGGTGACAACGTGCGGATGGTTCACCGCAGCGGCCAGCGCGGCCTCTCTGCGTGCGGCCGCGAGTCCGTCGGGCGCGAACACCTTGAGTGCCACCGGAGCGCCGGTGCTGATCCTCCTGCCGCGCCACACCTGCGCAGATCCGCCGACGCCGATCAGCTCTTCGGCGAGAAAGTCACCCAGCTCGAACGTCATGCCCAGGACGCTAGGACAGCGGCCGTTCTCTTCGGGCGGGTTATCCACATTGGAACGAAGCACGACGCAAC
>JAABUT010004927.1_pt1 | contig 10272 bp, 6 predicted proteins | sample 5559281 | NCBI WGS metagenome assembly JAABUT01 (sample SAMN10711880, study PRJNA513359) | rock metagenome | isolation source: Antarctica rocks | place: Antarctica: Victoria Land, Ricker Hills nord | collected 2016-01-04 | reverse complement strand
CCCGGCCTACGTCCACCTCACCTCGAACGAGACGATCCACGGCGTGCAGTGGCACGACTGGCCGGAGGTCGGCGCGCGCCCGCTGATCGCCGACATGAGCAGCGACATCCTCTCCCGCCCGCTCGATTCCAACCGCTTCGCGCTGATCTACGCGGGCGCGCAGAAAAACCTCGGCCCCTCGGGCGCGACGGTCGTCGTCGCGCGCAAGGATCTGCTCGACAGCGCGCCGGAGACGATCCCCGCGATCCTGCGCTACGCGACCCACGCGAAGGCGAATTCGCTCTACAACACGCCGCCGAGCTTCGCGGTCTACCTGATCGGGCTGACGCTGCGCTGGATCGAGACCGAGGGGGGGCTGGACGCCCTGGCGAAGCGCAATCGTCGCAAGGCCGCCCTGATCTACGACGCGATCGACGGGAGCGGCGGCTTCTACCGGGGACACGCCCTGCCCAAGAGCCGCTCGCTGATGAATGTCACCTTCCGGCTGGCGACGCCGGAGACCGAGAAGGCGTTCCTCGAGGCGGCGGATGAAGCGGGATTCGTCGGCCTCGCCGGGCATCGCTCGGTCGGCGGCGTTCGCGCCTCGCTCTACAACGCGATGACCCTCGACGCCTCCCAGGCGCTGGCCGACTTCATGTACGAGTTCATGCGGCGGAACGGATAGAAAGAGTCGTGAGTCGTGAGAGGGGTTTGTGCCAGCCCAGTGCCTCACTGTTAGGCACCGCGTCGCTAACGATTCTTCTCACGACTCACGACCCACGACTCACAACTCGAAAGGGGGACCGATGACCACCGAACAAATCACGCATACAACCGAACCGCGCTCTTACTGGCACGCAACCGCCGCGCCGCCGGTGCCGAGCGATCCGCTGCCCGCCGAGGCCGATGTCATCGTCGTCGGGGGCGGCTTGCTCGGCTGCTGGACGGCGTACTGGCTGGCGCGGGCCGGGGCCTCGGTCACGCTGGTCGAGCGCACCGCCATCGGTTGGGGCGCGACGGGGCGCAACGGCGGCTTCGTGCGCGCCGGGACGGCGGGGGGCTACGCCGACGCCATCGGGCAGCTCGGGCGGGAGGCCGCGCGCGATCTCTGGCGGCTCACCGAGGAGGGTCAGGCGCTCGTCGGGCGGATCGTGGCGGAGGAGGGGATCGACTGCGATTACCGCACGCCGGGGACCCTGAGCCTCGCCCTCACCGAGGCTTCGCTGGAGGAGATGCGCCAGAATCTGACGACGATGCGGGCGGATGGCCTCTCCGGCGAGTTCGTCGATCGGCAAGGGGCGCAGGCGCTAATCGGGACGCGGCTCGGCGCGGAGATCACCGGCGGGCTTTTCTTCCCCGATGGCGGGCTGCTGCACTCCGCGCGCTACCTCGCCGGGATCGCCGACGCCGCCCGCCGTCGCGGCGCGCGCCTCTGTCAGGCCGGGGTGACCGCGCTGACCGCCGAGGGGGGCGGGACGCGGATCGAGACGACGGCGGGGGCGATCCGCGCTGGTCGGGTTATCGTCGCGGTCAACGCCTGGAGCGACGAACTGGTGCCGGGTCTGGCGGGGCTCGTCGTACCGGTGCGCGGGCAGATTCTTTCCTACGAACCGCTGCCGCCGGTCTTCACCACCGGCGTTGGCGCGTCGGTCGCCCCGACCGGCGAATACTGGCAGCAGACGCCCGATGGCGCGATCGTGATCGGCGGCTGCCGCGCCGACGCGCCGAATGGCGATGTCGGCGTGCGCGCTATGGTGCCGACCCCCGACGTGACCGCCGCGATCGAGGCGGTCCTGCCCCGGCTCTTCCCCGAGTTACAGGGGTTGCGCGTGGCGCGGCGCTGGGCGGGCCTGATGGCCTTCACCGCCGACTATCTCCCCGTCGCCGGGGCCGCGCCGGGGCTACCGGGCGTCTGGGTCACCGGGGGCTATTGCGGCCACGGGATGCCATACGGGCCGCGCGTCGGCCAACTCCTCGCCGAGGCCGCGATGACTGGCACGACTCCTGCGCCATTGGCCCCGTTGCGGCTCGACCGCCCGACGCTGACGCCGCTCGTGGCGGCGAAGTAAATTCAGCGCGCATGCCCCCTTCTTGCCATGACGGTGACGTTGGGACGCGCGGAACGAAGGAGGAGCACGACGATGGCCGGTGCCGAAGAACGCGCGGTACGCAAACTGGAGCGACAGATCGCTAAGGCGCAGACGCGACTCACCAAGAGCCAGGGCCAGAAGCGGCGGCGTGGCGGTCTCCTGGGCGGGGTGGCCCTCGGCACGGTCGCCGGGGGGTTGCTGACCTACTACCTGATCCAGCGCAACAGCGATGATGAGTGGGCGCGGGAGGGCGCAGACGACGCGATCCTGCTGCCCGAGCAGCCGAGCCCGACCGGACAGACCGCCGAGGTCAAGCCGCTGCCGAAGCTGAACGTGGCGGAAAGCAAGGGCAATCCGACGGACGAGGTCGCGGCGATGACGCTGGAAAGCCCGTTGGCTGCCGAAGGGGGCATGGCTCCGGTGGAGGGCAATCCCCGCCCCGCACCCCTGGCCCAGCCGACGCAAGCGCAGGCGGAGCAGCCGCAGCAGGTGGCCGCGCCGACGCCGACCGAGCAACCTGCCGCACAGGCCGAGCAGCCGAAGGCGGAGCAATCGGCCAAATCGGAGCAGCAAGCCAAGCCACACCAGGAGCACAACCAGGCTATGCCCCTCCCGGTGGAAACCGAGCGCCCGGAGATCGTCGTCGCTAAGGCCAGCGGCAACGCCGCCGAGCAATTGATGGAGGCGACGGGTGACGAGCCGACGCCCGCGACGCCCGAGATGCCGCCCCAACCGGTCGACGGGGTCTGCCCGGCGAGCCACCCGATCAAGGGGAATCGTGGCAGCATGGGCGCGATGATCTACCATGTGCCGGGCGGGCGTAATTACGAACGCACGAAGCCCGAAGCCTGCTTCGCCACCGTCGAGGAGGCCGAGGCGGCGGGCTACCGCGCGCCGCGCGGCTAAGCGCCACCACCACATCGCTTCCCCACCATAGACTCACTGCCCGCCCCCATCGTGAAGATAGGGGCGGGTTGGTGCATTACTGTGACTAACTCGGCGATGTACTCCGCGCTTACTACCGACGATGAGTTGGACCACAATACACCTGCCGAACGCGATTGCCGCCGCCCCCGGCTCAGGGGTGTGGGGGGGCGTCGGGGGGGGCGACGAGGCGGTAGCCGACGCCCCACTCGGTCTGGAGGTAGCGCGACTCCTCGGGATGATCACCAAGCTTCTGGCGCAGGCGGCGCACGATCCCCTTCAGGTAGTGGACGTCGCCGACGTATTCCGGCCCCCAGACCTGCTGGAGCAGGAAGTGGTGCGGCAGGACGGTCCCGGCATGGCGGGCGAGCACCGCCAGCAGGCGGTACTCGGTGGAGGTGAGGCGGACGACGGCGTCTCGGACGCGGACCTCGTGCGTCGCGAAATCCAGCGCGAGGTCGCCGACCGCGAAGGCGGGGCCGAGGGCGGGCGGTGGCATGTGCGCCCGCCGCGCCAGCGCGCGCAAGCGGGCCATCAGTTCCAGTTGATCGTACGGTTTCCCGAGGTAGTCGTCGGCCCCGGCGTCGAACGCGCGCACCTTGTCGACGATGTCGTTGCGGACGGTGAGCATCAGGATCGGCACCTCGGAGAGCTCGCGGATGCGGCGACAGACCTCGAGGCCGTCCGGCGGCGGCATCGTCACATCCAGGACCACGAGATCGGGCTGTTCCTCGGCGAAGTGCCGGAGCGCCGCCGCGCCGTCCGCCGCGAGCAGCACCTGGCAACCAGGCCAGGTCATCCGCACACCGAACGCGACCATCTTCGCGACATCGGGCGCATCATCCGCGACCAGCACCTTCATCATGGTGTGCCTCCTGCTGTAGCGGCGGGCAGGGTGAGGTGGAACCGTGCGCCCGCACCCGGCGCGCTCTCCACGGCGATGCGCCCACCGTGCAACTCCACCAACCGGCGCACGATCGCCAGACCGAGGCCCGAGCCGTCCCCGGTCGCGCCCAGTCGGTAAAAGCGCCGGAAGATCGCCTCGTGCTCATCGCTCGGGATACCGGGGCCATCGTCGGCCACGGTCAGGCGGGTTTCGCGCGCATCAGCCTGACCGCTGATCGCGATACGAGTGCCGCGCGGGGTATGCCGATGCGCATTCGCCAGCAAATTAATCACCACCATCTCCAGTCGTCGCATATCACCGTAGCACGGCAGCGGGACTGGCAGATCGAGTTCCAGTGGCTGCTCCTTCTCGCGGAGCAGTGGCTGCGCCACGCTCAACGCCGCCGTGACCACCGCACGCAGGTCGACCGGCTCTTGTTCGAGTTGGAACGTGCCCGCCGCAAGTTGGTTATAGGTGAGGAGATCGGCGATGAGGACAGTGAGATACTCGATGTTACGACGGCTGGTGTCCAGCAAGTCCCGCTGGTCGGGGGGTAACTGCTCGGCGGCGCTCAGTTGGAGCATAGCAAGCCCGGCACGGGCGGCGGTGAGCGGCGTCTGCAAATCATGTGACACCGTGGCGAAGAAATCCGTCCGCAATTGGTCGAGCGTTGCCAAGCGTTCAGCCTCCAGGCGATCGGCGCGCGCCGTGTCCTGTTCCATCGTTAACCGTCTGGTCAGGATGGCCATGCCAACGGCGACCAGCAGGAGCATGACCAGGCGGACGATCAGCAGGCGTATATCGCCCTCGCTCGGCGACCACATCAGGAGCACCACATCGGTGATCGTCGCGATCGCCGCCACTCCCCCGGTGTAGAACATCGCCGGACGCAACGGCATGCTCACGGCGGCGCAATCGGTGGCCAGGAAGAGGAGCAGGAAGAGCGGCCCACCGGGTTCGGCGCCGAAGACATAGAGCAGGCCGACCACCGGCAGGTCCAGCAGCGCCACGGCGGTATAGGAGCGCAACTGCGGCACACGGCCACGGAGCAGCTCGATCAGCAAGTTGTAGCCTGCGAAGAGCGCGACGAGCAGCCAGGTAGCGACCCCGCCGCGACCACTCGTCGGTTGCATGAAGGTGAGCAGCAGCAGTACCACGATCGTCGCCCAGCGCAGCCGGAAGAGCGACCAGCGCAAGAAGTGATACTGATCCGTCGGGGCGGTCCACGCGCGTCGCTTCTGGTACACCATCTGTCCCCCGCCACCCAACCATGATCGCGAACGCTCGGGCGACTATACCCCGCGCACCTTACACGTCCGCACAGATGGTGTCAATCAATACGCCCCGCCTTGCCGCCCTGTTCACCGAATTGCATCGACTTGCACCACTTCCCTTACTCTTTCTTACCACAGCGCCCCCTCCCCTTCCCTACTATGAGTCTCAGGGTGCTATGGGGACTACGCGCGCCACGGTCAATGTATGTCCCCGGACACAAACGGCGCGCGTAGTCCACACCTCAGGGCAACTGTTCGTTCCGGCAACCGCCGAAGGGAGGAACTGCGCCTGGTTGCCACCGGCAAGTCGATCTAGCGGCGACATCGTCGCCCCTACGGTGAAGATCGACGGGGCGGCACTTCAAGGAAGGCATGGCATGAAGAACGAACTTGAGCGGACGTTGACGCGGGCGTTAACCCGTCCGTATACGCGACGTGGGGTCATCAAGGGTGCGGTAGCTGCGGGTACCGGCGCGGTGGCCCTCTCGGCCTTCGGCAGCAGCCTGTTAACGGAACAGGCGTCGGCGAAGGGGACGGGCTCCGGCGGGGGGGAGCTCTTCATCCAGAGCGCCACCAACCTGGATCCCGTGGCCGAGACCGTCGTGATGCCCCTCTTCAAGGGGCGCGCGGCCAAGGGCGACGCCGTCTGGTACATCATCACCGAATCGTCCGATATCAATGACGCGCGAGCGCGCGGGATCAACCCGGCACCGAAGCTCGCCAACGCCCTCGGTACGAAGGCGGTACAGCAGGTCAAACTCGTCGGTGGCGAGGTGAAATTCGCGGGGACGGTCGACTTCAGCCCCACACGGATTGTCGTCCCCTCGAGTCCGAACGGCTTCCCGCCCGACCAGGCGGTGCCCGGTGCGCGCGGCGACGCCGCCTACTCCCCGCTGATCACCACCGGCAACGGCATCGTGCTCAACGCCTCGCACGTGGCGAACAGCACCGGCGTACACGATTCCCTCGTCAGCATCGACTATACCGCGCGCAAAGTGACGATGCGCCTGCTGCGCGGCTTCTACAACGGCCACCGCATCATCTACTTCCGCCTGGATGCCTCGTCCGAGACCCTGGCCGCGATCGAGGCGAGCACCTACGCCCCGAATCTGGACTTCGCGCCCGGTCTCGGTTCCGACGACCCGAAGACCTCGGCCCGCGAGGCGATCATCCCGGCGGTGAACGGCCCGCGCGGGGTGGGCAACCCCGCGCGCCAGGGTCTCGAATCGGCGCTGCTAGGCGAAGGCGATCCCCTCAACATCATCCAGGAGGAGCCGGGCGACAACCGCTACAGCCCGGTATGGGACGTGACCCCGTATGTCTGGACCCAGGCCGCGATCGACGCGGGGCTACGGCGTCGATTGCGCGCCGTCGGGGAGGTTCGCAACGAGTTCGCCAAGGGGAATATCGTCAGCGCCAGCTTCAGTTCCGGCCCTCCGAATCCCTCACTCAACGGACTGCGCGCCGCTGGCTTCATCTCAAACTGCCCGGTTGTGGCGCAGTTCGACTGAGTCTCGGCATCCATAACCGGCAAACTGCTGCAATACGCTAACTCCAGCTACAGCGCGTCGCGCTGAAGCATAGGGCGCGCCCGACCGACATCCAGATATAGCGCGACCAGGTGTCGGGCGAGTATTCACCAACTCGCACTATTTCGCACCGATCTTGGCACCAATTTTTACCGTCGTGTCGCCCGACGCCCGCTAGCGTGATAGTGGCGGGGTCGGCCATGACGGTGCCAGCTACCGCTACCACCCCGACATGGAAACGCGCGGAGCAAGGGAGAGGAGGGGAGGTCCGGGTGTGCCGTAGGACACCCACCGACAGCGCGCGACCGTGCCGAGTGGATACTAGATTCACGAACGATCCGCCGATTAACCAGCGTGATCATTACCAGAGGAGCATAGCGATGACTTTCACTTTCACGCTCACCGCCCGGCGCGTCATCGGGCTGCTCGGCGCGCTGAACATCGCGCTCGTCGTGGCGCTCCTGTTCAGCGGGGTCGGGCCAGCCCTGGCGAGAGGGACGAGCGCCCCGCCCGATCCCGTGCCGGCGTCGATCGGCACCGACGTCCCCGTCACCTACCTCGGACCGATGGCGTCGGAGGTGCAGAAAGAACTGGTCGGCCCGGTCAAACTCCTGCGGGCGGGCGACTTCGACCAGGTGGCGGGCACCGTCACCCTCCCGCTCTACCGCGGCCAGATGAAGGACGGACGCGCGGTCTGGTACATCCTCACCGACACGGACGACAAGGCCAACGCCGATGCGCTGGGCCTCAACTTCTCGGGGAAGCTCAGCTACGCCGCCGTCGATGGTGGGGCGCGCGTCGCCCGGTTGCAGAAAGATAATAGCCTGACGTTCGAGAGCGGCACCGTCGATTTCAGCCCCGTGCGCGAGTTGGTGCCCGGCGACGCGCCCACATTTTTCCCGCCGAAGACGGCCAAGCCCGGTTCGGTCGGCGACAAGGACTACACGCCGATCGTGCGCATCGAGAACAGCGGCAACCACATCTACAACGCGCCGATGGTGGCCTTCGGCGTGGAGGCCAAGGACATCACCTTCTGCGACGGTAACGTCGACTATGGCCGGGTACTCGACCGCGTCATGAAGATCTGTCCCAAGGAGAATGGCGGCGGCACGGTGACGCTCAAGACAACTCCGATCTTCAGCTTCGCCAAGCCGGCGTTCTACATCAGCACCGACGCCTCGGACCCGGTCCCGGCGACGCTCGACGAGGGCACCTTCGCCCCCGCCCTCGCCAATATCAAGGTCGGCAGCGACGACAGCGCCTTCAGCGCCATCGAGCGCCTCTTCGTCACCATTAACGGCCCGACCGGCAAAGACAACCCGCAGCGACAGGGACTCTTCAGCGCCCTGACCGACAAAACCGACAAGGGCACGCCCGCGCCGCCGCTGCACGTTATCGGCGGTATCCCCACCGTGTCGCTCGATTACAGCCCGCTCTGGGATCTGAACCTGGGCGAGTGGACGAAGGAGGCGATCGACAAGGGCTATCGCGCCCGCATCATCGACGAGTTCCAGTATCTGGAACTGGTCCAGCAGGGGTCCATCACCGGCCCCGGCGGCAAGAAGTTCGGCTCGACCGGCATTGTCGTCAACTGTCCCATCGTCTTCCGCGCACGGTAGCACGAGCCGATTTCGGTCCCCCCGACCTGCGGTCATTCGCAGGCCGGGGGACCACGCATGCCTTCGTCCAGGGCGATGAACGGGTGGACAGATAAGCGCTGCTCACGGCTACTGCTCACCGACTTTCACCATATTGCAAGAATCTCGCACAAACTTTCACCCTCCCGTCTCTGCTTCCTGGCTACACTGGCCCATAGCTGTGGCGCCCAACTGGGGGGAATCTGTACACCCTAACGACGTTCTTGCGCACGGGTGGGTGGTGGGATCAGGCGGGGCGTGCCAATAGACACGGCGAATCCGGTCAGGCGCTGTCGCGGCAGCGCCTCTCGCCATATGGTGCCGGAGGAAGTCGCGCCTTATCGGCCACTGCCGCGCGATAGCGCAACACATTGTGTACACTCAGGGACGAAAGCGTGGGGCATCGCGCAGGACCACCTGCGCTATTGGCGCCGACGGCCCGCGCGAGGCGACCGTTTATAGAGCGTGGAGGGGGGTGGCAGACAGCACGCGTGTGATCGCGGCAGGTGCGTTATCGGATGGAGGAGAGCGCGATGAAGATCAAAGCTTCGGTCCTGCTGGCCCTGACTATGGTACTCACGATCGTTGTCCCGGCACTCGCATACAATGCCCCCTCTCCACGGTTCCCCACGATCGATCTCCCACCCGGCTATCAGATCGAGAAGGTCGCGGAAGGATTAACATATGCGACCTCGATGACCTGGGACGATCAGGGGCGCATGTACGTGGTGGAGGCCGGCGGCCAGTTCCTGGAGGAGCCGCCCTCGCCGAAGATCCTGCGCGTCGAGAACGGACGGACGACAGAGATCGTCGACCTCGGTAGCAAGGGTGTGGAGGACTCCGCCGTCGGCCTGATCTGGTTCAAGGACGCGTTCTACATCACCCATCGCGCCAAGGACCGCTCCGGCGCGGTGTCGCGGGTAACGCTGGACGGCACGGTGACGACCCTGTTCAGCGGGATCGTCGACAGTCAGTCGGAACATCAGGTTAATGCCCTGCGCGTCGGGCCGGACGGGCGTATCTACGTCACGAGCGGGCCTGCCGCCAACTCCGGCGTCGTGGGCCTCGATATCGCCCCCTTCGTCACCCGCAGCCCGGGTTTGCACACCACCCCGTGCCAGGATATCGTGCTCACCGGGCGCAACTTCGAGACGCCCGACTTCCGCACGCCGGACCCCTCCGACAAGGTAATGACCGGGGCGTATGTCCCCTTCGGCACGGCAACGAGCCCGGGCCAAAAGATCGCGGGGAGCGCCAAGTGTGGCGGCGCGATCCTGGTCTTCGACCCCGCTAACCCGGCGGGGACGCTGCGCCCATACGCGCATGGCTTCCGCAACGTGATCGACATCGCCTTCAACGCGCGCGGCGAGATGTTCGCCTCGGTGAACGGCTTCGACGTACGCGGCTCGCGCCCAGTCAATGACCTCTACGACGCCACCTACCGCGTCCGCGAGGGTGCCTGGTACGGCTTCCCGGATTTCTCCGCCGCGCTGGAGCCCCTGACCGATCCGAAGTTCGACACGGTCCCGGATCAGCTGATGGCCCCGATCTTCATCAACGGCCAGCCGCAGCCGAAGAAGCTCGGCTTCCTGATCGACCACGCCGCGAGCGGCCTCATGCCGCCCGACCGCTCGCTCGTCTACGGCCTGCACGATGTCGATTCCTCGCCGTCGGGAATCGCCTTCGCGCCGACGTCGTGGGGCGATCTGGCCGGACAGCTCTTCGTGGCGGAGTGGGGCGACCTGGCACCACAGACGACCCCGCTGCGCGATAAGCCCACCGGGTACCAGATCGCACGGATCGACCCGGCGACCGGGCGGGCAGTGCCGTTCATCCGCAACGCCAAGCTCGGTCCGGCCTCGGCGCAGGGCGCGATGGGCATGGGACTCGAGCGGCCCTTCGACGTCAAGTTCGGCCCCGACGGCGCGCTCTACATCGCGGACTATGGTGTGG
>JAABUT010004926.1_pt1 | contig 10273 bp, 8 predicted proteins | sample 5559281 | NCBI WGS metagenome assembly JAABUT01 (sample SAMN10711880, study PRJNA513359) | rock metagenome | isolation source: Antarctica rocks | place: Antarctica: Victoria Land, Ricker Hills nord | collected 2016-01-04 | reverse complement strand
GCCGGCACCACGTCGTCGCCCGCGTCGAAGGATCGACAGATCGAATCGAAGACACCGCGGTCAGACGTAGCCAGGGTCAGACCCTCCAGCGTGGGCGACGCTCTGATACTCACAGATGTAGCCGTCAGCTCCGCATCGCCCCCACCTTCTCGATGCGCTGGGCGGCTTCGCCCTCACGCTGGCTGTCACGCAGCTCTCACAGACGCTTGAATACCAGCAAGCACCAGCCAGTACCGCCGAGCGGTGAATCCCTTACGTAGCAAGAGGAGTCAACACTCGGCGGCATCAGCCGAGATGAACGGGTGACGACTACGGATCAAGAGGTTGCAGGTTCGAGTCCTGCCGGGCGCGCCAAATTGTCCCCGGAATCGCCGGCCTGTAGCGAGTGATTCCCTACCGATGTCGTCCAGTTCAACTCCGCACATTCGGCAACGCGATCACCGTCGCGGTCGGCGCTATGCCTCGGGGCGTGTGGGTGTGCCGGCCGGGGCGGCTCTGACCTGGGGCTCGCCGTCGCCGCGCAGCCGGTACCCGGCCCCGCGCACCGTCAGCACGTCACCGCGGCCGAACGGCTTGTCCAGCTTGCGGCGCAGCGCGCCGATGTACTGATCGACGACGTTGCTGCTCGGGTCGTAGGCGAAGTCCCAGACGTGCTCGAGAATGTAGGTGCGCGAGAGCACCTCCCCCCGCTTACGCATCAGCAACTCCAGCAGCGCAAACTCCTTCGCGGTGAGGTCGATCCGCTGGCCGGCCCGGGTGACCCGCCTCGCCGACGGGTCGAGCAGCAGGTCGCCGGCCTGCAGTGTGACGGGACGTTCGCTGCTGCCGCGGCGGACCAAGGCGCGCAACCGCGCGGTCAGCTCGCCGAAGCTGAACGGCTTGGCCAGGTAGTCGTCGGCGCCGGCGTCCAACCCTTCGATACGGGCATGGACGCCGGTCCGTGCAGTCAACATCAACACCGGGTGCCACCGCTGGTGCTCGCGCCAGCGGCGCACCACCTCGAACCCGTCCAGGCCGGGCAGCATGCCGTCGAGCACGGCCGCGTCGTAGTCGTTCTCCGTTCCTAACCACAGCGCGTCGTTCCCGTCGGCGGTGACGTCCACGGCGTATCCGTCTTCCTCCAGCGCCCGCTTCAACAGCGCAGCCATCCGCGCGTCGTCCTCGACCACCAGTAATCGCACGGCTGCTCCTTGAGCGTCGCTTCCCTGGGCGTGGGATGAGCGTCCACTGCGCCCAGCCGAGTTTCCAATTCAGCGACACAATCCCTACATCATCCAACTCGCATGGTGGACACACGGAGACGGACAAGCCCGTCACCGACGATGAGAAGGAGAACATCATGTCCACCAAGTTGCGCGACTCACTCAGCGGGCGCGGACCTGTTCCGAAGATCCTGCTCGCCGGCGCCGCGCTGTCCGCGGTCGGACTCATCGGCGCGGGTGCCGCCAGCGTTGCGGGCGCATCGACGACCTCCGGCCACCCGGTCACCGCCGGCACGTCTCACAGCGTCGTTGCGAAGGCCACGACGCCGAAGACCACCGAGCCGACCTCGGGCCCGGACACCGACAACATCCAGTCCGGCGATCAGACCGGCCCGGACAAGCCCGGCGCTACGGAAACGAAGGACTCCGCCGAGCCGACCTCGGGCCCGGACACCGACAACATCAACGTCCAGTCCGGCGACCAGAACGGCCCGGATACCGGCCAGAACCAGTAACGCGACGGAAGTACCCGCGACCGGGTGCCTACGCGAACCCGACAGGAGGTCGGCAGTCTGATCGGCGCCTCCCGGCCCGGCGCACCCCCGCGCCGCCCGGAGGCGCCCTCTACTCGGCGGCGTCCTGATCGTGCAGCATGTGGCCAGGGCAGTTGGTGCGCCGGTAGGCAGCTGTCGAGACGGAAGGGTCACGTGGATCGCGAGACGAACGAGACCGGCCACCGGCGTTGGCGCTGGTTGCGCGGGGTACGCGCCCGGCTCGTCGTCACCTATCTGGCGGCGGCAGCGCTGCTTGCTGTGGGCGGGACCATTCTGTTCACCATCAGCCTGCGCCACGGCCTGCAAGCCAACGTCGACGCCGGACTACAGACCCGAGCCGGCGCCCGAGCGGCCGACGTCGCGGCCGGCAACATCGAACACGCTGACCCGGGGCCCATCGTCGGCGGCACCGCCCGAGTCGCCGAGGACGTGTCGACATTCACCGCCGTCATCGATCCCTCCGGTCGTGTAGTCGACGCTCAACCGAACCGCCTCCCGGCCTCCCCGGTGGTGGCACGCTCGACGTCGGAGCAGCAGCTGATAAGTCGGCAGTTCGGCGGAACGCCGTTCCGGATCCTCACGCTCCCAGTCCGCCGCGCTGACGGCATCTGGTTGGTCGTTGCCGGTCAAAGTTTGGAGGCGGCGAACGAGACGAACGCGCAGATCCGTCGAGACCTCGCCATCGCCATCCCGGTGCTCCTCGTTCTGGCAGGGATCGGCGCATGGTTGCTGTCCGGCGCCGCGCTGCGGCCGGTCGACCGCATGCGCGCCGACGCGCAACAACTCAGCGAGACCACCAGCCGCGGAGCACTTACCGAGCCATGCACCGGCGACAGCCTCGACCGTCTCGCGAAGACCTTCAACCGGCTTCTGCACCGCCTGCACGACTCGATGGACCAGCAGCGCGCTCTCGTCGCCGACGCGGGTCACGAGCTGCGAACGCCACTGGCCGTGCTGCGTACCGAGCTGGAAACCGCGGTATGGCCCAGCCGAACCCGGGCCGACCTCGTCGACTCCATCGAACACGCACAATCAGAAGTCACCCGACTCGCCGAGCTCGCCGAAGACCTGCTTCTCCTCGCGCAGGCCGACGAGGGCCAATCGATCCTCGTCCGCGAACTCACCGACATCAGCGATGTCATCGAGGACTCCGTCGCCGCGCACCGTGTCAGGGCCAAGACAAAGGCCATCGACCTGAACGTTCATCTCAGTGCGCCGGTCGTGGCCGACCTCGACCCCACCGGCCTGCGGCGCATCCTGGACAACCTGCTCACCAACGCCATACGACACACACCCGAACGCGGCCACGTCTGGCTCACAGTCGAGAGCATCGACAGCTTCACACCACTGCTGCGCATCACCGTGAGAGATGACGGCCCCGGATTCCCAACCGACTATCTGCCGCACGCCTTCGACCGCTTCAGCCGCCCAGACCAAGGACGCTCTCGAATCCACTCGTCCGCCGGAACCGGGCTGGGCCTGGCCGTCGTGAAATCACTCACCTCGCTCATGGACGGCGAAGCAACAGCGTCGAACCACCCGCTAGGCGGCGCCGTCGTCCAGATCGATATCCCCCTAGCGGTGCACTGAACCAAGTCGAGAGCAACGGCTCCGACCTGCGCCGCATTCAGGGCAGTGAGGAGAAACCCGACCCAGACCTTGGCGACGGAAGCTGCTTACCTCGCCGAATACGACGTCGCTGGTTTAGTAGGCGACGAGCATTTCCTGATCCGTGTTGACCAAAGCGAAGTCGGTGACCACGTCGTCGAGCCCGAGTTCCTCGGAATCCGGACGCTGCTAGAGATGAATGCCATAAAGCGGGCGCGCGAACTGTGCGCAATCCTTCTTGACGGCGTGCCTGGGCTGTCGCTGCTGCAGACCAAAACCTCCGAGACCACGCGCTCATCGGCTATGTGCGCATCGACCGGCCGAACCATAGGAGTCCTGCCGGGCGCGCCCAGTTCCCAGGTCGGTAACCCCCAGAGCCGCGTTCACGAACCGACAATGGCCCGCCGCCCGATACGGGCGACGGGCCATTGCTCGTCAATGCCTAGTGCTTCTCAATTCCTCACTGCTGGCCGAGCGTGCCCCGCTTGCGGTACGCAACCACACCGCCGGCGACGAGCATCAGGCCGAGCAGCCCGGTCAGCGGAAGCACCGGGCTGCCGCCGTGCGTGGGCAGCGGGCCACCGGCAGGCACGCCGGTCGGGATACTGTTCGCCGGAGCGCTCGCCGCCCTCGGCGGCGCAATATAGGTATAGGTCCGCGGCCCTGCGACGCGTAGTGCAGCCGGACGCAACCTACGAATCAGAAGGTTGCAGGTCGCGTCCGGCCGGGCGCGCCAGTCAGTGGAGTTCGACGTTGGTAAAGATGTCCGTCTCGCCGATACCGGTTCGGTTGATGTCGCTGTTGCGACCGTCCGTCCAGACGGGGTACACGGCCTTGTCGTTCGCGGCAATAGCGTTGTAGTCGCCGATGAACGCACCGGAGGAGAAGAAGCCACGGTCCGGGTTCCAGGACCTCGTGCTGATGCGACCGGTTGTCCAGTGCCGCCCGTCGTCGGTGGACACCGCTTGCCACGTGTTGATGTCGTGGTTAGCGGGATCGTTGCGTCGGTCGAACCAGATCGCGTAGAGCTTTCCGGATGGCGTGGCATCGACCCACGGCATGAACTGGTCGTTGCGCGCGGCCGGCCCTGGGGCGGTGGTCGTGGCGGTGCTCAGCGTCCTCGCATCCGACCAGGTCAGGCCCCCGTCGCGGGACCGCCAGTAGGAAATATTGGTGCCGGTGGTGCTTTTGCGATTGCTGTTGGCAACGACGTAGGTGAGTGTTCCGGTGGCCTGGCTGTAGGCCAGGGACTCGGTCTCCGGGGCCCGGAAGGCCGTGGGCGGCAGGGCATCGCCGGTGTCCGGGTTGTCCGCCCACTGACCGGGCTTCTCCACGACCACGGGGGACGGGAGGAAGCTCCTGCCGCCATTGGTCGACTTCTGGAACAGCAGGTGGAAGTCGATGGAGGTGTTGCAGTCCTCCTGCACGTAGGAGATGTCCAGAGCGCCGTTCTTTTCGACCTTCGGCACACTGAACTGGTTGGCCGACGAGTTCTTCCCATTGGCGCCCGGCGTATCCGGGTTGACCGGCTTGTGTGTGAACGTGGCCAGGAACGGGTTGATTTCGGGGACGTAGTCGCTGTAGGAGAGCTGGATGGGGCAGTAATCGCTGAACCCACTCGGTAGCACGTGAAACTTGGTGTAAGTGACGTACAGCCGGCCGTAATGCGGGCTGGTCGGCGTGTTGTCGACGGTGATGAATTCCTTGTCGTTGAAGTTGCTGGTGTCCTCGGTCCCGTCGGCGTAGTTGTAGGTGGATGCGGCCCGTGCGGCCTGCCGGCCGGGAGTCCACGTCTTGCCATTGTTCTTCGACAGGTAAACCTGCACCTCCGAGTGCGCCGACTCGCGGAAGAAGCACAACTGGGACAGGAAGAACACGCCGTCGCGACGGCTGTAGGCCACCGAAGGGTCCCCGCCGTTGCAGATGTCCCCTGTGGGACGGAACTCGGGGACTACGCGGACGCTCGCCCAGTGCTGGCCTCCGTCGCTCGTGCGCATGACCACCACGCCGCCGCTGACGTAGTCGTTTGCGGCGGCTACCGCCACGAGCGGGTTCCGGGTGCTGTAGGCGACCGCAGTCTCATTCTGCGGCAGCGGCGGGGATGAGTCGTTGTTCATCTGCACATTCGGGCCTGCGGTGACCGCAGCGCCGCTGACCGGTGAGCGGCGTGCCGCGACCCGCGCCTGGGCAATGCGCGGATCAAGGGAACCTCGAACCCCCGCCGAGATGCTGCCGCCGTACTTCTGCACGTGCAGCACCCACCGAGGTGTCGCCTTGGAGGCCGGAGCAGCGGGAGCGGGACCCCCGGAGGCCAGGCCGGCAGCCATCAACGCCGCCGCCAGTGCACCGACTGACCATGCCGACCTGGATCGTGCGCTCATTGCAGTCCCCCGTGTGATTTGTCCCATGTGCCTCAACAGAACCTATTGAGTCTCTGCCCTGCTGTCTAGGTCAGACCGGAAATACCGGAAATAGCGGTGGTGGCCGGGCGCCTCGGACGCGCGAGCCGTTGGATCAGCGGCCGAGCAAGCGGTCGATGACCGCGATGTAGCGCTCCTTCGCCGTGTCGTCGTTCGTTCCCTTATGTGCGGCCCATGCGTCGTACTTGGCGCGGCCGAGCATGTCGAGGCGGCCGGGGCGTTTGGTGCCCGAGGCGTCGGCATCTCCGACGGTGGCTTGCTTGTACAGCCCGTAGATCTCGCGCAGGTCGTCGTTGCTGGGTCGATCCGCGATGGATTTCGCGTCCTGCTGTGCCTGCTCGAAGCGTGCATCCAGATCAGACATGGTTCCTCGCTCTCGCTCTCGCTCGTCGATACGTGTCGCGTGGTTACTAGACCGTGCCACCGACGACGCGGCTACGTTGCGGCAGGCGCGGGGCCGGGCAGCCGAACCAGGTGGGCTGAGCGCGCGACGTCGATGGTCGGCTTGACGGCGAAGAGGATCGATCCGACGAGAAAAAGCCAGTCGGCGGCGATGGCGGTCGCGGTGAAGAAGAAGAACGCGCTGCCGATGACGAAACAGAGTGCCGCACCGAAGTCGACTGCGGTGCGCACGATCTGGTACCGCCAGTAGACCTCGAGGTGCCGCGGCGTCAGGTAATGGAGCGAGGGGTCCAGAAGTCTCATGGTCAACGGTCATACCCATCGACCGGAGCGCCTCCCCGAGGGCGAGCTTCAGACGTCCTGCTGCTCGCCGTGCGTGCGCTCGATCCCGCGCCGCAGCGCTTCGTCGCTGTGCCGCACGGATATCGCGACGATCGGCTCGAGTGCCTTGCCCAGCGCGCGGCCGGCGAGGCCGCCGGGCAGTTCGTAACTGAAGACGACGTTGATCGTGGTCGTTTCCGGGCCGGAGGCGGTGAACCGCCACGTCGACCAGTTCTTGAAGCCCTTGATCGACTTGAAGGCGATGACCTCGTCCTGCTCCCACTCGGTGACCTCGACCGTCGAGCTCAGCTTCACCGGTTTCACCTGGAACGTGCCGTCGAACCGCGCGCCCAACCCGTGGTCCTTCTCGCCGATCGGCTGGAACTTGGCCAGCCCGAACATCCAGTGCGTGGCAGTGCGGTAGTCGTCGATGTAGGCGAACGCGACCGCGAGCGGGGCGTTGCAGAAACCTTCGTGGTGGATGTCGACCATCGCCAGAATGTAGCGGGCCACGCTGCTCACACGGGAACGGCCCGCCGCCCCTGGGCGACGGGCCGTTCCCGCTCAGCTACTGACCGAGCATCCCGCGTCTACGCAGCGCCACCGTGCCGCCGCCGGCCAGCATGAGGCCGAGCAGCACGAGCACCAACGGCAGCGTCGGCAGCGTCGGCGAGCCGTTGTCGGGCTTGCCTTGGCCTGCCGGCACGCCGGTCGGGAGCTGGTTACCCGGCACGCCGGCCAACGGCGTCGGCGGCGCAGCCGCTGGCACCGAACTCGGTCCGACTGCAGCATTGGCGAGTGCGACGGTGATTCCGGTCGTGTTCGGAGCCACGGCAGCGGGCCGAGCGAAGTTGCCGCCGGGAAGGCCACCGGGCGGGGCGGGAGGGCCGCTGACGCGCAGCAGGTTGATCTCCAGTGCCCGGATCAGCGTCTGGTTCGGCACCACCGGGGTGTTCTGGTTCGGCGTCTTTTTCAGTCCGGTGTCGAACTTCAGGCTGGGATCGGTCTGCTCCTTCTGGATGCCCGGTCCCGACTCGACGTTGATGCCGATGTCGATCAGGCTCTTCAGCCCCATGGCGAGCGGCGCGAACGGGTTTGACCCGCCCGGAGCAGCGTTAGCCAGTGCGTCGGAGAGCTGCTTGGTCGCGTCCTGCAGGCTCGTGGAACCGCTGTTGATCGCATCCACCAGTGTCTGTAGGGCAGGATTCTGCGTGCCGATGGCCCTCAGGCAGGCGGTGAACCGCTCCTGGCCGGGCTTGGTGATGCTGGTCAGGGTGCCCTGCAATCCCGCGGCGAGGCCCTTGGGATCGGCAAGGTACTTGAGCAGGTACGCCAGGAGGTCGGTGTTGGCGGGCAGCTTGTTGATGTTGAGTTTTAGCGACAACAGCAGCTTCGCGACGTCGACGGTGATTGCTCCGTTTGTCGGGTCGATCTTGATTCCGCCGCCTGCGAAGGAGATCGGTGAAAGAAACGCCGTCTTGAATTTGCATGCTTCCGGGGTTCCGGGGACGACGGGGGGCAAGGTCGGCGGCGGCTTGAGCGCGTCACCAAGCTTGTTGAGGACGTCACCGAGGGCGGGAGATTTTAGGTTCAAGCGCAAGCCGGCGACGTTGTACTGCGGCTGCGGGGTCACCTTGCCGCCGACCTGGGTCTGCGCCAATGCTGAGACGGCGCCGATGTCTGCTGTCAGGCCGCCCAGCGCATCGGCACCTCGACCCCCGGGGAGTGTGGGAAGGCCGGACGATCCGAACGAGCTCCCACTGAGGTTGATGGTCCCGGATGAGGGGAAGTCGTTGCTGTTGCCGCCTGCGTTGATGCCGCCGGAGTTGGACACCGCGCCAGCAGCACCGTACGAGCGGCCACTGTCCTTCGCGACGGCGACCTGGTTGACCACGCCTGCTTTCACGGCCGGGCTGGTCGGGAAATTGAACACGCCCGTCAACGGGATATTGAGCATGTTGAATAGCTTGACGTCGAACGGGTTCTGCTGGGTCCCCTTCTCGGGGGGCGCAGTGGCGCGGGCGTCCTTCAGGTCGGCGAGCTTCTGGATTGGCATGCCACCTGCCGAACCGTCGACGAATCGCCCGACCGACTGGGCTCGAAGTGGTACCGCGGCGCCGGCGGTTCCGCCACCCGCGGCGACGATGGCGCCTGCAGCAAGGGTGACCGCCGTACCGGCAGCCACGAACGACGCGGCACGGCCCCCCGTGAACCGTCCGCTGCTGGAATCCCCGCGATGACGCCTGGCGTCTCGGCTCATGCGCTGCCCTTTCATCTTTTCGTCGTCCCGGGACGGGTCGCCCGAAACGGCGGGCGGCTCCGCAAACAAGCCGTCCGCCCGTGTGGTCCACGTGAAGTCGCCGCGTGAACCAATCACAGTATGTACATGAATTGCAGGGTTGTCAGGCCGAACGCGTGCGCGGTATGCCCAACGGCACTGCGTACCGTAACGCAGCCGGAGCAGTGTCCGGAACTGCGGGGTGCCGCGGCACAATCGGATCGATCCGTTCGTAGGCGGAGCCCAGTGGCGGTCGCGCGTCCTGTTCGCCGCAATTCGGCCACAGCGAGGCAGCGCGCTCGGCCTGAGCGGTGATCGACAGTGACGGGTTGACGCCCAGGTTCGCCGACAACGTCGAGCCGTCGGCGACATGCAGCCCCGGGTACCCGTACAACCGCTGGTAGGCGTCGATGACCCCGGTGTCCGCGGTGTCGCCGATCGCGCAGCCGCCGATGAAGTGCGCCGTCATCGGGATGTTCATCAGGTCGCCCCACGTCCCCCCGGCATCGCCGCCGACGTTCGCCGCCAGCTGCTCGGCGGCCTGGTTCGCCACCGGGATCCACGTCGGGTTCGGCTCGCCGTCACCCTGAGCGGTCGTGAGCCTGGAGCCGAACCGCGAGGTCTTGCGCCGAACGGTGATCGAGTTGTTCAGCGTCTGCATCACCAGCAAAATGATCACCCGCTCGGACCACCGTCGCGGGATGAGCAGCCGCAGCTTGAGCGGGTTGCGCAGGATCGCCATCAGGAACTGCGCCCAGCGGCTTCGCCGGGTGCCGCCGTTGGTCATGATCGTGTTGAGCAGCCCCATCGCGTTGCTGCCCTTGCCGTAGCGGCACGGCTCGATGTGCGTGTGCTCGTCCGGATGCCACGACGACGTGATCGCCACGCCCTCGGTGTAGTCGCGTTTCGGCTTGTCGATGCGCACGCCGAGCAGCGATTCGGAGTTGGTGCGGGTGAGGTAGCCGAGCCGCTTGGAGATCTTGGGCAGGCTGGTCGCGCGCAACTTGTGCAGCAGTTTCTGGGTGTTGTAGGTGCCGGCGCAGAAGACCACCTGGTCGGCCGTGAAGACGTCGCCCGTGCCACCGAACCACGCGCCCGTCCGCGAGGTGTGCACCTCGTACCCGCCGTCCCTGCCCGGGAGCACGTCGGTCACCGTGGTCAGCGGGTGGATCTTCGCGCCCTGCTTCTCGGCGAGGTACAGGTAGTTGGTCATCAGCGTGTTCTTGGCGCCGTGCCGGCAACCGGTCATGCACTCGCCGCACTGGATGCATCCGGTGCGCTCGGGGCCCGCGCCGCCGAAGAACGGGTCGGGCACGGGCCGGCCGGGTTCCTGCTCGCCGTCGCGGCCGAAGAACACGCCGACGGGCGTGGGGTGGTAGGTGTGGGCCTTGCCGAACTGCTCGGCCAGGCGCTGCATCTCCAGGTCGCTGGGCGTGATCGTCGGATTGGTGACGACGCCGAGCATCTTCTTCGCCTGGGCATAGTGCG
>JAABUT010004925.1_pt1 | contig 10273 bp, 6 predicted proteins | sample 5559281 | NCBI WGS metagenome assembly JAABUT01 (sample SAMN10711880, study PRJNA513359) | rock metagenome | isolation source: Antarctica rocks | place: Antarctica: Victoria Land, Ricker Hills nord | collected 2016-01-04 | reverse complement strand
TCAGCTTCGGGCCGGTCGTGCGGTGGCTCTAGGGTCCAGCCTGACACGTTGGTGGCTGTCAAGACTGGTCCTGATGCGTTGTCGAATCGATCGTTGAGTTCGTTGTCTGGTTGCTTCTGGTGGTGGAGTGATCGTTGGGCTAGTGCGGAGCTGTTTGGACTTCCTGCCGGATGACGTCGAGCGCGCCGGCTAACTGCGTCTGGATGAGATACCAGGCTGCGGGCCAATCGGAAATGATGTCGGGTAGTCCAAGGTGGTGGTGGGCTTTGATCGCCTGTTTTCGGGTCGAGTTTGAGCGGTGCTGCGCTGCTACGCGGATGGCCCGCACGTCGCGCAAGACGCCGATCGCGGCCGTAACCCGTGGCACGCCGCCGCTGTCGGCGAGTCGGCTGGTTAGCCAGTGCCCGAGTCGGTTCACGGTGCGTTGGGCCGCGTCCCGGTCTTTGTCATTCGCCATCTCGGCTAGGGCTTCTGCCGGGATCGGCGGCACCGTGAGCTGGTCGATGACTGTGCAGAGACCACTCAGCGCAGTTTGGAAGTCGTGCTGGTCGGTGACCAATGCCGACAATGCCCCGGCCGATTGCAGATCTGGGGCCGTGGTGAGGCGCGTGCCGCTCGGCCACTTGGGATCAGCGGCTAGCACGTAGGCGAGGTAGTCGAAGGTCTGGACGAGCGTCAACGGTGATGAGTATCGAACGGGCTCGGTCCGCGCCGCGGCGTCGTCGGCTACCCGCTGAAGGTAGCCGTGCGCGGTGGTGATCTTGCGGTACTGCCTCAGGCTGAAATGGCGCCCGAGCTGCACCTTGTGGTCGGTGTCAGAGTCGTAGGGGTACACGATCGTTGGCGCGTATTCGTGTTGCAGCAGCCCCGCGAGCGCTCGGTCTGGGAACACGTACGGCTTGGTGATTGTGGGAGTGGTGAACCAGCCCGTAAAGAGCGAGAGGAGGACGTCCTCGCGGGCGATCTCGTTTGGTTTCGCCGTTAGATTGTTCTCCCAGTCGGCAAGTTGCGCGATCAGGGCAGCGAGTCGATCCGGCACAGTAGGTGGGACACCCTGGTGTGCTGCCAGTGCGGCGAGGCCTGCGATGCTGAGACCGATGCGTTCCCCGGGATCCGGTCGCATTGCAGGGGTGCTGCGCCACACGAGACCGTACGGGTGCTGATCGCGCCAGGGGATCGGCCACGACGTTCCGGGCAGTGAGTCGAGAACAGCAGCAGCGTCGTCGAGATCTGGGTACTGGCGATACAGCTGCCGCGCGACGTAGTCCCACACCGGCCAGTCCGGCAGGATTTCCCACATCTCTGCTCGCACGATGGGATCCCACACCAGCTTGAGGAGCTCCACCTGCATCGGCAGCAGTGGCTGCATTAGGTGTGTCCCTAGGGCACCACTGATCTCGTCAGCTTCTCGTTCACGTTCCATGTCACCGTCCTCGTGACTCGTAACGCTACGACGCGGCGCCGACAGATTCCGCGGATGTGTCTGGACCCAGCTAGCGAGCTTCACTCAGGAAACGGGTATCGGGCACCTGCCGTCGTCGCGGAGGGCGCCAACGTTCGGTTGGCAGAGCCGTCAACCACCGACCGGTGACGATCCCGTACCTGGATCGCGGCGGTCCAGGTGACGTGGATGGGTGACCGTCGCGGGCATAGTGGCTGGGCTGCGACTCGCATGGCTGAGGATTCAACAAACAGACGAAGCCGCGCGGTGGTGCCCGCAGACGGTTCGGTTGAGAGGTAGTCGACGTAGAGCGCGCGGAAGCGATTCAGCGCCTTGCGGGCCAAATCGCCGATTTGGCCATCGCGTTAGTTATCGAACGAGTCGTCGACGATCTCGACGGACGGCAGGGGCGCGGACAGACACCAGACGCCGACGCGCCGCACCCGCCTGTGCCCGCTCTGTTGTACGCGGACCAACGCGCAGTCAGTCTGTCTCCGACTCCTCGTTGAGGATTGACACAACCTCCCGCGGGATTTCAAAGCCAGCAGCTCGGACCCCGGCGTACTGGGGAGTGAGCATGGGGGTGACGCCCTCGGGCAACAGGTCCTCCGCCTGCAGATCACGGGTGATTCGAGCGGACGGGCGGGTGAACCCGCGCAGCATCCGGTCGTCGGCATAGCCGCCGATCTCGTACACGGTGTCGCGGTCCACAGAGCCGCCGTCGGCGGCGGCCGCGCGGATGACCTCGGCCTGCTCCCAGCCCTCGATTTCCAGGCGGCGCAGGAGCTCGAAAACTGCCTCCTTGGTCCACTCCGATCCGTCCTCACGACGGGCGTCGACGCGCGCGGCATTCTCCAGCGACGACGGCCGCACCTCGACGTCGAGTGCCGACGCCTGCGCCAGCAAGGCCGAGGGCGTCATCAGGTGGAGCTGCCGCCCACAATGGGCTCGGAACTCCGCGACCAGCTCGACCCGGGGGCCCAGCAGGTCACCTCGGTGGCGTAACCACCAGTCCTCTTTCTCGTCGCTGGTCACCACGATCAGATCCTGGGTTCGGCGCGCTGCCTCGTGCATGCTCTCGACCCAGACTAGGTAGTCCCCGGCCGCGCCCTCTTCACGGTTGACCTCCGCCTTTTCGGCGTCCATGTATCCGGGCGGAATCTTGTCCCGCACGCGACGCGCGCCCTCGGTGATGTTCCGCGCCCGTTCCTCCTCGGGCAGCGCTGGACCGACTCGTCCGTCCAGCAATGGCTCCAGCCGGGCAAGCACCGCGTCCTCGTGTGTCTGGCCGGACGCACCAACGTCCGCCGGCTGCAAGCGAGTGATGGCCTCGCTCAGTGATAGGTAGAGCGTGTCGACTTGACCCTGAAGGCCTTTCATCTCGCTGCCGTCCAGGCCGATGGCGCTGGCCCAACGACCCACCACATCGGTTGTACCTCGGCGCTGCTTATCGAGGCTGCCGCGGGTCTGCTGCGCCACCGAGCCGTGGTTGCCCAGCGCGGATAGCCGGTTGCGCCAGAACTCGCGCATCACCTGGTTGGGAACCCACAGACGGCCGCCGAGCCGGTCTAGCACCTTGAGCAGGTCGTCGCGGGTCGTGGCGGTGTAGCGGTAAAGGTTCAGTAGCACGCTCGTGTCGACGACGACCATGGCGGAGCGCAGCGCGTCCCGCTGCTGATCCTTTGAGGCGGTTCGGTAGCCCTCGAAGCCGTCAAACATCCCTCTGGGCGACGTCACAGGCAAACCCTCACTGTCGGCAGCTGCACACATGTAGCCCATCCTTCCTCCTATCGCCCGCACACATAGCGGTGGAGCGTCCGGGCGACCCGCATGGACCAGCCGGTTGATCAGGGCCAGCCACTTGGACAGCGTGCTCCGCGGCGGTGCCTGCCAACGGGGCAAGCGCACCCCCTCGCCTCCGCCTTCGCAGGTGCCGCTTTAACGATCGTTAAAGCAACACCCCGGCGGTGGAAAGTGGTCTGCAGGTCAGCGGGGCCGCTGAGTGTTGCAGAAGCACTGTACGAAACCGGTGTCTCAACGGAAGGCTTGTTGGCGGGTTGTGGGACAGTGTGTGGTCATGAGCGAGTTTTTGGGTTATGCGAGGGGGTCCACCGCCGAGCAGACCGCGGCGTTGCAGCAGGACGCGCTGAGGGCCGCGGGGTGTTCCCGAATTTGGTCGGAGACCGCCAGCGCTACCAGGACCGACCGCCCGCACTGTCGGCGGTGTTCGATGACCTAAGGGCCGGGGACACGTTGGTGGTGTGGCGGTTCGACCGGTTGGGTCGGTCGTTGCCACATCTGATCGAGGCCATCCGTGATTTGGAGGGCAGGGGAGTGGGGTTCAAGTCGGTGCAGGAGAGCATTGACACCACCACCCCCGGCGGGCAGCTGGTTTTTCACGTTTTCGGGGCGCTTGCCAGCTTCGAAAGGGAACTCATCCAGGAGCGCACCCTCGCCGGGTTGGCCGCGGCTCGGGAGCGTGGCCGCCTGGGTGGGAGGCCCACTGCGTTGAGCCCGGCGAAGTTGAGGCAGGCTCGGAAGATGATCGGGGAGAAGCCCCCGGTGACCGAGGTGGCCCAGGTCCTCGGGGTCAGCCGCGCCACCAAGGCGCCCCGGGCAGGTGGCCGTGTCGGTGTCAGGGTTGGTCGAGCATGCCTGGGATGAGGGCGGTGGTGGTGTCGGGTATGCCGGTCCGCCGGGCTGTTGTGTCGGCCAAAGCGAGGAGTCGTCGGATGCGTCCGGCGACGGCGTCTTTGGTCATCGGGGGGTTCAGCATTTGACCGAGTGCTTGCAGGGACACCTCACGGTGGGTGATCCGCAACGCGGCCACGGCCGCCAAGTGTTCGGGCGCCTCGCCGAGGATGAGCAGGGCCCGGTCCACTCGGGCGGCGGCGGCGGTAGCGGCGTGGGTGGCGCGGGTGTGGTTGGCGTCGTCGAAGCCGGGGCGCCGGGGGCCGGGGGTGTTCGCGGTGGTGGGTGCGTTGCTGTGCCCAGGCTGCCGCGGTGTCGGGGGCACCAATGTGGGTGAGCAGTGCGGTGATGGCGTCGGGTTCGCGGACGGTGACCAGGTCGGTGTCGCGGGTGTGTTTGGTTTTGGTGGTGATGCCCAGGCGGCGGGCGGTGCCGGTCAGGGCCATCGCGGTTTCCGGGGTGGGGCACACGATGTCGAGGGCGGGCAGCCGGTGGGGTTGGGTCAGGGAGCCGGCCACCAGGAACGCCCCCCGCCAGATCGCGGCGGCGTCGCACACCCGGCCGGCGATGAGGGGGGCGGGCAAACCGCAGACCAGTTGGCCCCGCGGGTTTGCCAGTCCGGTGCGCCGGGCCAGTGCTGCGGCGTCGGCGGGGGCGCTCACCTGCAGCCGGTGGCGGGTAGCGGTGGGGTCCCCGAATGGAGGAAGGACTTGTAGTTGGGTGGGGTAGCCGTACAGGGCGCGGATCGCGACCCCGAGGCGGCGGGCCAGCAGGGGGGTGTCCAGGTCAACCTCGATGCGCCACCGCCCCGGTTGTTGGTGCACGGCCCCGGCGAAGCGGAGCAGGGTGATGGTTTCCGCGCGCCGACAACAAGCCTTGGTGAGGGGAAGCCTGCTCAACTCGTCTGCGACCGCGGCCGTCATCAGCACGGGTCCCACTCTCCTCGGTCGGCGCCGGGCCGGGAGTGTTCACCTCGCGGTCAGGAAGCGCGTCATCGGTGGCAAAGAACGAGCGGCGTAGCGCCCTCTCATTTTCGCGCGGACGTTGCCCGTTACCTGTAGGCATCGATGATGCAAGAGGTGTGACCCGTTTGCGGTAGTCGTTGGCACGATAAGTGAGAGGTGCAGGGATCCGGCGCGACGGTGGACTCGACCCGGTTCGGCCGCTGCCCCAGCCGCTGTCGACTGGGGTACACCCCAACCCGACGTCAGATCCCAGTGCTCCGCCCCGTCAGGTTAGGGTTCGCGGTGTGGTTGATTGACACATCGCTACGGAGCTTTTTACTGCTGCCGCCGGTCTGGCGCTGTTGGCTTGTGTCGGAACCCCTAACCTGACCGTCACCTGCATCCTCTGGGCGCTAAGCGGTCTTCTCGCGGCCCTACCAAGTGCAGGTAGTCGCTGAATTCGTGTTAGCCATCTCGCCCAGCGTCCGCGGGCAAGGCATCGGCATCGCCTCCGCCGGATTGCTCGCCGCCCAGGGAATCGGGCTTCTCATTGGCGGCGTCATCGCCCAAAGCAGTACCCCGGCGATCGCTATCGCGTCAGCAGGCGCGGCCGCCACCGTCCTCGGCTCAGCGCTGGCTCTTGCACCCCGACGGGATAGGAAAACGAGCCCCGATGTAGTCGGTGAGGCGCCGCTCGAGTAGACGAGCGGCACCTCACCGACCACGTCGGGGTGCTACTACGCACGGCAAGTACCCACCGCCGTCACCGCGTGGCGCGTCGTTGCCTGTCTGGCTCGCCGCACAATGCGGATCAGCTCCAGTCCCAGCTGCTGTTGCTCACACCACTCACCTCCCGCCTGAAACCCGGCACCACCTGAGGGGCATCGCCGTCTGGCGATGACCCAGGACATCTCAGCTCCAGTCCCAGCTGCTGTTGCTCACACCACTCACCTCCCGCCCACGCCGATGTGCCCGAGAATGCAGAGGCCGGCGAGTTCGCGGCTCGAGCGGACGCTTCCGCCGGTGGATTGAAGAACGAGGGCGTGACGCCGCACCTCGACCGAATCCGCTGTTGGCCGCCACCCAATCTGCACACGATGACGTCATTGACGATGCGGACGTGACAGGCTGCGTCTTATGCGTGCTGGCGGCTTGATCCGCGTGATGGCGCCGGCCCGAGACAGGCGTCTTGCACCGAGCACGGGCACCGCCCAGGTGAGCTGCCGCGCCGCTTCCGCTCCTCGACGCTTCGCGCCTGCGGTGCGGGTCGGCTTGCCATTGGACACGTGCCTCGCCGCGGACCTCGGCGGATCGGGTGGTCACCGCCGCACGCGTGCATGGTGATGTCGTCGCTTCTGCCGGGGTTATCCACAGTTCCGCTGCACGAACGTGCCGTGATCGTGTGTATGGACCTATACGGTCAACACCCGCCGGTCCGTGGAGGAAGGTCACGATCTACTCACCGGCGCTACGACCATGAATCCGTGTGGGCTGCCTGAGCGGCACCTGCGGTGCCGGGTGGTGCGTGGATGCGACAGTCCCCATCGGGGTTTTGTCCGCGACGGTTCGAGTCGATCTGAAGGACATGGTGTGCGGCGGCGCCGGGAGTGAGCGCGGTCGGATGCGCTCCTGGGCGAACAGCTGTAGATCTCCGGGTACCAGAGCGACCATGGCCGGCGGCGGCGCCGTCGATCCCGGGCCACACTCGCCGCCGAGTTGCAAACCGCGATTGCCGCGACGTAGGCAATGGCGACGGTTTCCCCGTCCTCGATGAGCGCGAACGTCGGCGCCACGCCGGCCGGGCGCACGTCACGCCCAGCGCAACCATCCCGCAATGACCCAATCAGGGCGAACACGTCCAAACCTTTCACCATCTCTCCTGCAGACTTCCCGGCGTCCCCTCTCGGATACGACGGCGCGTCGTGTCGGGCAGCTAAACCACTACTGTCAGCGGGCAGTTCTGCCCACCACCGGGCAACTTCCCGGGGTCGCCGTCCCCTGGATCAGCCCCAATCCCAGCTCCTGCCGCTCACACCACTCACCTCCTGCCCAAGACCTGCACCGCTCCGCAACTACAAGGACGATCATTCACAGCCACGGAGGCGGCCTTATGCGGTAACCTCCGAACCGCGCATATGCGCGGGTACTGGCCTTGCAGTTTCTTCCCCCTTCGCGACCCGGGCGTCGCGCTCGGGCGGTACGGGTCGAGGAGGGAGTAGGCAGCCAATGATCGTTCATCCTCGGGCCCTTGGCGACCCCCCAGGTTCGCTGTCCGTCCGGCGGTGGGCGCTGTGGTCGATCCCGGTGCCCGCGCGCACCTTCCTGTTGCTGGTCGAGGCCACCGCCGCTGCGCTGACGATCGTGCTGCTGCTGACCCAGTCCGTGTCGCACACCGACCTGATCCGCGTCGTCGTGCTGGCCGCCATGGCCATCGGCTACGCCGAATGCGCTACCCGCATCGAGCGATTCAAGCGTTACCTATTGGGCGGCGGCAGGGTTTTCTCCAACCAAGTCTCGGTGTGGGTATTCGCTGCGGTCCTGACCGTCCCCGTGGGCTGGGCGGCGGTCCTCGTCGCCGTCATCTACGCGCACGCCCTGGTGCAGCGTTACCGCGACAAGGTCGGTCTTCCCCATCGGGTCGTGTTCGTCGGGGCCACAGTTGTGTTGTCGGTACTGGCGGCGGCCGCCGTCCTTGCTACAGCCGGTGGCGGTGACGTTCTGCGCGGCGGGCTCCTCGCGCCCGCCGCCGTCGTCACGGCGCTGGTGGTGTGCACCCTGGTCAACTTTGGTCTGTTGCTGACCGGCATGTGGCTCACCGCCCGGCCGCCGAGCGTGCGCCTCATGCTGCCCGACCGGGATGCCCTTGGCTACGAACTCGCTACCCTGGCACTCGGCATCGTCACAGCCGAGTTCTTGCTGCACACCCCGGCGCTCACCCCGGTCACGCTCGGCCTGGCCGTGTGTCTGCACCGCAGCTCGCTGGTCAATGTGCTGCGGCAGACCGCGCGCACCGACGTTAAGACGGGCCTGCTCAACGCGGCGGCGTGGACCGAACACGCTGAGAGCATCCTGTCCCGCAGCACCCGCGATAGGCAGCCGGTGACGGTCATGTTCTGCGACCTCGACCGGTTCAAGGACGTCAACGACACGCACGGGCACCTCATCGGCGATCGGGTCCTGGTGGCCGTTGCCGCCTGCCTTCGCCGAGAACTACGCGGCCACGACACGCTCGGCCGCTACGGTGGCGAGGAGTTCGTCGCCATCCTCGACCGTCTCGACCTGCCCGAAGCGCACCTGGTCGCCGAACGACTGCGAACCGCCATTACTGCCCTGCGCCTCGATCACGACCTGCAGATCACCATGTCCATCGGCGTGGCGCACCACCAGCCCCATGACGGCCCCGCCGACCTGCAGCAGCTGCTGACCCGCGCCGACGCCGCGCTCTATGGAGCGAAGGCGTCCGGCCGCAACCGAGTCCACACCGCCCCCAGGCGTATTGAGCAAACACACCGGACATAAGCAGGCGTGCGGAGGCTAAATGTACCCCGCGAAGCGAAAAGCTGCCTCAAGCGACGATTGGCTGACCACGTCTGGCGGGTCATGACCGCGGACGAACGCCGCCAGGCGGCGAGCCCGGGAGGACACCCGGGGGCGACTCTGCAATCCGGCGCGACTGGCTCAACCCCGACCGCCAGTACTTCGGACGAGTCACTTCCCGGGCCCGCCAGTCGCGATTCTACGACGTCCCACCCAGCCGCTTGACAAACTGAGGCACCCAAAGGCGCCAACCTCGCCGTCCACCCAGCCGAGCGCCTCAGCCAAGTCGCCGCAGAGATCAACGCCCGACCTCGCAAGACCCTGAACTGAGCCACCCCCGCAGCCCTGCTTGCACCGCACCTCGCCGCCCCGGCGGAACCGGTACAGTCCCCGCCAAACACCGTCGTGTTGCGACGATGACTGGGATTCGCCCCGGAGGTATTCCGCTGGTGGGGGCGCCGATGTCCTCGGGGGTAAGCCAGACCACCCTGTATTTAAACCTGGGTCGGGGCGAGAGGCTGCGGTGACACGGGCACTCACTTGGAGGACGTTATGGGACATGCCAGGGTAGGCGAGGCGGTGCCTGAGGTGAGATGGCTCGTCGCTGATGAGGCGATGCGGCAGGATGTCGGGTGCAACCCTTACCGGGTGGGTAGTCTGCCCGCGCTGGCCTGGGACAACCGCGCGAGCATGACCGCGGAACAAGCGGTTGAGCTGTGGTGTCGGACGGTAGCAGTGGGGCGGCACCGTGCGGAGGTCCCGGGCAGCACCGCGCGGCGGAGCGAGAGTTCCCGTGTCCCGAGGAGCCCACCCGTTGACCACCTTCGATGGCCACACGGTGGTGCCGGCCTCGTCGATCAGGCAGACCCAGTGGTGGCCTTTGCCGACATCGACGCTCGCATACCCGTGCGGAACTGGGTGACGCATCTTGTGCTTCTCCCTTCAGGCGATGGACAACTCCACCGGCCCGTAAGACTCCCCGCTGACAGACATCCCCTAAACAGCGACCAAAACGCGCATCTCAATCAGCAGCCGAGGCGCCCCGGAGAGCCAGGTGGCCAATCCATCGGAGCCATCCAGCGGCAATCAAGGCTCAGCCACACCCGGCCCTCCCGGGCCACTCAAGACCTTAGGGATCGAGGCTTAACCGCGGTCTACAACATTCCCCAGTACCAGAGAATGAAGATCATCCTTATGCGCCTGCCGGCGCCTTGCTAGGCGTGCTTTAATCACTCTGGGAAATGGTCTTACTACTTCGGGTCACAGTTCCACCGAGTCACTTCGGTTATCGGACCTGCTCTTGACGGCGAGGACCAACATTGCTCATCGACGCGCGATCGGCGACGTGGCGTGCAGCGGCGCGCTGTTCAACACCGGGGACGGGGGGCGGGTGAGTAGGGGCAGCCGGGTGACGGGCGTCGCTTCGGTGGTGGTCTTACTCGCGGTGGCCATGTTCGCGGTGTGGTCCTCGCAAGCCACTGCTGCTGCGGTGGGGCGGGCCGTGACGGCCGGCCGGGTGTCCGACGATTATGCGCAGGCGACCACCGCGGTAGGCGCAGAGCAGTCACTGGTGCTCGAGTACCACCTCCAGCCCAGCCCGCAGGTCCTGGCCCGCTTCGCCCAGTCGGCGACCGCGGTGGTCGCTGCGCTAGGCGCGATC
>JAABUT010004924.1_pt1 | contig 10274 bp, 5 predicted proteins | sample 5559281 | NCBI WGS metagenome assembly JAABUT01 (sample SAMN10711880, study PRJNA513359) | rock metagenome | isolation source: Antarctica rocks | place: Antarctica: Victoria Land, Ricker Hills nord | collected 2016-01-04 | reverse complement strand
CCCTAACCCTAACCCTAACCCTAACCCTAACCCTAACCCTAACCCTAACCCTAACCCTAACCCTAACCCTAACCCTAACCCTAACCCTAACCCTAACCCTAACTATCGTTGAGTTTGATGAGTTCGTTGAACTGAAAGAGTTCGTGAACTTTGAAGAATTCATTGAACTTGAAAAGTTGATTGAATCTGAATCTGCAAAGCTTGAAGACAGCGATGAGTTCAAGAATTGCAAAAGTATGTAATTGTATTTAGATGCTTCTAAGTATCTGAACGATTTATTTCTATAGATTTCAAACGTTTATTTCATCTGCTGTTGTCATTTGAGACAGATGCATCTTCAAAATTCGTAATTTTCATTGCAATTAATGCAACATTTTTTATTTGAAGATGTTACACATCTCTTGATGTGATGTTTATCTGCACACTTGATGCAACATTAATTCTTTCTGCAAAATCTGATCATGTGATCAAATTCTTGACATCTGAAACACTGTGTAATGCAACAGTTCTTCTTGAACAGTTCACATGTGCATTCACAATATGCATTTAACATACTTATGTTCATCAGTTGATTTATCATCACTTTGATTGCTATCTTCATGATGAGTGATGAATGAGTTTTTTCGCTCTTTGCTACTTTCTTGAGTCAGACTATTCTTAGAATCTTCAAATTCTCATGAAGTCTCATGTTATTCTTTATCAGCTTTCTAATGACTTTCTTCTGATTGCTTATGTTGATTGTAATGCACATCTCATATGTCAGCATTGCGAATGTTCATTGCAATATGCATGTGAAGTTCATAATTTCTTTTGCTCATTCTTGAGTCTTTTTCAAATTTGCTTGTGCATTTGAGCTGACTGCATGAAGAAAAATATCTTCACTACTCAGCTTGTGAAAAGACACAATTAGATTTCGTTGACTTGTTGACATGTCTGCTATTTTCTGAAGAATCTGTTCAATAATTTTCTTCTGCATCTTTTTTATTTCTTCTTTGTTTGTTATCTTTATCATGACTTCATGTTTTTTGCAAAGCAATGATGACTTTTCTTTGAAACATTGCTTTCTTGTTGATAATTCTTCTCTTGTCATGTTTATTTATGACATGATTTTCAATGAAGAACGCGTATTTTTCTGCATTTGTAACTGCTTGCTTAGCAGTTGAACTGATGTCTTCAGTTTTTGTACATTCTTCGCGATGAATGCATTCTGAGTCATGTGATGTTTTTCTTCTGATTCAAGTCAAAGATGATGCATTAGCTTCATTGCTACTTCTTTTCATGAATGATCTTTGTTCTTCTTTTTTTCTAATGTTGATGTCTGTATTAAAAGATCAATAATGTTAGCAACATACTTCTTGTCGTTGTGTAAGCTTTTCGACTTTACGTTGCTGTTTCTTCATGATGAATCAACGTTGCTTGCAATCATCTTTGAATCAGCATTGCTGCAGTTCATGCAATTCATCATCATTTATTCATCTTTTAGATTCATTCTGTCTTGATTATATTGCTTTTTTCAAAAATTTGCTTTGCATGCGTTGTGATTGTTTTGCATTCAATACTTTTAAGAAAGTTTTCACTTTCAAGATTATTCTTTATCACTATAATTCAGATCACAAGATTGTGATAGAAATCAATGCTTCAAACTATGTGTTTGAAAACATTTTTATTTCAATATGATGAGAATGAGATTCTTCATTCAATCACTTACTTTTTAAAGAAGCATAACTCAGTTAAGTGTAACTATGAGATTTATAATAAAAAAACTCATGATCATTGTTTGCACTTTCAAGAAATGATGATCAAAGCTTAAAGACTTTATTTATTCTGTTGAAATGATCATGAATTACAAAAATCTTGAGTATTTCATGTCAATTAAGCAGTTGAGTTGTCATTAAGCTTGTTGAAGTGAGTTTCTGTCTAAATTTAACTATCACATCACTTATCATTTCAACAAGATTAATGATAAGTTGAATGTTTTGACACGTCACTCAGAAAATCTTTTTAAAAAGAAAGATACATTTGATTTTTAACATTAATATCAACATCAAACAATTCTGAAAACTCATATTTTAAATCTTAATATTATTGAGAATTTCATTTTCAACATCTTTGACATTAAAGTCATGAAGTTTCAGTCATAAATCATCATTCTAGATTCAATTCAGTTACATCTGTTTTCAATTATCTCAACATTCTTGCAAATTTTAGCTTTCATGAATCTAAAAATTAAAGAATTCAACGTTGAAGATGTTGAATCTCAGCTAAATCAAGACATTCTGAATCTTGATGAAGATTCTGCTGACATTTTCACTCAAACATTGTAAAAGCAAGTTGAAATCAATGATAATCTCTCTTGTCATTCTTGTTTTAAATACTTCGTTGAAGATGAAGTCTGATTGAATGTTTGCAATCTCAGCATTACTCATCTCACTGTTAAGTTAAATGATCATAACGTTGACTTCTTCAAGATCAAGCATGTTTTCAAGAATAATTTTCTGATCATTGAGTTAAATCTTTCAACATTCATGAAAATTCATTTAATCTTTCATGTCATTCTTTTAAATCATATTGCAAGTGATTCTTTCTTAAATCAATATCAGAAACTTCAAGAACTTGTTGTTATCAAGAATGATAAAAGATTCTGATATGTAAACAGCATACTAAACTTTAAGCGTAATAAACATTATAATTCATCTTTGCTCAAGTATTACATCAATTGAAAAAATCACTTTTCTACTTGAAAGTCTTTTCATCTTTTAAATAATTGTGAGCAAATACTTAATGAATATCATCTCATCAACTCTGTCGTTAAAGAATCACATGTATTGTCATGTATGATGTTTTAATATCAATATCAAAAACTTTAAGTTCAATCTTCATTATTTTAATTCAACTCAAATCTGACTCAGATCTTGTTTAAATCTGACTCAAACATCTTGTTTAAATTTGATTTAAATGTAATTCAGATGTGTTTCAATTTCATCTGTACATCATCATGTTAAAATGCATCTTGCTTCATCTTGCTCAGATTTAACTCAAATGTGACTCAGATTTATTTTAATCTTGATCATGCATCATCACATTAAAATGCATCTTGTTTCATCTTGTTTCAGTCTTTATCTTTAATTCTTTCTCATCTTATTCTATTTCTTTTCATTGTTTTGCAGAAGTTCAGTCTTGAAAAGAAAAGTTACTGTCATGATGTCAGATCATTAATTCAGTTTAAAACATAAATTGTTGATATTTTAAATAATTTCAATTCATTGAATCTGTTTTGCAATTCAATGAATTAAGTCATCAATCTAATCATCATTATCTTAATTTAGTTTCAACAATTCTGTTTTAATCATCTCAGTTATATGCATGAACTTCTGCAATCTTAAGTCAATAAAACTACTGTCAGAATCATGTTTAAATAATACAATCAATGAAGATCAAAGTTAATAGTGCTTGATCTTTAGAAATAACTATAATTGAATATTAAGAATACAGAAGAAGATTGATACAAAAGCTTTTATTTATATAATGTTCAGAGACTGTGCTAGACTTAAAAGAAATGTGTTTGTGACATGAAAAGAAGATGATGTAAATGAACAAGATGTTGATAAAAGAAAAGAATGTTAAGAAAGAAAAAGAATGTTAAGTCATATTTGAGTCAAATTTGAGTCAAATTTAAATCAGATCTTGATTAAATTGTTGACTAGTTCTAATCAATCTTGATACACTTGTAACATTACTTCTCTCTTTGAAAATTCATGTTTGCATGAATGTAGTTTCTTTGCTCACTTTTGTTAATAATTATTTTGATATTTAGCGTGATTTGCTTGAATATAACTTATGAAGTTCATTCAAAACTTTCTCTGAGTCATTGAATTTCTCTTTATCAACATAGTATCATTCATTGTTTCTATCTAGATCTTTTTATTTGACTTTGTACTGTATTTAATCTTGATAACATCTGAAGTTTAATATATCATTTATCTCTCAATGTTTATCATCTTTAATAATGATTAACTTAAGTGATTCTGAATATTGTTCTGATAAAGAGTTTTCTGAATACAATCATAGTAGCTTTGAGTTGAACATTGAATGCAGATACTTCATGCTGACTGATAAATGAAGATGATAAAAGATACTCACTTTAACAGTGATTTAATAAAAGTCTAGCTGTTTATCTTTCAAATTTTTGCAGAGTCTTGTTGTCTTGACGTTTCTAAAAAATAGTCAAACTCAATCATTTACTTCATATATGATGTTTCATTTATGTTTATTGATTTGAACTTTGATGATCAGTTTCATCTTTTTCAATTGTTAACAATTGAAACTCAGTAGCTTTTTCATTCAAATGATAATATCATTTGCTTTTCTAGCTTCAAATTATTCACAAGTTGTTTTGTAATCAGTTGTATCTGAATTGAAACTCATTCAAAAGTAAAATTCTTTATTGAAGTAGAAGAGAATCATTGAAGTAATCAAAAAGATATTGAAATTGTTGTTGAATTTCATCATAAATATTTATTTAACTTAATCATTCTGCATGTAATTGCAGTAGATTTTAAGTTTGCATTCAATGTCTTGATTGACTTGTTTTGATTAATTGTTGATCTCAGAATGATAGACTGTGAATAGACTAGCTGTGATTCTCAGTCATTTGCAAAGACTTTTTCACATAGTCAATATGAATTGAGAGTCTCTGTTTAAAACAATAGAACTGAGTAAATCATGCAGTTGATAAACATTTCATAGCATGATTCAAATTATTTCTTCAACTGAGATGTCATCATCTTCTTAATGACAGAAAACATAGTGACATTTTTTGATAAAATGATATATGATTATGCAAATGATGTTATAGTCTTTTGACAGAAATAGTTCAATGATGAAGTTCATAATTATATCTTTTCAGCGTTTCTGTAAAATCAAAAGAAAATGATGAAGTTCATTGATGTTATTTCTAAAAGCTTTGCTTCGCTGATAAGCATGATAGTTTCAAATGTATCATCAAATAATAGCTTAATGATCTGATCAATAGTAGAAACGCTGAACTAAATCAATGATTCATTTATTGTTGAAGTGAAAGATTGAAGATTAATCATGCACTTCTTGTAGTAATTTCATGTGCATGTTCTCAGAAACTCACAGTAGATCTTTTTTAAATAGAATGTCATCAATAATTTTGCAGTTTTTCAGTTTAATGATATGAAATTTGAGTTTGTTATCATTCATAGCTTGTTTATATTTGCTGCAGAGTTCATTTATTTGATTGATTATACATATTCATTAATAGAGATTTGCTTTCAATTCAACAAATAAAACATTGACTTTATCAAAGATCAGAATAGTTTGAAAACAATTTTTAAGATGCTGAGCTGATTCAGAAACGTTTGCTAAAGACATTTTGATTAAAGCATCAACTTTAGTGTTTATTTTATCTGATCTAAAAATGATTTAAAAGTTGAACTTCAATAGAATGTTCAGATAGTTAACTTGTTATCAACTCAACTGTTTATTTTTCATGAAAATCTTCAAAGTCTGATGATTGATGAACATTTGAATGAATAGTTCAATACATTTCAGCTCAAATCATCAGTGTTTGAAGCATTGAATAATGACTAGCAGTTTCTTGTCATAAATATGATAATTGATTTCAGCAAGAATCATGCTTTTGCTGTAGAAAGTCATTGAATGAAGAACTTTCTCGTCATTGTACTAAGATAGTATTTCATCTTTTACATAGTTCAAAGCATCAATTTTCAGAATAGCTTGTTGTTTAAAGTTGAAATGATGAAGTATTGAGATTAAGTTAACTTGTTTCTTTAAATTGTCAAAGACTTGAACACAGATCTCATTTCATACAAAAGATGTGTTTTTTCTAGTCAGCTGAGTGAATGATTTAACTAACTTCAAGAAGTTCTTAATGAAATGATGATAGAAGTTAACAAATTTCATGAAGCTCTGAATTTCTTTTAAATTAATTGAAGTGATTCAGCTGACTATGACTGTCATTTCACTGAAATTCATACGAAGATTTAGTTCTAATACAATGATTTCTAGAAAGACAGTCTCTTCTACATTGAATTTGCACTTTTGAATATTCATCTGCAGTTCAGCTTCGCGTAATCATCTCAATACTAGTTTAACATGATTTTTATGTTTCTTTCTTGTTTGCTATAAATGAGAATGTCATCTAGATAAACTTAACAAAAGTCGTTCAGAAAGTTTTATAAAATGTCATTCATATATTGTTGAAAGAAGATCAATTCATTAATCAGTTCAAATGATAGCATCTTGTATTTATATGCTTTTAAAGCAGTGATAAAGATGATGTAATTCTTATTATTGAGATGCATTTAAAGTTTGTTGAACGTTGATATGATGTTTAATTTAGTCAGATGCTTACAACTCACTATTTTATCAATGATTTTATTTATCAGCAATAAAGAATATCTATTTCTTTTGAAAATGACATTTAACTTATGATAGTTCACGCAGAATTGAAAATCTTCATTTGCTTTAAGTGCAAATAGAACAGAGAAGAAATAAAGAGTCTGACTAAAAGTGATGAATTTCTTCAACAGATTCTCATTTAAGTACTTCTTTACTTTCAGAAGTTTAACAGAAGACATTTAATAAATTTGACAGTGAGAAAGCATTGAGTTATTGATGAGTTCAATTTTATGATCATAAAAGCAATGAAAGAATAGTTTATTCAATTGAGCTTAATCAAAAACATTTAAAAACTCATGATATTTCAATGACAGCTTCGCTTTAATATCTTTCAAATTCTGAGTCATTTCTGTTAAAGATCAGCATAGAGCGAGTCATATGAGTATAATGTAACAAGTATATAAATGCTAAGAAAGAAAAGTATCTAGAAGAGAAGAATCGACTATCTATATGACTCAGCAGAACATAAGCTAATTCTGAATAGAATTGACTTCAAAACAACTCGATAGTCTAGTGATGAGCAATCGACGATAGTCAGAAACATAGTCATCAACATAGCTATCAACATAGATGCGTAGCTAGAATTGTAACAGTTTCATTAATTGAAGAAATGTTTAAAGCATTCAAATTGCACTGAGTATTGTACGTGATTTCTTTATTGATGTTCATCATAAATAAAGCAAAAACTTCAATCTTATTTTTCTTTGAATGATTCAACAATGTTTTAAATGAAGCAATGTTTATGCTTTAAATCAAGAATGACTCTTTTTGAGCAGTGATTGAAACAAGTCATTTGAGCATTGTAGAGATTTTAGTCTGAGTGATTGAAAAAAGCGAAGTTAATCACAATCAACTTAAGTGCTTTAAATTGAATGAAATTGAAAAAATTGAAATAGAAGTATTCAATTGATTCAAAAAACAATAACGTCTTTTTGCATATTCAGTAATATTTCGTTTTTATTCATTCAGAGCTTACTCAATATGACTTCATGATGATTGATATCAACTATCAACATTGATACAGTCAATTTCTTATGACTTTTAATGATGAGATTGAGTAGAATTTTATGAGTGATTGTCTTTTTAAATATTTTTTCATCATAATCTTTTATTAGTTTCTCTTTTGTCAATGATATAGATTGAATTTTCAGTTTCTCACATACTTTATTAACTAGATTGAAATGTATGATCATGTAAATGACTGAATCACTATCTATTAAAGAATGAAGATTGAAAGATCATTTTTGAAAAATGAGATGAACATCAATTAAAAATGACTTTTCAAAGTAATTCTCTTTCAATAAAATTTCATCTAGTTTGCACAAAGATATAATCTCTATCTTTTTGATGACTTTTGAAGAGATGATTAGTTTTTTGAATCAAAATTCAAATCAAAATCAAAGCAATTATATTTTTTATTCACTGCATTAATTTTAGTAAATCTGTCATGATTCTAGTCTTGTCAAACTCAATCTTCTAGTTTTGTCAGATTTATTCTCACTTTGTCATCTTGACTAGTCTTTATTGAGTCTAGCATCAACTGAGAAATACACATATGTAATCAACTTCTTTTCTGTAGTTATCTTTCTTTCTTAGCATTTATCTTCTAGTTAAATGACATTTATATTGACTTACTTTATGCTGATTTTTAACATTAGATAAATGCTCATCATTTACTACTCTGCTATCAATGAATAGATGATATGAAACAATCTATTCAGTAAGAAAAATTTGCAAAAGATTCTTCAAATTTGCATCATCATTTTAAATTGCAAGAAATTCTTCAATTCTACACTCATTTTCATCATTTTATTCACAAGAAATTCTTCAAATAAAGCACTTAATTATTATCTGAAATTCACAAAAGATTTTTTGAATTTTCACTCATCAAAAACATTAATTCAAAACATCAATCTTTCATCTACTTTTATCTCAACAACTTCTATTTTCTCTCATTATTCAACACAACGTTGAGTCAGTTGAGTTTCAAACAACTCATCTGCTTAAAAGCATTGTCAGTAGAAGAGTTTCACTTTTACTCATCAATGCTTCAATCAAAGTTGAGAAAGCTGTCATTGCATGAAACATAAACATTGAGAAAAAAACTGCTTCATTGAATCAGCAATCAACTCAACAAAGTCATTAATATGCTGAATGAGCTTCAAAGTCAGCAAAACTTGATTTTACAACTTAATAAACATTGACTTCTCATACAAGAAGATCACAAAAAGAAAGCAAAATAATTAGAAGTCACTTTTGATAAAAATGATGAGCTAGAGAAAAAAATCAGTCAGCTACAAGATGAGTAATTGAACTTCAGAGTGAAACAACGTCAAGTCGATTGATCTACGTCTTGTCAAGATACTCAGTCAGCTGAACAATGAATCAATCAGAAAGAAGCTTCTACAATTTCAATTTTGATTTGTTGCTTTGAAGTTGAATGAAGCTCAACTTTCAAAGCTCACTTTCAACGAGAATCTTCTACTGTATCTGATAATGAAAATGATCATCACAAGTTCATCAAGCTTTTGAATTTACTCATTTTCATCAAAACAGATGATTCTATCTGAAAGACATGAAACATCAAAATAACTGATAAGCTTAATGTCAATGCAAATCATTACTTTACTGAAAAGATTTGTATTGTCTATGTGATTTTCAGACTAGAAGATGATGTTGATCAGCAAATCTATGCAAAGCATCATATTGATGCTTTCTCATTCTATCAATTACTATTAAAGCTACTGAAACATCTGAAAGAAATTTATGAAGATCAGAATCTGATTTGAAAGTGTCGTTGCAAATACATCATTCTGAAGCAGCTCAACAAGTCTTTCAGCTCTTTTTATTCAGAATTCACTAGAATATTCAGCTTTCTGAACTATGATGATATCACTTTGATGAACAACATTCAGAATAAAATCAACAATCATCTTCAGAATGTATTGTCAGTTTGTTTCATAAAGTTTAACTCACTTGACAAGCTCAAGATCTTTCTTCAAGATGTAAATAATAAACAATAAGTTAATTATCAGCTACGTGATGAGCAATAAACAGTCAAATTAATAGCAGCTTCAAAAATACATTTTGTTTCTTCATCAACACTAATCTCAATCTTGACTACTAGTTATGTTTAACTCGCTACTTTTTTCATTCTTGAATCTGAATGATCAAAAATGTTAATCATCTGCTTCAACTGCAAAGTATCGAGTCATCTTTCAAAGAATTGCTCTCAGCTGAAAACTAGTACTTCAACATCTCATGCATTCACTTCTTGTCTCAATGAGATCATCATGTCAAAAGAAGAGAAGAAATTATTTACAGAGAAATCAAAGAATGAGATAAAAAACTAGTGACTTTCATCAAAGATGTGATGAAAGATGTGTTAATTTCTTCAACAATGAGTAACTCAAATGACTTCTTTGCTTCGAAATCTTTAACTACTGAATGTGTATTATCTAGCAATGAAATTAGTTACTCATTAAAGTCATTGATTGACACTGAAGCAGCTGACTATTCGTTCATTGATGAATTAATCGCGCAGAATGTTTATAATCATTTGCAAATCGAATCATTATCTTTAATCAAGCTCAAGTCAATAAGAGAATTCGATGATCATTATGCAAAAAAGCTCATTACTCATGCAATTGATTCGAATCTGACTGTTCAAGATCATATGAAACGTTTCGTTTCTATGCTGATTACTCGATTGAATCAGCATCAGATGATTCTTGAAAAAACATGAATGAATAAGATTGAGATAATGATTGATATGAGAAACGATCATCTTCAATTTTCTGATTCAAAGATTCATATCAATGCTAACT
>JAABUT010004922.1_pt1 | contig 10275 bp, 12 predicted proteins | sample 5559281 | NCBI WGS metagenome assembly JAABUT01 (sample SAMN10711880, study PRJNA513359) | rock metagenome | isolation source: Antarctica rocks | place: Antarctica: Victoria Land, Ricker Hills nord | collected 2016-01-04 | reverse complement strand
CGCCGCCCCCCGCGTCATCAAGCGCAAGATGCCCAAGTGGCACGTCAAACGCGCCCACCACGCCCACTGGCCGAAGCCACAACACCCACCGCAGTACGCCATCGACACTAACTGAACGGTATTGTGGCTAGGGCGCGTTCTCGGTCGGCGTCGTCGGGTTGGATGTAGGTGCGGAGGGTGTCCAGGCCGGAGTGCCCGAGCAGGTCGGCGACCAGGACCGGGTCCGCACCGCCGCGCAGGAGTTGGGTGGCGAAGGTGTGCCGCAGGGCGTGGGGTCCGAAGCCGCTCCCGGCGGGGGTGTCCGCGCCGAGGCCGACGTGTTCGCCGAGGTCGGTGATGATGGTGCGCGCGGCCCGGTCGGAGAGTCGTCCGCCGCGGCGGTTGAGCAGCAGCGCCGGCGAGTCCTGCGCGTGCGGCCAGTTGGGGCGTTGGTCGAGCCAGTGGGTCAGGGCGGTGCGCAGCTCGGGCCGGGTCAGCGGAAGTTCCCGCAGCTTGCCGCCGTCGCGGCCCTTGCCCCGTACTCGCAGGCTGCCCTTGCGGGCCGAGAGGGACACGTCGCTGACGTCGAGACCGACGACCTCCCCGATGCGCAGCCCCGCGTAGAAGGGCAGCAGCGCCACCACGGTGTTCCGGGCGCATCCGCAGTGCTCCACCGCCCGCAGGTACCGGGTGATGTCCCGGGAACCAACCGCTTTGGGTGCCCGCCGCGGTAACGCCTCCCGGCGGGCGGTGGCCGCCCCGAGACCACGGCGGGTGTAGAAGTCGTCGATCGCGGCGAGGGTGTTGTTGATCGTCGCCGGTTGCAGCCGGGCGGTGGTCTTGGCCCAGGCCCGCCAGTCCCGCACCGCCCCGTCCCGCGCCACCCGGTCGGTGAGGGGGTCACCGTCCAGGTCCGGGTCGCGGCCGGCGGCGCCCAACCAGGCCAGGAACCCGCGGACCCGGGCGGTGTACTTGGCCCGGGACGCCGCCGCCAACGGTGCCCTGGCCAGCGCGCGTTGGTAACACGCGAGCGCCGCGGTCGCCTCCACCGACAACACCCCTGAACCGCCGACCCGAACGGTGCCCGTGTTTCCGGAAGCTGATTCGGTGTGCTGGTTAGGCGATTGCGCCGCGTTTCCGGAAGTCATCGCTGGAGTAGAGGTGACCCTCGGGCGGGCTGTGCGGCTACTTCTACTACTCAGGACTCGTGGATCTAGGGCGGCGGTTAACGACCGTGGGTGGCCACATCATTGACCCGCAGGTGGCCCTCTTGCGACCTACTGACCGATGCGTCCGTCGAGTCGCTCGCGGAGCAGGTCAGCGTGACCGTTGTGGCGGGCGTACTCCTCGATCATGTGGACCAGGAGCTCACGCAGCGAAAGCGGGTTCCACGCCCAGTCGTGCCCGAGGAAGTCGAGGTCGGTGTCGCACACGAATTGCTCCGCGAAGGCGATCTCCTCGCGCCATGCGGCCCACGCTTCCTCCACGACCGCCGAATCGGCCATCGCGCCGTCGAAGTCGCCGTCAGGTTCGGCGTCGGATTGGTAGCGCGGGGGCGCGTCCTGGCCCGCGAAGCGCCGACGGAACCAGCCGCGTTCGACCTCGGTCATGTGTCGCAGCAGACCCAGCAGCGACATTGTTGACGGCTCGACCGCACGGCAGGCGAGCTGCGGGTCATCGAGGCCTTCGCACTTGAGCTGCAGGGTCAAACGCTGGCAACGCAGAAATTCGATAAGCGTCGCACGCTCGTCGCCCAGCGATGTGCCGACGCCGCGCGGGTCAAGGTCGGGATCGATGAACAACTCGGCGCGGTGCTGCGGCTTCGTCACAGCGCCATGCTTGCGTACCACCGGACGCGATGGCAACCGAGTTCGTTGACGACCGCCAAGTGCCAGACACGCCACCAAACAGCCGCAGAGCTGCGGGATGATCAAGACGTGAAGGACACTCCGCAGGATGAAAAGTCAACCGTCGAGCTCGCTGCCGTGACCATCGACTGCCAGGACCCAGTTCCCATGATCGCCTTTTACCAGGCGATGGCCGATGGCCAGATCACCCGCTACTTCAAGGACGGCGGCGCGAACATCACGATCGGCACCACCTCTGTCAACATTCGCCACGTCGAGGACTTCAAGGCGCCGACGTGGCCGTCGCCGGACGTGCCGATGCAAATCCATTTCGAGTTCTACATCGATGACCTCCAGCAGGCCGAAGCCCGACTACAACAGATCGGCGCCACCACAGCCGGCCACCAACCCCACAACCAACCGGGACTGCTGGTAATGCTGGATCCGGCGGGCCACCCCTTCTGCATCGGGACACGTGTCTAGTTCGAACACGCCTTGCTGGTCGAGCGGACCTCCGAGGGGTTGGCTGCGGCACGGGCCCGCGGCGCGTCGGGGGACAGAAACCCAAGCTCACCCCGCGGCAGGCTCGCAACGCCCAGGAGATGTACGACGAACTCGGCGAGGACGGGAAGCGCAAATACACCGTCGCTGAGATCGCGACAGCCTATGGGGTCACGCGGCCCACGATCTATCGCTACCTGACCGCCACCGGCGCGAGGCCCGCAGCGGGGACCCGCCCGGCACGATCGTCGGTCGAGAGTTGAGCGCGCAGGCATTCGTCGACGAATCCGGCCGCGGGTCCAGCTATCACGTGTGCGTCGCGGTGATCGCCCACGGTGACGTCGACGCCCTCCGACGCTTGGCGCGTTCGTTCTGCCTGCCCGGTGGTCGGCACAGGCCAGGTGGCGGCGTTGGCCTATCACGGCGAGGGACGCGACAGCGAGATTCGAGCCGAAAGCTTCCGCCGCATGGTCGCACCGCTGCTCGAGCGGCGCGTGCGTATCGCCCCCGTGGTACTCGGAGGGCGGATTGCTCCCACATTCAACGCGAACCGGCGCATGCTATCGAGGGCAGAGTTCCAACGATCATCGACCAGGGAGTGCAGGATGAGCAGCAAGGACGACCGGCACGTGGTGCCGAATCCCGATGGGGGCTGGGACGTGAAGGCGCCGGACGCGGAGCGTGCGAGCAAGCACGAAGACACTCAGGCCGCTGCGACCGCCCGCGCCCGGGAGATCACTCGCAATACCGGTGGGGAAACAGTTGTTCACGGCCGTGACGGCACGATCCGGCAGAAGGACAGTACCGGCGGCCGCGATCCTTACCCGCCGAAGGGCTGAGGGCGTTCGAGCTGTAGTCACTCGCTGACAGAGCCAGCGACCGAACCGGGTCCCCGGGCATTCGTGGACGACCGACTGAGCCCGCCATCCCCATACGGGACCGCACCACCCGTAGCAGTCGTTGCCCGGGCCGCCAGTTTGCTCCGTCGGACTCCGCCCCCCACCGCGGGGGGAGTCATAGGCAAGACGGACTATTGAGCTAGCGCTTGCTGTCGCAGCATGTTGTCTGACAGGTCCGCGGCTACAGCTCGCGCGTGTAGTAGGTGCTGTTCGGGTCGGTCGTAGTCACCGAAGGGTGGACACCGGGTGAAGCCGTGCTTCTCGTAGAGCCGGCGAGCCGGCGCGAAGAACGGTCCCGAACCGGTCTCGAGGCTGAGCCGTGTCAGACCACGTCCCCGAGCATGTTCGACCAGATGCTGCAGCAGCGCAGATGCCACCCCGCCGCGGACCTTGTTCGGTGCGGTTCGCGTCGACTTGATCTCCCCGTCGCCGTGCCCGAGGTCCTTCAGGGCCCCGGTGCCGATGATGGTCCCGTCGTGGTCGCGGACCACCCAGAACGACACGTCCGCGCTGCGGAGGGCGTCGAGGGCGAGGGCGTGCTTGCTCCCGGTGGCGTCACGTCCCTCATCCGACAGAGGTGGTCGGCGAGGAAGGCTTCAATCTCGTCACCGGTCACGTCGTGCAGGTCAATCCTCACCGAGCCCTACCGGCCCGCGGAATGACTTGGTCGTGCGGTCGCGTCCTGGGCAGGTTGGTCCGCACCTGTGCGGCAGGCGAGGGCGATGACGTAGAGCCACGGTTCGTGCCGACCGGCGACGTGGTCGAGGTGGCGCACCGTCCACCCGGTGCGGGTGAGGACGTCGCGCAGGGCGGGCTCGCGCCAGTAGGTGAAATGCCGGGGCTGATCGAGCTTGACGGTGGTCCAGGCAGATCCGTCGCCCTCCTTGACGGTGAAGCCCAGGACGCCGTCGTCTGTGACCGCGCATCGGGCGCGGTCGAGCAGCTCCTCGAGCTGGGTCCGGTCCAGGTGGAGCAGGACCGCTTGCGTCAGCCAGCAGTCCGTCCCAGGGTCCGCCGAGGTCGTCGGTCCGCAGGTCGAGGTACCGGGCGTGGTGGCCGGCCGCGCGCAGCGAGTGAGGAACGCGTGGGTGGCATCGCTGCGGGTGACCTGTACGCCGCGAGCCTCGAGGTGCAGCGCATCCCATCCGGGCCCGCTGCCCAGCTCGAGGACGTGACCTCCGCCGACCAGATCCGCGTAGCGATCGAGGTACCGCACCATCTCCGGACCGGGCGGGGAGCTGTGCTTCAGGTAGCGGTCCACCACCGCCTCGTAGCTGGCGAGGGTGATGTCGTCGTCGTGATCCGGGGTCGACACAGCCTGATCGTGCACACCCGCCACGCACCCTGACAACCCACAAGCTTCGCGACGATGTGACCCAGCGGCAGGCGGCGGGGTCCTCGCCGAATCAAAGGGGCAGGGCATCGCTCACGCGATGGGGCGGTCCCGTACGGGGAACCTCATTCGTTGCTCCCCGAACGCTGCCCAGGCGACCCGGGCTAAACGCCTCGCTCGTCACCGGATGGGGATCGCTCTACGGGCGGTCACGATCTGATCGACCGCCCTGGGGGCTATGCGTGTTCGTGAATTGTTGCGCTCTGGTGCGCGCCGCAGCCAGCACAAGTGCCGCCGCGACGGCGTCTTGTACGGCAACGCCTACCGACTTGTAGAGGGTGAGCTGGTTGGGTGCAGTGCGCCCCCGGGCGCTGCCGGTCACGAGCTCTCCGAGCTCGGCGTGCAGGTGATCTGGGGTGATCAGGCCGCGCTCGATCGGCTCAGCAAGATCCCGGTTCGGCGGCACCGCGTTGAGCGCGGCTTCGCGGGACTCCACGACGAGCAGCGCATCGGCAACCGTCGCGTCGTCCAACTCGCGTCCCTGCGGGTGATAGCCCACGGACGTGACGTGCGCCCCGGACGCGAGCCATTCTCTGCGCACCACGGGCTCCACCGCATAGGTCGCAGCGCAGACGACGTCGGCGCCATCCAGCGCCTCGACGTAGGAACCGACGGCGCGCACCTCGACCGGTAGCTCCTCGGACAGCTCGGCGGCCAGTTTCGTGGCCTTCCCCTCGTCCCGCCCAGCGATGCGGATCTGGCGGAACGGCCGCACCCGCGACACTGCGCGCGCATGCGCCGTGGCCTGCGCCCCTGTACCCAGTACAGCGAGCACCGTCGCGTTCTCGCGTGCGAGTAGCCGCACCGACAGCGCCGAGCATGCCGCCGTCCGAATCGCAGTCAGGTAGGTGGCCTCCAGCACCGCGGAAGGCGCGCCATCAACGGGATCGAACACCACCACGACGGCCTGACGCACAGGCACACCCGAGCCCGCGTTGCCCGGGAACACCGACACCAGCTTGCTGGTGAGCGCCCGTAAGGACGGCACGTAACAGGGCATATCAAGCAGCCCGGTCGCTGTCCCCACATCGATGAACGCCGCGCTGCGGGCAGGCATCGAGGCCCGACCCGCACTCAGGTCGGCCATCGCATCGGCGAGGGCATCAATGAGCTCGTCGACATCGAGCAACGCGACCACGTCCCGCTCGGCAAGGACTAGCACTCCGGCACCATACCAAGGCCCAGCGACGTCCCAGCACGACGCAACCGCCTGAGCGCTACGGATCGAACCCACGTTCGCGGGCGCACGTCAGAAGGATCTTCCCGGCCCGCAAGACTTCGGCAACGCACGAAAAGCAGGCCTGGTCACCGCTGAGGCCACCCGTCGTTGCGACGACCGCCTGAATTCGCCGATCCCTCTACGGAATTGGGCGGTAGCGGTTGGGGGTGCAGCTGGAAGTTCAGCAGTCGGGCCATGTTCGTCTCAGTTGTGGCGAGGAAGCCAGACGATCCTGCTCTGCTGACCTACTCTGGTGTGACCGTGATGCCAGGACTGAGTGTGTACCGCGGCCCGGCGGGTGACCACAATGATCATGCGATGAGGGAAGTGACAGGCCTAGGTCGAGCGCTGGCGTCGCGGCTGCGGGTCGACGCGTCGAGCATCGGTCGACCGGTGCCCGCCGACCCGGTCGGCTGGGACGTAGAGCTCGAGCGGGCCAGGCCCCATCTGAGCTTGATGGCCGATCGGATCGATCAGGTCCTTGTCGAGGGTCTGGTGCCGATCACGGCTATGACGCGGTGTGCAGTCGCGCTGGCCACCCAACCCCGGGTCCTGGCGCACCACCCCGAGGCACTGGTCGTGTGGCTGGACGCCCACGGCGACATCAACGTTCCTGGTGACACTCCGACCAATTACCTGGGCGGGATGGCGCTGTCCGGACCGATGGGCTGGTGGGATTCCGGCCTGGGATCTGGCTTGCCCGCAGAACAAGCGATCTTGGTCGGAGCGCGAGATCTCGACTCTGCCGAGGTCGAGCACGTGCGCGCTGGGCGCGTGACCCTGGTCGATCCAGGCCCGAACATCGGTGCCAGAGTCGGTGAAGCGGTCAACGAACGAGCCGTGTACCTACACGTGGATTGCGACGTGCTGGAGCCGGGCATCGTGAACACCGACTACGCCGCACCGGGCGGCCTGACCTTGGACGACTTGCACGACTGTGCCCTCGCCGTAGCCGCCGGCACGATCCTCGGAGTCGAGATCGCAGAGTACGAGGGCGCTGCGGCGGCTGGACCCGATGAGCTGCTGGACGCCCTTCGCCCGGTGCTGCAAAGCATCGTGCCCGACATGCGATAGCACGCCCCCTGGACTTTCGATTCGCTGCTCCGTACGCCACGAGGCGAACTCCCGGTGCCTCGGGTTTGCCCCGAACAGGTGTCAAGATCAGGTTCCCGCAAGAGGAACCGGTTGCGACCGCGCTCAGGTGCGGGCGCGGGCCCGCGCGTCGTCACCGCAAGGGGATCCTCGCCGGAACGGGCTCGGCCATGCGAGAAGGGGTGATCGGCATGTCCGAGGACGATCTGCCGACGACGCTGCCCATGGGGGCCGGGACTGGCGGGTCCTGCGCTGTCGGTGGGGATCAGGCTGTCGCGATCGCCTGCTCAGGCCGCCGGCCGGTGGACGGCGACGCGCTCGTCGAGCAGGTTGAGCATCCGGATGACGGCGGGGTGGTTGGCCGCGGTGTCGCGGACCCGGACGGAGATGCTTCGCCGCGGGGTTGGGTTCACGATGGGTACCGCGACGGTCGAGTCGGGCAGCGTGCCGAGACCGAGGCGGGGAATCACGGTGATGCCCATGCCCTCGGCCACGAACCTGATCGCGGTGGGGTAGTCCTGGGTTTCGATGTGGAAGGCGGGGCTGAACCCGACCGTCGAGCAGGCGTCGAGCACGGCCTGTCGGCAGGGCCCGCGGGCCACGTCGTTGTCCACCCACGCCTCGTCGCGCAGGTCGGCCAGGTCGACCTGCGCGCGGCGGGCCAGTGCGGAGGTCACCGGGACGACGGCGAGGTAGGGCTCGGTGAGCAGCGGATGCACTTGGTAGCCCGCGATGCCGCCCGATTCGGCGCCGTCGACGGCGATCTCGACGTCCGGTGCCCCAGAATCGGCGGCGAGCAGCTCGATCAGCCGCAGGTCCAGCCGTAGCCGCGGGAATTCCCGCGCGATGGTCGCGACCACCGGCGGGATCCACACGGCGCCGGCGGAGGCGAAGTAGCTCACCGACAGGGCCCCGACGCGGCCGGCGCGCAGATCGGCCACCAGCGATTCGAGATCGGCGAGCCGCTCGAAGATGCGCGCGGCCTCGGCCGCCACCGCGCGACCCGCCACGGTAGGCTCGATTCCCCGTCCGCAGCGCTGCAGGAGCCTCAGCCCGGTTTCCTTCTGCAGCGCGGTGAGGTGCTGGCTGATGGCCGAGGGCGTGTAGCCCAGACTCGCCGCGGCGCCCTGGATCGAACCGTCCGCGACGACCGCGCGCAGTACCCGGAGCCGGTGCACGTCCACACCGACGACACTACAGCCAGACTGAATGGTACGACAGTTATTGTCGCTTGTGCTTACGCCTCAGATCCGGCACCGTCGCAGACATGTCGAGCAAGCACCTGGCCGCTGCCGCCACTGTGACCACCGTGTTGCTGTGGGCCTGCGCCTTCGTGGTGATCCGCTCGGTCGGCGCGGTGCTCTCGCCCGGGGCGATGGCCTTCGTGCGGCTGCTCGTCGGCTCGGCCGCACTCGCGCTCGTCGCACTGCGGTACCGCCGGCCACTTCCACGCGGCCGGGCACTGGCCTTCGTGCTCGGCTACGGCCTCGCGTGGTTCGCGGCGTACACGGTGGTGCTCAACTGGGCCGAACAACACCTCGACGCCGGCACCGCCGCGCTGCTGGTGAACGTCGCGCCGATCCTGGTCACCGTCGTCGCCGGCATCGTGTTCCACGACGGCTTTCCGCGGCCGGTGATCGTCGGCATGGGCGTTGCCTTCACCGGGGTCGTGCTCATCACCGTCGGAGGCAACGGCAGCGGTGCGGTGGACTCGCTCGGCATCGTCCTCGGTGGTCACCGCCGTCCTCTACGCCGCGGGGGTGCTGCTGCAGAAGGTCGCGCTGCGCTCGGTCGACGCGATCACCGCCACCTGGGTGGGCTGCGCCGCCGGGCTGGTCGCGACGGCCCCCTTCGGCCCGCAGGCGGTCGGCGAACTCGCCCACGCCTCCGGCGGTGCCATCGCCGGGGTGGTGTTCCTCGGTATCGGCCCCACCGCGATCGCGTTCACCACATGGGCCTACGCCCTCGCCCGCACCGACGCCGGACGAATGGCGGCCACGACGCTGTGCGTCCCGGCTCTCGCCGTGCTGCTGTCGTGGATGGCACTCGGCGAGGTGCCCACAGCGCTCGGGCTGCTCGGCGGGGCACTCTGCCTCACCGGTGTCGCGATCAGCCGCAAAAAGCCACACGCCCGACATGCTGCGGCCGAGCCGGCCGCGGCCGCGTGAACTCACGACCGTTGAGTTGGGGCATGCCAAGTAATCGTTGGACGCATCCGTGGTGATCGGCTCGGCGGGTGGTGTGTTGTCTGTGTCGGTGAGGTCGTCGCTTTCTGGCGGTGCGGCAGCTCCAATCTGTGAGCAGCCTTGCTACGTCGACCTTGCTCCGGTCAGCCATCCCCAACTGACCAGTGGGGTGCACTAGATTGGCGCTATGACGGCGGCGTTGTTGGGATTCGCCTTGGCGACGACGTTGCTGATCCTGGCACCGGGTCCGGACAGTCTGCTGGTGATGCGCAACACCGTGCGGGGCGGTCGCCGGGCGGGGTTGGCCACGGCCGCCGGGACACTCAGCGGGCTGCTGGTCTGGGCGATCGGCGCCACCCTTGGGCTGTCCGCGCTCCTGCAGGCCAGCCGTCTGGGCTATGACGTGCTGCGCTTCGCCGGCGCCGCCTACCTGATCTGGCTCGGAGTCACCACCCTGGGTCTGTTCCGCCGCCGCACCACACATTCCCACCACCAAGCAGAGCCGGCCGGACCCACCGCACCGCTCGCCAGGTTCGGTCGGGTCTATCTCAACGGGCTGGTATCCAACGTGTTCAATCCGAAGATCGGGGTCTTCTTCATCGCGTTCCTGCCGGGCTTCATCCCCGCCGGTGAGTCGACGGCGATGTTCTCCTTGACCCTCGGGTTGTGGTTTGTCGTGGAAACCGGGCTCTGGCTGGCCACCGTGGTGTGGATGGTCACCCGCGGCGTCGGCTGGTTGCGCCGCACCACCGTGCAGCGATGGATCGAACGCGCCACCGGGGCCGTCCTTATCGGTTTCGGTCTTCGCCTGGCCACCGAAGCCCGATAGCGAGCTTGTCGCCTTACGTGGCGGGGTGCGCCGAGGAGACACTATCTTCAACGCCGGCCTCAACCTGCACGACCACCAAGACCGTCCCAGTAGCGATCCTCCACCGGCACAGTGCAGCTCACTTGCGACCGTCACTGTTTATGCAGGTCGACCGGCAGGACGGGCGTCCCGCAAGCCCTGTCCGCACTGATTCCCGATGACGGGGGGGCCTATCCGGTTTAGCGTTACCGGACCGCGCTCAATCAGCCGTTGAAACACTTCCTAATTTGCGGCGGCGGTGCGTAAGGGCATCGGGGCCGCCAGCGGCAGCGATCAATCGACCGCCAATAC
>JAABUT010004919.1_pt1 | contig 10285 bp, 8 predicted proteins | sample 5559281 | NCBI WGS metagenome assembly JAABUT01 (sample SAMN10711880, study PRJNA513359) | rock metagenome | isolation source: Antarctica rocks | place: Antarctica: Victoria Land, Ricker Hills nord | collected 2016-01-04 | reverse complement strand
GGTGCCAGAAAATTTGCCAGAGTGGTTGCTATTTGACTTTTTGACTTTGACTTTGACGGCAGACAAAGACAAAGACAATCCACACCTCCGCTTACCTGCGCCTTCGGCTGCGCCGAGGCAAAGCAAGTTGCTATACCCCTCGCTGACAGCTGAACTCTAAAGCTATTCCTTTCAAACTTGATCACGTAATTTCCAGTGATGAGCTGACTCACGATACCATGGCAGTTGGGGGTGCAACAAAATGCTGCAATGTACAGCAATGCACACTGTTTGGATGCAGACTTTTGACTGCTGCTGTACAGTGGGGCCCATTCGGTCGGGCTAGTGCTAGTGTTGTATGCCAGTTTAAACAGTTTCGACAGTCCTGTGAAGCGCAATCCTGTTTGCATGCGGCGGTCCTTCCAAGTCAACCAGCACGACTTGCTGCATACGGCTTCACTGGCGCGGAAAACGGCTCGTGGCTGAACGGTGAAGCTACTTAAGACGACAGCAGTGTACAAGCAAAACAGGGCTGGAACACAGCCTTGACATGACTGCTGTGTTGCATCTGCATCTGCCACAACAAGATCCAGCCCATTTTGCAATCGCCGCAGTTGACATGCATCTCAGTAACATGCAAACTTGCTGCTTGCAAAGAGAACATGCCATTGACAGTCAGCTGCTACCAGGGGTGTTCTTGTTTTGCAAACAATACAGTATGACCCATGCTGTTGACAGGCAAGAAATCAACACATACATGTATATACATAACACCTGATGTACCCCAAGTAGCAAAATGCATCAAGTGCAAATTGTATTGTCGCAAGCAGTCACATGCTGCAAGCAGTATATGAAATGTACAAACAGTAAGCACTGTGCTGTGCTGTTCAGTTGTATGTCAGCAGCTAAACCTTAAGCCCGAGACTCCTCAGGAATGAAGCCGAAATGCAATTGCTTTACAGTGAATACAATATTGCTCATAAGATGCATAGGATGCATATGCTGGGTCCCGTCAAACAAGTCAAAGACATGATTTTTATACTGGCCTCTGAGGCAGCAAGGTGTGGATATTTGTACAAGCCTAATGAGCGCAGACCGCCTCACTCAAGTGTAACATCACTAAAGAAACAAGTGCCAACTCCCAATACCCTGCCAAATTTCACCAAGACTCCAGGCAAGTCAATCAAGCCACTTCTGCATACTCAGCAAACCACTGCTCCTGATTTTCAGATGTCATGAATAATTGCTGGTAGCTTCTTTCATAGAAGAGGCGCGCCAACACCCGGCAGAACCTCTCAAGGTGCGGTACGACCTCTGTCTCCCAGAATTGCAAGCTTTGCTGCATGGAGTACCTTGTGATGACCATTGTACCAGCAGCTCCTGGAGGGATGTCCTTCACAATAAACTGCCTGCCTCCAGTTCTGCAGAACTTTTCATCTCTGCAATGTACTGTAAGGTAGGGCTCAGGCCCAACACGTATGTGCTCCACCATGTACCTGCAGGCAGTCACAACCCTGCTCACCTGGCTCGCCACAAGTCCTAGCCTGACTACATCCACAAGTGTAGCAGGTAACGAGTGCAAGATGTGACATGCCGGTGTGCTACACAAGCACATTATACACAGATGACAACCTTCGCCTACAGCATGTCACAACTATCCAGCCTTTGTCCAAATCAATAGGACAAATGTAAATTAGCTACATAGGTAAAGCTGGTGACAAAAAGCACTCACATGCGCCACACACGCATGTTCAGTGTCTGCAGCCCTAACACACTCACTTTCATGCCAATCCAGCAGCAAAGGACAACATCAAAAGGCAAAATCATTGTGTTACCTGCACATCGTCCTGTAAGTCTAGCCTGAGTAGTTGAAAGTAGTGGCAAAGAGCTGGTGGTCGGCATGGGAAGCAAGTACAGGTGGAAGACAACAAGGAATGCATACAGTCAATGACCCATGAGTGGTGGTTCCAGGGAGCATGGAATTTTGTTAGTTTTTTGGGGGGGGTGTTTGGGAGGGGGGGTCTGTAGGGGAAGTAAAGGGTCAGGCTTCAAGGATGGCAATTCTGTGCAAATAGCTGATTATTTTGCAAGACAGGAAAGATGGCCCACCTGTACTTGGCCTGGCGCAAGTTGGGATGTGCTGCTGACAGTATGTGGTACAAGCATGACTCTGCATGATCTCCAAGCCTCCACTTGTCAATCATGTCATCCTCAGCATACATCCTATTCTTCATCTTCACCACTCCAGAGGGCCACGTAAAGTCTGGAGAGCCTGACACATGCAGGCTGATACTGCTCCTGGTGCTGGGGCTGTTGATGGAAAAGTCCCTTTTAAGGACTGCAGGTGGCTGAAAGACCTGCTGTGCAGTTATGATGTCCTGGGTGTCTGCATCTGGCCAGAATCCTGGGTGCTGAGCAACCAGCTGGAACACTTCAATGCTCTGCGGCTTGTTGTAACTACCGTGCTGTATCTGGTACAGGCTGCGGATGTCATCACGCAGGGCACTTCTGAGTGTTGCACGCCTGCGTGGATCAGGTTCATGATCCTGTAGGCTCAGGTTAGCAATCTGATTGTGAAGAGCGTCCACTTCATTGATCACCAGGTCAGCTCTGCGTGCCAGCTTCAGTTCATTGGCTCTGGCTACATGCTCAGCCTTGGACTTGCCAGTGAGTGGATACACTGGCTCAGCTAGCGTCTGAGCTAAGTGCTGTGAATAAGGCTGGGGCTTGGATCCCCACCGCTTGCTGGCAAAAGCAAATGACTCGGGGTGAGACCTCTCCCAGACCTTCTTGATGACTGTGTAGGGGGTGACGTGGGGATTCTGCCCAGTCGCCTTCAGTAAGTCTAGCACGTCAATGAAGACAGGCACGGGAGGCCTGCAGCAAATGTACAGTCCTGGTCAGCATGCACTGTGTAGCATTTTTGATGACTGCGTGGAAAGTGACGCAAGGGTTGTGCCTAACTGCCTTCGGTAAGTCCAGCACATTGTTGAAACTAGGCTGTTAAGGCCTACAGCGGTTGTACAGTCCTGGTCAGGAACTGTATAAGCAACATGTTTGGACAGAGGGTAGACAGTCAAGGGTGCCAGTGCGCAACAAACCCCCAGCAGCTAGGCATGACACAGCATGGCATTGGACAACATCAAAGCTGCACAACAGGATACCAGTGATGAGCACGGTGCTGGACCACAGCTTACTTCAATGTACGGAAGTTGAAGGCTACATAGTTCAAGCCCTCTCGACCCCATCTTTTCAGCTGCCTGGCAGCCCCCAACGCAAGAGCACTCGCTGCAGCTTGGTTAGGCTGCGCAATGATGGCCCTGATGAGTGCTTCATAGGCCTGCTCCAGCTCCTTGCCCACGTACACATCTGCACCTAAGTCTGGCATATGCTCAAGCAGTACCTGCGACCACCAATGTGATGTGAGCATGCTGCTCAGTCCAGGTGATGAGCTCATTGATGCAACTATTAACGTGCATAGCATGGATGAAGTAACGCCAGCATAAACAAAATTATGTACAGGGGTTTAATCAAATTGCGCATGCGCTGGCAGCAAAACATCTATACATTTACATAAGCAGCAGCTTAGATTATGTCACTACACACAATTGGCCATGTACCTGTAGTCCAGAGTTGCCGCCAGTGGCTTCAAGCATCAGCGCATCACGGATCTTGGCTTCTGTCAGCTGAAGGCCGGAGTCCCTCTGCCAATCAGAAGACCCTGTGTACAGTCACGCATTGTAGCATGCCTCTCACATCATGTATCATTAACAACATGACATTGCAGCCGGCACGTGTTTTGCATGCAAGCACCGAGTATCTAGCAGCGTCAGTTCTAGTTGCATCAAGACTGGACAAGAACAGCAGGACTGCAAGTCAAAAGGTGGTGCGCATTGTAGCATGCCTCTCACATCATGTATCATTAACAACATGACATTGCAGCCGGCACGTGTTTTGCATGCAAGCACAGAGTATCTAGCAGCGTCAGTTCTAGTTGCATCAAGACTGGACAAGAACAGCAGGACTGCAAGTCAAAAGGTGGTGCACCTTGATCAGGCACATTAGTCCTCTGTCTTCTGGCCTGAGGCATAATTGCCCGCTTGCTGCTCAAGTTGGCCTGCAAGGTATGCACACAGATCTTAGTTGAGCAATGCCTATGAAACAGTTCAAAGTGTATGGTGCTTTGTTCTCCCCACCATGTGCGAGAAGCTGAACAGCTTGAGGCATCATGTGGAAAGTGCTGTGGCACACTACTGAGAAGAGCACAGCATGAAAGCAATGACTGTGAAGCGCTCACATTGGAACATGGCGTAACACATTGAGTAGGATTTTGGAAGTGAAACAGCGTGTGTGGTATTGGCATTGGAGTAGCATGCATGCATGAGACCACGGCCAACCTGTGAATGCATCAAAGCAGGTGCTACCATGCCATCTTGAGTGTCAGGACCTACAACACCAGGTTCAGCCTGCCAAGGACGCTTGCCAGACTGCATGCCATGCCTCAACCTAGAGTCGATGCTGCTGCAGCTGGATTGCTGCTGATGTGGACCAGGTTCAAGGTCAAAATGCAACGAAGTAGGGACTGGCGCACAGTCAAATCCCTGCTGATGGGTGCATAGATCCTCACTACCAGGTTGTTGCTGATAGGCAAGGAGGTTGGCGGCAGCCTGTTGAGGCACCATGGTGACGCTGTGCAGTCCAATTGCTGGCTCAGCCAGCAAACCTGATTCAAGCAGACCAGGCTGCTGTTGCTGCTGGTTGCTATATGGCTGTGGGTCCAGGGCATTCAAAAAAGGTCCCAAACCCTGCTGTGCTGCAAGCAAAAGCTCCTGTTCTGCATCCTGCCCAGGTCCAGTGCATTGCCACGGCATGCCTGGGCTACCCAAGGCTGACACACCAACACCATTCTGATTGGAATAATCCTCAAGCCGAGGTGGACTGACATGAACATACCCATTGTCATCAAGGTCATAGTCATTTGAATCTGAGCTCACGAATGGATTTTCAGGCAACCAGCCCTCTCCTTCTTCATGGTAGACCCCATCAAATTCACCCTGCACCCGACTCACCCGGAAATTTAGTAGATGCACCTCACAAGACAAAGACTGATGGGCAGCCGTCACTACTGGACGGTGAACAGCTTGCTGGAACAGAAGTCGTTGGGCGCACCTACTAAGAATAGCTAGACTGCTGTTGAAACACATTCGGGACCAACGTTCAATGCACACCTGAGGTGCAATCATCACGCTGCCATCAGCGACGTCGGCATGCCCTGTCAGCTCCTGCTCATCCATTGCTACATGGGGTGGCTGAAGCACAGGGAAAAGGCCTGTCCCTGCATGCCCCACACCTGCAGCATGACAGCATTTAGTCAACATGGTGCATATGAGCCAACTGGACCACTTGCAAACAGCTCAGCAACAACATGGCTTACTAAGTTATGATGTGGTGCTACACTACAACACATCAGCCAAGTGCCACATAGTGTGCCCTGGACAATCAAATAAACAACGGCAACATGCTGGTTCACGGCTGATTTGATATTGCAGACTCCAGGTTGCTGCCAGCAGTGCTGGCAATGTAGGCCGCTTGAAGCTGTTAGCAATGCATTTTGCGCTCGACATGATGTCCATTGTGCCACTGCCTGGTACTCACTTGCTGGCTGTCCGGCCACGCACCAGTCTCCAGTGGCACTGGTCAACACAAACCTCAGACCAGGGCTTAGTTTGTCCGGGTGTTGTAGGCAATGCTGCCTCCAGCTGAGGATTGCACCAAGCAGAGCAGGTGATGTTTCTGGCATGTTGTATATGTCGCACAACTGACGCAGATTTGTCCAGTAAGTCTTCCACAGCTCAGACTCATGTGAATTGCTGCTTTGGGCAGCAATCCACTGGACTGTGCACTGTCTTGCCGCTTGCTGAAGCGCAGCACTCCCTGCTGTTGCAGCCTGCAATGACTTCCACATCTCAAGTAGAAGATGTGAACAATTGGGGGCTGCAAGCAGTGTATCTACAGTAGCATGCAGTGTATATCTCGAGTGCATGCACAGCTTTTTCACTCAGGAGTCTCAGCACTGTCACTCTGTACCTTCACTTTGTCTAGGACACACCGGCTGACTCGAGCGTGCAGTGCCTCGTCGCGGGTATACGGACCCTTTCCGGTTGACCAGTTCGCGACTGGCACTAGTGCATTGTTCAGCTGCGATCCAATACCAAATTACAGAAGGTTCGAACTGAATTCACAAGCACACTTGTCCGGTAGTGGGACGAACTTGTATTAGTCAGCGTCGTAACTCACCAGCAGGCCAGCTGCTGGTACAGAACAGGAACGGCAACGTACCTTGACCCTAAATCTGCGGGTAACCCCGTTGTCGTTGAGGGTTGCGCCTTTTGGCCAGCCGTCTCGCCACGCGGGGTCCTCTGCATTCCAAATATCGCTGGTCGTGCTTGGCGTCATGCGTACAAGCTGCCGCAGCAAGGGATCTTGTGCTCTACACTCAACTGCACACATGAACGCTGCAATGCGACCGTCTTTGATGAAAGGTATACTTCGTGGCCAAGGCCGAGTGCATGTTTCGATGCACTCAAGCGTTACAGGTGGACCCAAGCGTTACAGGTGGACCCAAGCGTTACAGGTGGACCCAAGCGTTACAGACGGATCCTCAATAATATCATCAAGTCGAGTCAATATCACCAGACTTGAGCTTCATGGTAGAACCTGCTGCAGAGCCCGTCCCCGATTGAGCCCATCACGTCCGAGACCGAGCCGCGAATTTCTGCGGGCTAGTGTTTTCTGTCTTCAAATCCTCTCAGCATGTCACCACTGGTAGCAGTAGCACCCGTCGAGAAACAAACACACGACTGAGCAGGCCTGCAGGGACCAACATCCGCCTGGCGCGCCTGACGACAACCGCCCGATGACCGGCAAGTTTGCATCTGTTTGACGCGATCGCCGCAATATTAATCTCGTAGAAGCGCAGGGCATTCGAGAGCTTCGGAGGCAGCAACCAAAGTCGAGCGCTCGAGCAAAGTCCGACACAGTTTTGGGCCATTCCCAGCAGGCGAGCCTGCAAGATGGACTTTATGGAAGACACCGCCAACGAGATCGCTGCTAGCTCCGAGCATAGGGGACAAACTGTGGCGCCCTCACAAGGCACGGTTGATAGCCACTTAGATAGCCCTTGATAGCCATTTCCATTTCAGACCCAATGACCTTCCTTGCTGCTTGTCAAGGTATCCCAGGCATTCATGTCATGTGGCGCTTGAGCAGCATTTCATGTCACATGCAACTCATCTGTGCAGTCAGTGGCTACAGTACATGCATATAGCAGCTCCTCCAGAGATCCTCAAAGTTTGCTGTTTTGGCAGCAGATTATTTCACGCTGCATATGGGATAGCATGTGCACATGCACAGAGAGCAGCATGGATTATAATGATAGCATGGCTATGAAATGCAGGTCAGGCAAATGCCAGCACAAGCAGCAGCAGCAGCAGCAAATTTGAGTGGTGTGGTGGAGAGTACTCACAGTCAGACCTGAACAGTGCGCTAAAAGTGCTGCTGAACCCGTCAGTGAAACTTAACGGACTTATACCAAAAGACTACTGTAATCCTTGGAGATGTGAGAGCTGGACAGTGCTCAGAGGAGATGCAAGTGCTGTTCTGGGCTTCATGCACAGACTGTGCCAGGTGTTATGCTGCCGATTAAGAGATGTTGAGCATTTTCATGCAGATTTAGACTCAGTCTGCACACTGTTTTGCAACGCAAACTGTCAAGTCTTGTTGCAGCAACTGCTGATCTTGAGGATCTTGCTGTCATGTCCCAGGAAGGCTGTTCAAGGACATGTCAAGAACTTGCAAAGACATACAAGGAGAAAGGGCGTGCAATAATGGAGCAGGCTCCAAAGGGGAGCAGCCCGGCATGCTGTTCACAGCCCACAAGCTGTATGCTGCTGCTCTTGTCCTCACCAGGTACAGCAACATATCAATGGCATCCTTGCTACATCTCTCAGGATCTTACTTTTATTGCCTCTATGGTGGGCTCATGCCCCAGGCGGTGTGACTTGAGTGCAAATTGTCTTCATCATGCTTGTCTTTGATGATGACCTTGTCTTGCTTTCAACCAAGGTAGACTTACCCACATATGCATCACGGATTTGCCACAGCCTGTTTTGCATGCAGCAGCCTAGTCCTGAGTATCGATCCCTTTCATTGCCTGCAGGTTGAGTCATGCTCATGAGTGTAGGTTCATCTATGAGCACATGTGGGAGCTGAACCTGACAGAGCTTTCTGCTACCTCAAACTGGACCTGCTTGAGGCTCATGGTGATGCAACTGTGCATGACTACTCTGCAGGCATTGCGCAAAACTACAACCGTGAGTTTCCCCACCATGTGTTTGCTGAGATGCTCATACATGTTATAGCTGTTATCGGCTGACACAACTTGCAGCATACGTGCTTTATTGGCAGTGCCGTACCTTGGCTATGACTGGCCAGCAGCCTGCCTGACAGTTACAACAGCAACAGTGACACATGATCATTCATCACCCCTGTCACAGACACTGGCTGTGGCTACTGCGCATGATTTCACAACTGTCGTAATGACATGCAAAGATGTGCTTGTGCAGACTTGTGGCTGATACTCATATACTTACTTGTTGTAAGGGCTTGTCAGCAAGAGGCATTGCAAGCTTTAAGTACTTGACCATACTCTCAACCATGCCCACACACGTTTGTCTCATGCCAAAGTGGAAAGCAGCTACCACTTTGATGGCAATTCACACCTGGACAGCCCTTGCTCATGGTCCACATGATGATTTGTGTTGCAGGTGACAGGGCAACCCATTTGGTCCTTGTTTTGGAGTGGACCATCATCGTGACCTGCACATGTAAGATGCACCAGCACAACTTGTATTGTAACAATCTGATGTGATCCCTCAGCCAGAGGGCAATGCACAACACATGCATTGCTGCAAGCATGTCGCTTGACTGCAGAATACACATACCTAGGAGCGCCTGCCACAGTCACGTGATACCTGGAGATAACCTCAGCTCAAGACAGCTGCTCAGTTTCTGAGAAAGGCATTGACAGTGCCAAAGCAGACATGTATTGATCTTCTGTCCACAGGCAAGCATTGACAAGCATGGCCATGCAACTGCATAAACTAAGGCATCGGAGGTAAGCATCCCTCTGGAGGGCGCAATCGCTACAACTGCCGTCTTGACCAGCTGCAATGTGTATGCAGAGAGGGTTTACATGGACATGGCAACTGCAGCTTGGAAAATGCTTGACATTTCTCAGTCATCTCAAGTAGTGTCAAGCCACTCGCTTGGTGAAGTTGAACATGCAGAGACTGCAGCGTATGAAACTAAGGTGCGTTTCAACCCAAAATTCACCTTCTACCTCCATCATGTGAGCCTCCCCAGAATTGCTTGAACCTGGCGTTGATCATGATCTGACCTGTCAACTTCTGGGTCCAGCAATTGCAGACGTGGCCACAAGCAAACCTATGTGCTTTGCAAGCAGATCATTTCATGGCTCGCCTACTGGGGCCCTCTGCAGCTGCACTGTCACTACACTGTGCCATTTGTCATATCAAGCAGTTCTTCCAAGTGAGTGCAGTGTACACGATAACAGTATGAGATGCTCGCATGATGCCTGTGACCTTGGTGGAAGTCTTCCCTGTACAAACACCTTCTTCCTTGTACAAACACCTTCTTTATGCAAACGATGACCTGTCAGCATGTGTGTATTCAACTTTAGTGGAAACCAGCTAGATGACCATCTTTGTCCAGTGACACGGCTTGCTGGTAGCAACAATGCCCATGATTGACCCATGCTTCTGTTCTTGCAGGTCTCACTGAAGAGTGACCACTTCTTGATCTCTGATGTCAGACAACTCGTCTCCAAGATCCACACCGCAACTCAGCATATCTCAAGCATAGCTTATCTCAAGCATAGCTTATCTCAAGCGCTGGGCTGCCCATGTCGAGGTCAAATTCTTCTGGCTGAAGGCGCAGAGCATCATGGCCGGAGTTGATTGGCAAGCTCAACATACTGCCCTGTTTGGCATCAGCAGGCTGACTTACAACTACTCTCAGGCAAGCTTTGTGGCATTCCTGGCCAGATTACCCAATCTGATCACAAGAGCAAAGCAGGCAAAGCATGATGCTGACCAGGCATCACAATCCCTGGGTCAAGCAGCAGCTGAGCTTGGTGATCTGAGCCGTGAGGTGAGCGGGTCTGTTGAGCAGCTGGATGCTCAGGTTCAGGAATTAGGTCGTCAGGAGGCTGGTTACAGGTGGCACG
>JAABUT010004917.1_pt1 | contig 10289 bp, 10 predicted proteins | sample 5559281 | NCBI WGS metagenome assembly JAABUT01 (sample SAMN10711880, study PRJNA513359) | rock metagenome | isolation source: Antarctica rocks | place: Antarctica: Victoria Land, Ricker Hills nord | collected 2016-01-04 | reverse complement strand
TGGGACCGACCACGTGCTCCTCGACTGCCGACACCTCGGGAAGGAGTTCCTCGAGCGCCGGTTCCCGTCCATCGTGCTCAGCTGCAGGGAGCACGGGATCGACCCGGCGACCGATCTCGTCGCCGTCGCCCCCGCCCAGCACTACGCCAGTGGGGGAGTCCGCACGGACCTCGTCGGGCGCTCCTCGCTGGACGGCCTCTACGCCTGCGGAGAGGTGTCCTGCACCGGTGTCCACGGCGCGAACCGGCTGGCGTCGAACTCCCTCCTCGAAGGTCTCGTCTTCGCCCACCGGATCGCCGACGACATCACCGCCCGACTCGCCGCCGGGCAGCTGCCTGTCGCCACGCCGGTGCAGCACGACGAGGACCAGGTGCGGATCCGTTCCGAGCACCGACGCGAGATCCAGCGGGCGATGACGGCCGGGTCCGGCGTCGTCCGCTCGGCCGCGTCGATGGCTGCAACCGCCGCCGACCTGGCAGCGCTTGCCACCACGTCGGACGCCGAGGAGGGCGGCCCGGCGTCGTGGGAGACGACCAACCTCCTCCACCTCGGACAGCTGCTCACCCACATGGCGTGCCTGCGCGAGGAGACCCGCGGTGGGCACGTCCGATCGGACTTCACCGAGTCGGACGACGCGCGCTGGCTCGGGCACACCCACGCCGTCCGTGGCGCCGACGGGCTGGTCAGGACGAGCTTTCACCCCGCCGAGCCGCAGGACCTCACATGACACCTCAGCCGAGCGACCTCCACTTCCCCACCGAGAACGCCGTCGCCCTCGTCCGGACCGCACTGGAGGAGGACCTCGGGCCGGACCACCTCGACGTCACGACCCTGGCCACCATCCCCGCAGAGCAGGTGCAGGCCGCCGAGGTGGTCGCCCGGGCAGACGGCGTCCTCGCCGGCGCGCCGGCCATCGCCGTGGTCTTCGCCGAGGTTGCCGGGCTCATCGGTGTCCGCGCCCCGACGGTCGACCTGCTCGTCGAGGACGGCGCCGCGGTCACCGCCGGCGACGTCGTCGCCCGCGTCGCCGGGCCGATCCGGGCCGTCCTCGTCGGCGAACGGACGATGCTCAACATCCTCTGCCGGCTGTCCGGGGTGGCCACGCACACCCGCCGCTGGGCTGACGCGCTCGACGGCACCGGTGCCATGGTCCTCGACACGCGCAAGACGACCCCCGGCATGCGCCACCTCGAGAAGTACGCGGTCCGCGCAGGTGGCGGCACGAACAAGCGGATGGGCCTCTACGACGTCGCGATGATCAAGGACAACCACAAGCTCGCGGCGGGCTCGGTGAGTGCCGCCTACAACGCCGTCCACACGGCATACCCCGCTGTCGACATCCAGGTCGAGGTGACCACCGTTGCCGAAGCCGAGGAGGCGTATGCCGCGGGCGCACGGTTCATCATGTGCGACAACATGGGCGTGGGGCTGCTCCGGGAGACGGTGAAGGCGTTGCGGGACAGACCGGAACGCGTCGAGATCGAGGCGACGGGCGGGTTGACGCTCGAGGTGGCGCGCGACTACGCGCTCACGGGGGTCGACTACCTCAGCGTCGGTGCGCTGACGCACTCCGCACCGATCCTCGACCTCGCGCTCGACCTCGTCGACATCGACGTCGGGACGGACATCCGGACCGGTGTCGGGACGAACCTCAGTGCCACGAGCCAGGACTGAGCTGCCGGATGTCCCCGTCCGCCGTCTGGTGTTCCAGGGGCCGGCTCAGTCGACGACGTGGCGCAGGTAGCGCTCGGGGCCGTCGAGGAATCGTCGGTAGTGCTCGACCACGGCAAGGTCCTCGAACCGGGTCTCGTGGAAACCGTCCTCATCAAGCTCGAGGATCGTCGCACCCGGCAGGCTGGCGAGAATCGGCGAGTGGGTGGCGATGAGCACCTGGGTGCCGCTCCGGCCGGCCAGGTCGGCAAGCGCACCGATGAGGCCGAGCTGTGCTGTGAAGGACAGGCCCGCCTCCGGCTCGTCCATCACGAAGAACCCCGCGCCGAGGAAGCGTCGGGTGTGCAGCAGGCTCAGAAAGGACTCGCCGTGGCTGAGCCGGTGGAACTCCGGGTCGAGCGTGTGGCTCCCGGCGCGCGAGCCATCGAGGTAGGTGAACAGCCCGTGCATCGTCTCGGCCCGGATGAAGTAGCCCCACGTGCTCGCGCCCGGCCCGCGCTCGATCCGGAACGAGTCGTGCAGCATCGACTCGCTCTCCCAGGTGCGGTTTCTCGCTCCGGTGGAGCCACCCTCGGCGTTCATCCCGTAGGCCATCGCAATCGCCTCGACGATCGTCGACTTACCGGTACCGTTCTCACCGACGAGGATCGTCGCCCGTCCGAGGTCGAGGCCGTCGCGAAGGAGCTGACCCACGGGCGCGAGGGTTGCCGGCCACTCCTGGCCGGTCAGGGTCGTGTCGGCCGTGCGGGCGACCCGACGGACGGGCAACGGCTCCATCCACGACTCGGCCCCCGGCATCGCTCGACGCTACCCGCCCAAGCCGGTTCGGACGGGGTAGGACCGCTCGGTAGCCTTGGCGGGTGACCGACGACCCCCGCAGCTCAGTGGCCGGCGCAGTGGCCGGCGCAGTGGCCGGCGCTGAGCCGTCGCCACCCGCCGACGCTTCCGGCGATCTGCCCGAGCAGCTGAAGGTGCGTCGCGAGAAGCGGGAGCGGCTTCTCCTGGCCGGCCACCCGGCATACCCGGTCTGGGTGGAGCGGACCCACACTCTGGCGGAGATCCGCGAGCAGTGGGGTCACCTGGCGACGGGGGAGGAGACCCAGGAGGTCGTCGGCGTGGCGGGCCGCGTCGTGTTCATCCGCAACACCGGAAAGCTGTGCTTCGCCACCCTCCAGGAGGGGATCGGGACGCGCCTGCAGGTGATGCTCAGCCTGGCGGAGGTCGGTGAGGAGGGGCTGGCCGACTGGAAGGCGCTCGTCGACCTCGGCGACCACGTCTTCGTCGAGGGCCGGGTCATCTCCAGCCGTCGGGGCGAGCTGTCGGTCCTGGCCAGGTCGTGGCGGATGGCGTCCAAGGCGCTGCGACCCCTTCCGACCCTGCACAAGGAGCTGTCGGAGGAGACGCGAGTGCGCCAGCGCTACGCCGACCTCATCGTCCGGCAGGAGGCGCGCGACATGGTGCGCACCCGGGCGCAAGTCAACCGCGCGGTCCGCGAGACGCTCGAGCGGCAGGGCTACGTCGAGATCGAGACACCGGTGCTGCAGCTGGTCCACGGCGGCGCGGCGGCGCGACCGTTCAGGACGCACATGAACGCCTTCGACCAGGCGATGACGCTGCGGATCGCCCTGGAGCTCAACCTCAAGAAGGCCGTGGTGGGCGGCGTCGACCGGGTCTATGAGATGGGCCGGATCTTCCGCAACGAGGGCGTCGACGCCACGCACAGCCCTGAGTTCACCATGCTCGAGGCATATGAGGCCTATGGCGACCAGACGACGATCGCCCGGCTGATCCAGGACCTCTACCTCTCCGTCGCCGACCTGCTTGGCTCGCGCCAGGTCGAGACACCGCGTGGCACCGTCGACCTCGAGGGCGAGTGGCGGTGGCTGCCGGTCTACCAGGGCATCAGCGAGGTGGTCGGTGAGGTCGTCACGCTCCAGACCCCGCTCGAGACCCTGCGCGAGTATGCCGTGAAGCACGACGTGGCGATCGACCCCGCCTGGGGTGCCGAGAAGGTCGCCCTCGAGCTGCTCGGTGAGCTGGTCGAGCCGACCCTCGTCCAGCCGACCTTTCTCTGCGACTACCCGGCATCGGCGCAGCCGCTCGCCCGGCCGCACCGCACCGAGCCTGGGCTGATCGAGGCGTGGGACATCATCATCGGTGGCGTCGAGCGCGGGACGGGGTTCTCCGAGCTCATCGACCCGGTGATCCAGCGGGAGGTCCTCACCGAGCAGTCGAGGCTCGCGGCCGGCGGCGACGAGGAGGCCATGCAGCTCGATGAGGACTTCCTGCGAGCCCTCGAGTACGGCGTCCCCCCGATGGGTGGTCTCGGCCTCGGCATTGACCGGATGGTCATGCTGTTCACGGGCTCCAGCATTCGGGAGACCATTCTCTTCCCGCTTCTCAAGCCAGAGGACTGAGCATGTGGAACACCATTTTCCCCTATCTTGCGGCTCTATTGCCCACAGTCGCCGTGGGGGTCGCCTTCTTCTACATCATGAAGTACATCGTCGAGGGTGACCGGCGCGAGCGACTGGCGCAGTCGAAGTGGGAGGCGCAACAGGAGGCGAAGAAGTCCGCCGCGCCGTCCGGCCAGATATCCGACAACGTCAAAGGTTGATACGCTCTGCGGTGACAAAGGACTTACCACGTCATTCCTTTCACCGGAAGCGAGAAAACTCATGGCTCAACGTGTCCAGATCGTGCTCGAGGACGATGTCGACGGGGGCAGCGCCGACGAGACGGTGACCTTCGGGCTCGACGGAGCCACCTACGAGATCGACCTCAGCGAGCGCAACGCGACCAAGCTGCGCGAGAGCCTCGCCGCCTGGGTGGGCCACGCCAGACCGCATGGCGGTGGCGGGCGCAGGGGGTCAGGACGCCGTGGTGGCGGTCGCAGTGCTGGCCCGATCCGGCGCACCGACCTCGGCGCGGTCCGCGAGTGGGCTCGCCAGAACGGCCACCAGGTGAGCGACCGTGGTCGAGTTTCCGGCGCCGTTCAAGAGGCCTATGACAAGGCCCACGGCTGACGAGTCCAGGCTCGCGGCCTCGCGGGCCGGCGGCCGAATGCCGGGTGGATGACCCGCAACGGCACTCAGCCTTCCTGAGAATGAGCGACACGCCCGGTGAGGCATTCCGTTGATGCCGACATCGGGTTCGTTGTGGCGATCGAGCTGCCGATGTGAACGCATCCGAGGTCGCGGATCGTCGCGGTTGTGTTGACGAGAATGCTGCCGGGCCGGACGGCATACCGATGGCCGCGGCTGCGGCGGATCCGGCAGTTTCTCCACACAACGGCGCAGATGGGCCGTACTGCGGTGGATCTTGCCAGGGACGCGAGCAGGAAAGGGGCTCTACTTACCTGCGGTGGGGGTGAGGGACACGGTGACGGCTTTACCCGGAGAGGGGTCGAGACCCTCCAGAGTTTGGTGCGACCCAGCAGCCAGACCGGAAGGCCTCAACGGTGTCCGGGCCTACGGCGTGTGCTCTCGCGCGCGCCCGTGTCCCACAGACTTACCCGTGCGGCTGGTGGCGCAAGCGGACGTGGTGGTGCGCCGAGGCCCGATGCGAAGCCAAGGTGTTCACCGAGCCGAACGACGCCCTGGCCCGGCCTCGGGCGCTGCTGAGTGCGCGGGCGTGCTGGTGGGCGATGCGTCAGCTCCGCCGCGAGCATGCCAGCGTGGCCGGGATCGCCCGCCAGCTGGGTACAACCCGGCGCACGGTGTGGCGAGCAGTCGAGCCCCTGCTGCAGCGCGAGCTGGTCACCTGCCTACAGACTGGGCGGGCGTTGCGCGTTCCTCGCCGCGCGGCCCTCGCGGTCGGACTGGCCGCGGCCTCCGGCTGTTGCGGGGTGTTGCTGGTTGGCGTGCTCGCGAGAGTGGCCACACAGTGGTGCTGGTGGCAGCCCTTCGTGGTGGTCTCGTCCCGCTCGCACTATCGAGCCTCGTCGATCGGTGGGGTTTCCGGCTAGCGCTCGCGGCACTGAAGCGCATCGAAGGGGCGGTTGGGACTCTGATGGGAGAAAGAAGGACGAGCGCACGCCGATCGACCACGTTGCCCGCTTCATGCTGATGTCGTGAGGGTCCAGCTGGCGAGGAGCTGGAGTGCTTGGTCGGAGGCGCTGCCGGGCTCGACGGTGTAGAGGAAGAGGATTTGGTCGCCTGCGTCGGGGAGGGGCAGTGCCTCGTAGGCGACAGTAAGCTCGCCGATGGTGGGGTGGTAGTAGCGCTTGCTTCCGTGACTGCGTACCAGCACCTCGTGGTCGGCCCACCAGCGACTGAACTCCGGGCTTTTGACGGTCAGCTCGCCGACAAGGGCGGCGAGCTCGAGGTCATCGGGGTGACGTCCGGCGTGCATGCGAAGGGTCGCCACGCAGTCGCGGGCAACCTCCTCCCAGTCCAGGTAGCGCTCCCGAGCTTGTGGTTCGAGAAACACCCAGCGGGCGTGGTTGCGCTCGGGTCGTGGATGGGCGTCGAAGTCGAACAGCAACGCGCGAGCGATCTGGTTGGTGGCCAGGACGTCCAACCGCTGGTCGACCACGAACGCCGGCGTCGGCAGGGTCTGAACGAGCGCGAGGATGCCGGGGCGAACCCGATGGGGCTGCGGGCGGGGCTTGCGGCGGCTCTGAATGGGCCGGGCGAGGTCGTAGAGGTGGGTGCGCTCGTCCTCGCGTAGCCGCAGCACGTCGGCGACGGCCTTCAAGACGTCTTCGGAGACGTTGATGTCACGGCCCTGTTCGAGGCGCATGTAGTAGTCGACGCTGAGATTGGCGAGCTGGGCGATCTCCTCACGCCGCAGGCCTGGGACGCGACGCACGCCCGGCGTGACAGGGAGCCCGACATCGGCCGGGGTCAGCCGTGCACGACGCGAGCGGAGGAAGTCGCGCAGCTCTTCTTTGGCAGCCATGGGGCCAGTCTGCCCGTACGCACCCTCGGTCGGACTGGACGTATTCAACCTAGGGACGCTTGGACCTGGGGAGAAGCCGGACTCTTCACGGGCGGCACGGGCGGTGGTGGGGTAGACACCATGAGCGAGATGACGCGGGTGGTCCAGGCCGGTGGTACCAACACCAAGCTCGAGCTGGTCGAGCGCGAGCTCCGGCAACCGGGCAGAGGTCAGGTTCTGGTGGCGGTGGAGGCGTGCGGGGTGTGCCACTCCGACGCCTTCACCATTGAGCGGGCCGCGCCAGGCATCGAGTACCCGCGGGTGCCCGGGCACGAGATTGCTGGGCGGGTTGAAGCTGTCGGCGAGGACGTGTTCCCGTGGGCGGTGGGCCAGCGTGTCGGGGTGGGGTGGTTCGGCGGCCACTGCGGCTACTGCGATCCCTGTCGCCGTGGCGATCTGATCTCTTGCCGCAACCTCCAGGTGCCCGGCGTCACCCGCGATGGCGGCTACGCCGAGCACGTCGTCGTCCCACAGAGCGCGTTGGTGCCCATCCCCGACGGTCTCTCAGCCGCCGAGGCGGCTCCGCTGCTGTGCGCCGGAGTCACCACCTTCAATGCGCTGCGCGAGAGCGGCGCACGCGCGGGTGACCTCGTCGCTGTTCTCGGCGTCGGGGGCCTCGGCCACCTCGGAGTGCAGTTCGCCCGACGGATGGGGTTCGAGACCGTTGCTATCGCTCGCGGCGCAGACAAGGAGCAGCAGGCCAGGTCACTTGGTGCCCACCACTACCTTGACTCGACCGCCGACGACGTCACCCAGGCGCTGCAGGCGTTAGGGGGCGCCACCACGATCCTGGCCACTGTTACGGCGGTGGACGCGATGAGTGCCGTCGTCGGCGGGCTTCGGCCACGCGGTCGCCTGGTCGTCGTCGGCGCATCCGTCGAACCGCTGAAGATTTCACCGATGGCCCTGATCCCCGGCAGCACTGGGGTCATCGGGCACGCATCGGGCACCGCTCAGGACTCCGAAGACACGTTGCGCTTCAGCATGCTGACCGACGTCCACCCGATGGTTGAGACCTACCCGCTGGAGCAGGCCACCGAGGGCTACGAACGCATGCTTAGCGGCGGCGCCCGCTTCCGCGTAGTCCTCACAACCGGTTCCTGAACTCCGCTGGCCACGGGGTGGTTGGTTGGTCTCCAAACCCCGCGGCGAAGAAGGCCAGATGCTGCTGCTGGGCTTCGAGCAGTCCACCGGCCTGGCCTTGTCTAACGTCGAGGCGTGGGGTCGGATGAGTTCACGCTAAGTGAGCTCACCACAGAGATTCGTGAAGGTGAGCCGGCTGACGGGGGCAGTCCCTTTAACGTTCACCTGGGTTGCGGTGTGGGCGTCGTGCAGCGCGTGGACGAGCTGATCGCGGCGGCGCCGGTAGGTGTGTCGGCAGCGGCGGATGTGTCGGGTCGTAGCCGCCGCTGGTGATCAGCTGGGCGAGAGCGAGCTGGTCGAGGCTGCTGCCGTGGGCGTCGGCGACGGCCTTGGTGGCGACCAGGTCGTCCAGCCATTTGCGGGGGGCGACCAGCCACCCGAGCCGCACTCCGGGGGCGAGGGTCTTGCTGGCCGTGCCCACGTAGGCGACCGGTCTGGCGCCAGGACCTGGAGGGCGCCGACAGGGTGGCGGTCGAAGCGGGACTCGCCGTCGTTGCCGTCCTCGACGATCAACCATTCGGTGTTGGCCGCCCAGCCGACCACGGCGGCGCGGCGAGCCGGGCTGAGCGGGGGCCCGAGCGGGAACTGGTGCGCCGGGGTGAGCAGCGCTGCGTCCTGCTGGTCGAGCTCGCCGACCTGGGCGCCGTCCCCGTCGACGGGAAGGCAGCTGATGGTCAGCCCGTGGCTGGTGAGGACTCGGCGGTGCGCCGGCTGGCCGTAGCCCTCAACGGCAACCGTGGTCGCGCCACGATTCCGCAGGACCTGGCTGAGCAGGGCGAGCGCTTGGGTGAAGCGGGAGCAGACCACGATCCGGTCCGAGGAGGCGTACACGCCGCGGGCCCGCGCCAGGTAGCTGGCGAGCGCCACGCGGAGCTCGGGCCGGCCGCGGGGGTCGCTGTAGCCGAGGGTGTCCGCCGGTGCAGCCAGCAACGCCCGGCGCAGTGCGGTGACCCACGCGGTGGCGGGAAAGGCGGCGAGGTTCGGCAGGCCCGCGCGCAGGTAGTAACGGACCGCCCGCGAGGTCGCGACCGGCGTTGGCGGCTCGCCGGTTGCCGTGGGCTGGTGGGCGACGCGGGTGCCAGATCCCGGCTGGGCGGCCAGCCAGCGTTCGGCGACGAGTTGCCCGTACGCCTGGGTGATCGTGTTCCGCGCCAGGCCGAGGTCGGCGGCGAGCTGCCGCGACGACGGCAGCCGGGTGCCCGTCGGCAGCCGGCCGGAGCGGATGGCGTCTCGGAGCGCGGTCTCCAGACCGGCGCGCACACGGGTCGGCGGGACGTCGACGTGCAGGTCCACTCCGGCAATGGCCCACGGTTTCGGCACGGCAGTGGACCTTACCCGTGGGCCGGACCGCTCGTAGCGTTCAGGACCTGAGCACAGCAACCCTCACCGAGGTGCCGGTCCGGCTGGCGTCGACGCGCACCTGCCGATGTTCTCGAAGGCCCTGACGCACCTGGACCACGCCACCACCAAGGAGTGCGACCGGGCCGGGCTCGATCACCGGCTCCGCGCTGTTGCCCTCGTCCCGGGCCTTCTTCACCCAGTTCCCCAATGTCATCTCGTGGACGCCGATACTTCTTGCTACCTCGGCGATCGCGCGGCCGTGATCGATGAGCAGACTGACCGCGTTGGCCTGGTACTCGTCGGTGAAGCTGCGACGGGTGGATCCCATGCTCTGGTTCCCTTCATTCCAGGGGAACTCGTTGGCTTACCCCGTGTCCACCAAACCGGCTCTTCGTACCTGCGGTGGGGCCAGGAAAGGCGGGCTGGCCCCCCAGCACTCAGCCAAGTAGATCGGCGGCGAGATCTCCGTGCTGGTCGAGGCGGGCCAGCACCTCGTCGAACATGAGCTGGCTCAGATATCCGTCCTCGGCCGCTCCCCGTTCCACCTCGTCCCAGCTGCGCGGGGCCGCGACGAACGGAGCGGCCTTTCCCCGCAGCGAGTACGGGCTGATCGTCGTCTTGGCCGCGGTGTTCTGGCTCCAGTCCAGCAGGACCTTTCCCGGCCGTAGCGACTTCGTCATCTTCCACACCACGTTTTCCGGGTGTGCCCGCGTCATCTCCTGCGCGAGCTGCTGGGCGAGCGCGCGAATGTCGTCGGCCGAGTGCTGGCCGGGCAGCGCCGCATACACCTGCATGCCCTTGCTGCCACTCGTCACCGGCACCGTCCTCGTCAGCCCCATCGCCTCCAGGCGCGGCCTGACCCACAGGGCGACCCGGCAGCAGTCGGGCAACCCGGCGCCCGAGCCGGGGTCGAGGTCGATGACGAGGCGGTCGGGGTGCAGGGGAACCCCGTCGTCGTCGACCTGCCACTGGTGGACGTGCAGCTCGAGCGAGGCGAGGTTGACGAGGTAGGTCAGGTCGGCGAGGTCGAGGATCAGGGGGTAGACGATCATGTCCCGCTCGGGGAACTGCTCGGGACTGCGGCCGTGCGAGGAGATGGTCACCCTCGGCAGCCACGCGGGCACCCCGGAGGGCAGGTTCTTCTCGAAGAAGCTCATCCCCTCGGTGCCGTGCGGCCACCGGACCCGCGTCAC
>JAABUT010004916.1_pt1 | contig 10293 bp, 9 predicted proteins | sample 5559281 | NCBI WGS metagenome assembly JAABUT01 (sample SAMN10711880, study PRJNA513359) | rock metagenome | isolation source: Antarctica rocks | place: Antarctica: Victoria Land, Ricker Hills nord | collected 2016-01-04 | reverse complement strand
CCCTAACCCTAACCCTAACCCTAACCCTAACCCTAACCCTAACCCTAACCCTAACCCTAACCCTAACCCTAACCCTAACCCTAACCCTAAGTTTCTATATTGATAGCTGACATTGATCATCACGAAGTCATATTAGAAAAATCATGAATGAACAAAAATGAAATATTACTGAATATGCAAATCAACGTCATCGTTTTTTTGAATTAATTAAATACTTTTATTTCAATTTTTTTAATCTCTTTCAATTCAAAACATTCAAATTGATCATGATCAACTTTGTTTATTACTATCTTTCAGTCAAAGATTTTTAGAATGCTCAAATGATCTGTTTCAATTATGATTCAGAAAGAGTCATTCTTAATTTGAAGCATAAACATCGCTTTGTTCAAAATGCTGTTAAATCATTCAAAGAGAAATCAGACTAAAGTATTTGCTCTATTCATAAAAAATATTGATAGAAAATTCACGTACAACACTCAATGCAATTTGAATGTTTTAAACATCTTTTTCATTGAGAAAACTACTCAGAATTTGAAAGCTATTAAAGTCAAACTGTCTTCAGAATATCATGATTTTTTAAATGTTTTTGATCAAGTTCAATTGAATAAACTATTCTTTCATTACTTCTATGATCATAAAATTGAACTCATCAATGATTCAATGCTTTCTCACTGTTGAATTTATCAAATGTTCTCTGTCAAACTTCTGAAAGTAAAAAAGTACTTAAATAAGAACTTATCAAAGAGATTCATCACTCTCAATCAAACTTTCTATTTCTTTCTTATTTTATTTATTTTTAAAGCAAATGAAGATCTTTGATTCTGCATGAACTATCAAAAGTTAAATGTTATTTTTAAAAGAAATAGATATTCTTTATCATTGATAAATAAAATCATTGATAAAATAATGAATTGCAAACATTTGACTAAATTGAACATCATATCAACGTTCAACAAACTTCAAATGCATTTCAATAATGAAAATTACATCATCTTTATTGTTACGATTCTAGTTATGCATCTTCATTGATAGTTATGTTGATGATTATGTTGATGATTATGTTGATGATTATGTTGATGATTATGTTGATGATTATGTTGATGATTATGTTGATGATTATGTTGATGATTATTCTGAGAATTATCATCGATTGCTCGTTGCTAAAGCATAAACTTGTTTCAAAGTTAACTTTATTCAGAATTAACTTATGTTCTTTTGAATTATATAGATAGTCGATTCTTTTCTTCTAGATACTTTTCTTTCTTAGCATTTATATACTTGTTACATTACATTCATATGACTCGCTTTATGCTGATCTCTAACATTATATAAATGCTTCTTCATTACAAATGAAGAGAAATAATCTGCATCAACTTGCTTTGCTCAATTCACACGATTATTGACTTTGATCTAGTCAACTTGCGATTATGCAGACATTCATTCTTCTTTCTTATGTGCTGATCAATGAAATGAAATAAATGATTGAAATCATTCAACTAGATCAAAGATCAGCAAATACATCACTCATTCAAATTTGCAAGAAATTCTTCAAGTTTAATGAGCATTTAAACGAAGTCAGTCATAGAACTGCGTGAAGTCTCTATTTCAAAAAGCAATCAAAGAGATCAGTTTAAAACTGCGTGAAGTCTTTATTTCAAGAAGCAAACTTTTAATGAGTTTGTTACAATGACATCTTTCATCAATGCAATGATCTTCTCATTGCTTTATTTATCAGTGAATCAATTCATTTATCAGTTCACATGCAACTAGTGAGTCTGCTTCAATGACATTTATTTTCAATGCAATGATCTACTCACTTTCATCATTCTACTCATCAGTGAATCTGATCATACATTCACATGCAACTAGTGAGTCTGCTACAATGATGAGTTCAAAGTTGATCTTTTTAATGAGCAAGTCAACTAGTGAGTCTGCTTCAATGACATAATCATCTTCAATAACAAGCAAATTCATGAGCTTGTTTCTATATTGAAATCTCAACAGTGAGTCTGCTACAAAGACGCGTTTGATATTAATCTTGTCATCAAGTCAGTCACTCAATAGTTAGTCTGTTTAAACGACATTCAAAGTAAGTCTGTTATAAAGATGAACAATGATTGATCTCTTGATTAAGTCAATCAATGAATGAAACAAGCTTTACTATGTAGTAAATCTGAATCAGCAGTGAGTCTGCTTCAATGACATGATCACAATCAATCTCTTTAATGAGTTAGTTGATTCTCTTTTAATGAGTTTGCTTTAATGACATCAGTCAATAGTTGATCTCTTTGTTGAGCAAGTCAATTTCTTTCTACATAGTTAGTTTATTACAATAGACATTTTGATTCTACACAAGACTAAGAAAATACATTCATGTGAACATGAATCATTAAAGAAAGAAGATAATGTTACGATTCTAGTTACACATCTTCATTGATAACTATGTTGATGATTATGTTGATGATTATTCTGAGAGCTATTGTTGATCACTCATCACTAAAGCATAAACTTGTTTCAAAGTCAACTTTATTCAGAATTAGCTTATGTTCTTCTGAATCATATAAATAGTTGACTTTTCTCTTCTAGATACTTTTCTTTCTTAGCATTTATATACTCATTACATTACATTCATATGACTCACTTTATGCTGATCTCTAACATTTATCACTGCTTTAAAAGCATATAAATACAAGATGCTATCATTTGAACTGATTAATAAATTGATCTCTTTTCAGCAATATATGAATGATGTTTTATGAAACTTTCTGAATGACTTTTGTCAAGTCTATCTAAATGACATTCTCATTTATAGCAAAATGAGAAAGAAACATAGAGATCACGTCAAACTAGTATTGAGTTGATTACGCGAAGCTGAACTGCAGATGAATATTTGAAAGTGCAAATTCAATGTAGAGAAGACAGTTTTTCTAGAAGTCATTGTATCAGAACAAGATCTTTGCATAAATTCAAGCAAAATGATCATCATAGTCAACTGAACTACTTTGATCAATTTGAAAGAAATTCAGAGCTTCGTGAAATTTGTGAACTTTTATCATCTTTTCATTAGAAACTTCTTCAAACTAGTTAAATCATTTACTCAATTGACTAGAAAAAACACATCTTTTATTTGAAATGAAGTTTGCATTCAAGCTTTCAGAAATCTGAAGAAACAGATCAGTTTCACTTCAATTCTTCGTCATTTTGATTTCAAACATCAGACTATTTTGAAAATCAATGCATCAAACTATGTAAAAGATGAAATATTGTCTCAGTACAATGATGAGAATGTACTTCATTCAATGATCTTCTACAGCAAAAGCATGATTCTCGCTGAAATCAACTATCATATCTATGACAAGAAATTGCTGATCATTATTCATTGTTTCAAACATTGATGACTTGAGCTGAAATGTACTGAATTACTCATTCAGATATTCATCAATCATCAAGCTCTGAAGATCTTCATGAAAAACAAACAGCTGAATCAACATCAAGTCAACTATCTGAACATTCTATTGAAGTTCAATTTTCAGATCATTTTTAAATCAGACAAAATGAACATTAAAATTGATGTGCTAACTTAAATGTCTTTAGCAAACATTTTTGAATCAGCTAAATGATTTGAAGATTGCTTTCAAACTATTCTTATCTTTGATAAAGTTGATATTCTATTTATTGACTTGAAATTAAAAGCAAATTTGAAATCAGAAGTCAATCTTTATCAGAGAGTATGATTAGTCAATTAAATGAATGAGTTCTGCAGCAAATATAAATAAGCTATGAATGATAACAAGCTCAAATTTCATATCACTAAACTGAAGAACTGTGAAATCATTGACGACGTTCTATTTAGAAAAGATTTACTGTGAATCTCTGAGAACATGCACATGAAATTACTACAAGAAGTGCATGATCAATCTTCAATCTCTCATCTCAACAATAAATAAATCATTGATTTAATTCAGCGTTTCTACTATTGATCTGATCATTGAGCTACTATTTGATGATACATTTGAAACTGTCATGCTTATCAACAAAGTAAAGTCTCTAGAAATAGCATTAATGAACTTCATTATTCTTTCTTGATTTCACAGAAACGCTGAAAAAATATAATTATGAACTTCATCATTAAACTATCTCTGTCAGAAGACTATAACATCATTTGCATAATCATATGTCATTTCATCAAAGAACATCACTATGTTTTCTGTCATTGAAAAGATGATGACATTTTAGTTGAAGAAACAGTCTGAATTATGCTATGAAACGTCTATCGACTGCATGATTTACTCAGTTTTATTGTTTCAAATAGAGACTCTCAATTTATATTCATCATGTGAAAGAATCTTTGTAAGCAACTATGAATTATTGCTAGTTTATTCACTGCTTATCATTCTGAAATCAATGATCAAACAGAGCAAGTCAATCAAGACGTTGAATGCAAACTCAGAATCTACTGTAATTACATGCAGAATGATTGAGCTAAATGAATATTTATGATTGAGTTCAGTGACAATGTCAATACATTCTCAATTATCTCAATGATCTCTTTCTACTTCAATAAAGAATTTCACTTTCGAATGAGTTTCAATTCAGATACAATTGACTACAAAATCACTCATGAACAAATTAAAGCTAGAAAAGCAGATAATATTGTCATTTAAATGAAAAAGTTACTGAACTTTGATCATCAACAATTGAAAAAAACTAAGCTGATCATTGAAGCTCAAATCAATAAACATAAATGAAACATCATTTACAAGATAAATGATCAGATCTGACTATCTTTCAGAAACGTCAAAATCACAAGATCATGCAAGAATTTGAAAGATAAACAGCTAAATTTCTACTCAATCATATCAAAGTCAAGACTTTCTATCATTTTTATTTATCTACAAGCATGAAGCATATACACTCAATGTTCAGCTTGAAGCTACTACAATCATATTCAGAAGATTTTCTATCAGAACAACATTCAAAATCACTCAGATCAATCATTATTGAAGATAATGAACATTGAAAGATAAATGATATATTGAACTTCAGACGTTATTAAGATTGAATACAGTACAAAGTTAAATAAAAAGATCTAAATAAAGATGACAAATGATACTATGTCAATAAAGAGAAATTCAATGACTCAGAGAAAGTTTTGAATGAATTTCATAAGCTATATTCAAGCAAATCGCGCTAAATATCAAAATAATTATTAACAAAAGCAAGCAAAGAAATTACATTCATGCAAACATGAATTTTCAAAGAAGAGAATAATGTTATGAGCATATTAAGATTGATAAGACTGAACAAGATTGAAGCTTTAATCAATTCATAATGCATGCTAGCGAGTACTCTGTGTAATGATTAAAACTAGTCAATAATCTAGTCGAGATCTGATCTAGATTTGACTCAGATTTGACTTAAATATGACTCAACATTCTTTTTCTTTCTCAACACTCTTTTTCTTTCTCAACATTTTTTTTCTTTTTTAACACTCTTTTCTTTCATTAACATCTTGTTCATTTACATCATTTTCTTTTCATGTCATAAACACATTTCTTTCAAGTTTAGTGCAGTCTTTGAACATTACATAAATAAAAGCTTTTGTATCAATCTTCTTCTGTATTCTTAATATTCAGTTATAGTTATTTCTAAAGATCAAGCACTATCAATTCTGATCTTCATTGATTGTATCATTTAAACATGATTCTGACATTTAAGCAAGAAATGATTGAAGATTTCTTTATAAATGTAAAGAACAATAAACATGAATTGTAAATGTTTATAAGTTGTAATGTTTGCGTTTTATCATCAATGTTGTAAATTAATATTCTGATTAAGCAAATGTCTGACTCAGTTGTTTTTATCATTCATTAATTGAGTTTTAAGCATTTGTTCACATATATGCATGTTCTTGACTATGATGATGTGTTTTTCACTAGATAAAAAAAGTTGTGAGCTGAGTTAAATGATTAAGTATTATTAATGTTGCAACTCTGCTTCTGTATGATTACAATGTTAAAATCATGAACTTTTTTGTTGATTAGAAATGATTTCTGAATTTTCAATGATTTTCTGATATTATACTGCAGTATTTGTAAAAAAGATTGTTTTATCATAAAGTTATTTGTAACTATTGTTGACTTTGCAAAAAGAAAACTCTTTGAATGCTCTTAATCATTGAGAGTTTATCTTATTTTCTGATTTGTTGTTTTTAACTCTGCTTGAGCAACATCTTATCTGAGTTGCTACTTATGTAAGAAAAATGATCAACACATCTTTTCTTGACTTTTATCATTTATCATGTCAATTCATGAGTGACTAGACTGCATGTTTTCAGCACAATTATTATTGAGTTTAATGAGTTTGTTGAACTGAAAGAATTCATGAACTTTGAAAAATTCATTGAACTTGAAGAGTTCATTAAACTTGAAGAGTTCATTGAATCTGCAGAGCTTGAAAACAGCAAAGAGTTCAAGAATTGCAAGAATGTGCAATTGTATTTAGATACTTCTGAATATTTGAATGATCTGTTTCTATAAATTTCAAATGCTTGTTTCATCTGCTGTTGTCATTTGAGACAGATGCATCTTCAGAATTCGTGATTTTCATTGCAGTTAATGCAACATCTTTTATTCAAAAACATCATGCATTTTTTAATGTAATGTTTATTTGCACACTTGATGCAGCATTGATTCTTTTTGCAAAATCTGATCATGTGATCAAATTCTTGATATTTGAAGCATTGTGTGATGCAACAGTTTTTCTTAAACAGCTTACATGCATATTCATGATATGCATTTAACATACTTACATTCATCAGTTAATTTATCATTGCTTTGATTGCTATTTTCATGATGAGTAATGAATGAGTCTTTTCACTCTTTGCTACTTTCTTGAGTTAAACTATTTTTAAAATCTTCAGATTTTCATGAAGTTTTGCATTATTCTTTATCAAATTTCTAATGACTTTCTTCTAATTATTTATGTTAATTGTAGTATGCATTTCATGTGTCAACATTGCAAATGTTCATCGCAATATACACATCAAGTTTATAATTTCTTTTGTTCATTTTTAAGTCTTTTTCAAATTTGTTCATGCATCTGAACTGACTGCATGAAGAAAGATTTCTTTGCTACTCAGCTTGTAAAGAAACATGATCAAATTTCATTAATTCATTAACATGCTTGCTATTTTCTGAAAAATTTGCTTAATGATTTTCTTCTGCATCTTTTCTATTTCTTCTTTGTCTGCTATCTTTATCATGATTTTGCATCTCTTGCAAAGTGATGATAACTTTTCTTTGAAACATTACTTTCTCATTGATAGTTCTTCTCTTATCATGTTTGTTTATGACATGATTTTTAATGAGAAATGTATATTTCTTTGCATTTGTAACTGCTCGCTTAACAGTTGAACTTGTTACGATTCTAGCTACGCATCTTCATTGATAGTTATGTTGATGATTATGTTAATGACTATGTTGATGACTATTCTGAGAGCTATCGTTGATTGCTTGTCACTAAAGCATAGACTTGTTTTGAAGTCAACTTTATTCAGAATTAGCTTATGTTCTTCTGAGTCATATAGATAGTCAATTCTTTTCTTCTAGATACTTTTCTTTCTTAGCATTTATATACTTGTTACATTACACTCATATGACTCGCTCTATGCTGATCTCTAACATTATATAAATGCTTCTTCGTTACAGACGAAGTGAAATAATCTGCATTGACTTGCTCTGCTCAATTCACATGACTATTGACTTTGATCTACTCGACTTGCAATCATGCAGACACTCATTCTTCTTTCTCATGAGCTGACTTAGCGAGAATAAACAAAAGATTCAAACTCGTGCGTTGATCAGCGAGTATAAACAAATGATTGAAATCATTCAACTAGATCAAAGATCAGCGAATTAATCATTCATTCAGATTCATAAGAAATTCTTCGAATTTATTGAACAATTAAATGAGATTAGTCTATGACTGCATGAAGTCTCTATTTCAAAGAGCAATCAAAAAGATCAGTCTAGAACTGCGTGAAGTTTCTATCTTGATGAGCAAACTCTCAGTGAGTCTGCTTTAATGACATCGTCAATGCAATGATTTATCTTCTCATCGCTCTATCTATCAGTGAATCAATTTGTCTATCAGTTCACATGCAACTAGTGAGTCTGCTTCAATGACATTTATTCTCAATGCAATGATCTACAAGCACATCGCTCTATCTATCAGTGAATTAATTCGTCTATCAGTTCACGTGCAACTAGTGAGTCTGCTTCAATGACATCATCAATGCAATGATTTTCTCATCACTTTATCTATCAGTGAATTGATTCATTTATCAGTTTACATGCAACTAGTGAGTCTGTTACAATGACGAGTTCAAAGTCAATTTCTTCAATGAGTAAGTTAATTAATGAGTCTGCTTCAATGATATCATCAATGCAATGATCTTTTCATCACTCTATCTATCAGTGAATTGATTCGTCTATCAATTCATGTGCAACTAGTGAGTCTGCTTCAAAGACATTTCTATCTTGCATAATGAGTTTGCTACAATAGACATTTCGATTCTACACAAGACTAAGAAAATACATTCATGCAAACATGAATCATTAAAGAGAGAAGATAATGTTACGATTCTAGCTACGCATCTTCGTTGATAGCTATGTTGATGATTATGTTGATGACTATGTTGATGACTATTCTGAGAACTATCGTCGATTGCTCATCGCTAAAACATAGACTTGTTTCAAAGTCAACTTTATTCAGAGTTAACTTATGTTTTTCTGAATCATATAGATAGTCGATTCTTTTCTTCTAGATACTTTTCTTTCTTAGCATTTATATACTTGTTACATTACACTCATATGACTCACTCTATGCTTATCTTTAACAGAACTGATATCTTCAATTTCTGTACATTCTTTGCAATAAATATATTCTGAGTCATATGATGTTTTTCTTCTGATTCAAGTTGAAGATAACACATCAGCTTCACTGCTACTTCTTTTCACAAATGATCTTTGCTCTTTTCTTTTTCTAACATTGATGTTTATATTAGAAGATTAATAATGTTAGCAACATACTTCTTGTCATTGTGTAAACTTTTCAACTTCACATTGCTGTTTCTTTGCAACAAGTCAACATTGCTTGCAATCATCTTTGAATCAATATTGCTGCAGTTCATGCAATTATCATCATTTATTCATCTTTTAAATTTATTTTGTCTTGATTGTATTACTCTTTTCAAAAATTTACTTTGCATGTGTTGTGATTGTTTTTCAATTCTTAATATAATGTTAAAATCATGTTTAAATGATATAATTAATGAAGATCAAAGTTAATAATGCTTGATTTTTAAAAATAATTATAATTGAATATTAAAAATACAGAAAAAGATTGATACAAAAGTTTTTATTTATATAATGTTCAAAAACTGCATTAAACTTGAAAGAAATATGTTTATAACATGAAAAGAATGTGATGTAAATGAATAAAATGTTAATGAAAGAAAAGAATGTTAAGAAAGAAAAAAGAGATTGAGTCATATTTAAGTCATATTTGAGTCAAATTTGAGTTAAATCTGACTAGCTCATTGATTAATCTTGTTTAATCTTGTTCAGTCTTATCAGTTTTGATATGCTCATAACAGTAATGCTGTTGACATGATTCAAAGTTCTTTGAAAACAAAGATAAGCGAAGCATTTGACAAGATAAGCATTTGACAAGATAAGCATATTGACATGAGATATGCTTAGCAAAGAAGTCAAAACAATGTTTGCATTGTATTATTCTTTCTCTTCTTTCTGAAATAATTGACTTGATAAATGCAACATGTACAGCTGAATCAGATAGCATAGTGCTTATATAAAGTAGAAATAACAGTCAATAGAGATGATGATTGATGTAGAAAGATTGAGAAAAGAAAGAATTCAGCGAAAATTGCAAGATGTTCTATTGAAATGAGCTAGCCTATATCTAGAAAGAATTAGCGCGAAATTCGATCTGGCTAGACCGCTGTCATGTCATTTGTCAGATCAGATTCATGTCACGACTTGATGTCATATGACTTGTCATGCGATCGAAATGACGGTCATTACAGATTTCTAGCTGTGTCAATTACATAAACACTCTTTATCAACGCTTTCGATCCGTCTTTCGAAACGGAAGCCAGTTGTGCGGACTATGGTGAATGCGTCGAACACAGCGAGTTGAAGTGAAGAGGTATGGAAACTGAAAGCGCTATATTCGATGTACACTGTACTGTATTAACCCTTCATCAGCCCC
>JAABUT010004914.1_pt1 | contig 10298 bp, 7 predicted proteins | sample 5559281 | NCBI WGS metagenome assembly JAABUT01 (sample SAMN10711880, study PRJNA513359) | rock metagenome | isolation source: Antarctica rocks | place: Antarctica: Victoria Land, Ricker Hills nord | collected 2016-01-04 | reverse complement strand
CGAGCCCATCGACAGGCTGTGATCGCCCCCCATCACGATCGGCAGTTCGCCCGCCTGCATGGCGCCATGCACCCGCTCCGCGATGGCCCTGGTCCAGGCCGCGACCTCGCCGAGGTTGTGCAGGGTCGGCACGGGCTCCGACGCCGACGCGGCGAGCGGGGCCGCGAGATCGCCGTGGTCGACCACGCGGCAGCCGGTGTCGGCGAGCGCGGTCGCGATGCCGGCGGTGCGCAGGGCCGCCGGCCCCATCAGGCAGCCGGCGCGCCGCGTGCCCGCCTGGACCGGCACGCCGAGGAGCGCCACGCGTGTGTGCGTTTCCGCTGGCGTCTCGGAACGGATGTGGTTCATGGCGCGACCCCGGCTTCGGGCCGTCATAGCGGATGACCTCGGACTTCTCCACCGCATCGGCGGCGACCGGCGCGGGGCCGGGTGGCGCGACGCGCGCCGTTGCAGTAGAGCGGTGGCCTATGCTGGGACCGCATCGCACGAGGACGCGCCGCATCGCATGGCCTATCGCTTTGTCCACGCCGCCGACATCCATCTCGACAGCCCGTTGCGCAGCCTCGCGCTCCGCGACCCCGACCTCGCCGCGCTGATCGGCAATGCCACGCGGCGCGCCTTCGAGCGGATTGTCGACCTCTGCCTCCACGAGGCCGTGGATGCGCTCATCCTGGCCGGCGATCTCTACGATGGCGACCAGACCTCGATGAAGACGGCGCGCTTCCTGGCCGAACAGATCAGGCGGCTGCACGGCGCCGGTGTCCGCACCTTCGTGATCCGCGGCAACCACGACGCCCTGTCCAAGATCACCAAGGAACTCGCCTTCCCCGAGACAGTGAGCGTCTACACCGGGCGCGGAGAGGCGATCGCGCACGACCGCGCCGCGGGCGGTTTCGACGTCGTCGTGCACGGCTTGAGCTTCGCCCAGCCCCACGCGCTCGAGGGCCTGCTGCCCAAGTATCGCTCGCCCGTCGCCGACGCCGTGAACATCGGCATCATGCATACGAGCCTCGGGGGCGCCGAGGGCCACGATCCCTACGCGCCCTGCGCACCGGCGGACCTGCACGCCTTCGGCTTCGACTACTGGGCGCTCGGCCACATTCACCGCCGGGAAGTCGTCAGGGGTTCGGCGCGAAGCACGGCCGCCGTCGTCATGCCGGGCATGCCGCAGGGGCGCGACATCAACGAGGCCGGCGCCAAATCCGTGACCCTGGTCACGGTCGCGGACGACCGCACCATCACGCTCGAAGAGCGCCTGACCAGCGTCGCCCAGTTCGAGCGCGTGTCGGTCGATCTCGGCGGGGCCGAAGACTGGAGCGCGGTCGCGGCCGCTATCGATGCCGCCCTGGGGACGGCGCGCGACGCGGCCCGTTCCGAGCACCTCGTGGCCCGGCTCCGCGTCACCGGCACCACGCCCTTGGCCTGGCGGCTGCGGCGCGACCTCGACCTCCTCAAGGCCGAGGCGGACGATCGCGCCTCCGTCCTGGGCCGGACCTGGATCGAGAAGATCGAGATGGATTGCGCGGCACCCTCCGCTGGTGCATCGGGCAGTGCCGCCGTGCCGCCCGGCGATCCCTTCGCGGAACTTCGTCAGCTCATCGCCGAGGATGTGCTGCACTCCGACGCCTTCAGGGCCGAGATGGCCGCGGTCGCCGAGGAACTGCGGGTGGCGCTGCCGCCGGAATGCCGCGCCCTTCTCGGGTCCGATCCCGCGGGCTTCGACGCCGCCCTGGCCGCCATCGTGGCGGACGGTGCCGAGGACGTGCTGGCGCGCCTGCACGGAGCAGCCGCCGCCGAGCCGGTCTGATGCGTCTGTCGCGCCTCGACCTGACCCGCTACGGCAAGTTCACGGACCGTCGGATCGATTTCGGTGCGCCGGCGCAGGGGCGGCCCGACCTCCACATCGTCTACGGCCCGAACGAGGCCGGGAAATCGACCGCCCTGGCGGCCTTCCTGGACCTCCTGTTCGGCATCGGCGCGCAGAGTCGCTACAACTTCCTGCACCCCTATGGCGCGATGCAGGTCGGCGGCCGGCTCGACCTCGCGGAGGGTCCGCGGGACCTCGTGCGGGTGAAGCGCAAGGGGACGACCCTGCTCGACCTCAAGGGGGAGGCGATCGGCGAGACGCTGATCGCGGGCGAACTCGGCGGCATCGACCGGGCCTCATACCGCACCATGTTCTCGCTCGACGACGAGACCCTCGAGGCCGGCGGCCACAGCATCCTGGCCAGCAAGGGCGACCTCGGCCAGCTCCTGTTCTCGGCCAGCGCGGGCTTGGCTGAACTCAGCAACACGCTGGTGGAGCTCCGGCTGGAGGCGGACGGCTTCCACAAAGCGAAGAAGCACGGCACGGTGCTGTCCGAGCTGAAGGCCGCGCTCGGGCGGTTGAAGGACAGCAAGGAGAAGATCGACACCTTCGCGTCCGCCTATTCCAAGCTGGTGCAGGAGCGCGACAAGGCCGGGGACCAGTACGAGGCTGCGCTGAAGACCCGTGGCGCCACCCGGATCCGCATGGACGAGATCCTGCGTCAGCTCGGCGCCCTGCCCCGCCTGGCGGAGCTTCGGGGACTCCGGGAGCAGCTGCTGCCCCTGGCCGATCTGCCCGAAGCGCCCGCCTCCTGGGCAGGCGAGTTGCCGGATGTCGAACGGCGGGCCATCGAGGGCACGACGGAACTCAAGGTGATCGACAACGCTATCGCGACCCTGTCGGGCGAGTTGCAGGACATCTTGGTCGATGCGGCGGCGCTGCAGGCGGCCGCAGGCGTGGACCGCCTGACGGATCCGCGCGCCCGCTATACGACGGCCGAGAAGGACCTCCCGGAACGTCGGCTCGCGGCCAGGACCGCGGCGCTGCAGATCGAGGCCATCCTCGACCGACTCGACCGGCCCGCGGGAACGGAGGCCGGCGGGCTCATGCTGGGAGCGGCCGTCACGGGCACGTTGCGCGGGCTGATCGAATCGCGGTCCGGGATCGCGGCCCGGGTCGACACGGCGCGCGAGGAGCGCGATGACGCCGTCCGCAGGCTTGCCGAAGCTCGGGACGGGCTGCGCGAGGCCGGCACCGAGGCCGCCGCGGCTCCGGACCTGTCGCGGCTGGCCGCGGTGATGGGGAGGCTGCGCGGCAGCGACCACGCGGCTCGCCGGAGCCTCGCCGACCGCGCGCTCCCCGGTCTGCGCGACACCCTCGCGGAGCGCATGCGGGACCTGAAACCCTGGCCCGGCGACATCGCGCAATTGGTCGACCTCGCCGTGCCCGACCCCGGCGCCGTCGAGGCACTGGTGAAGCGGCGGACCGAGGCGCAACAGCGCGTCGACCGCGACGCCGACGCGGTCGAGCGGCTCTCCACCGAACGGCTGAGGCTGCGGGCCGAGGTCGGCGCGCTCGGAGAGAGCACCGGCGTGGTGGGCGACCGGGAAGCCGGTGCCCTCCGGGCCGCGCGCGACCGCGCCTGGTCGGAGCACCGCGGCCGCCTCGACGCCGCGTCGGCCGAAATCTTCGAGGACCTGATGCGCCGCGACGACATCGCGGCGGGCGCCCGGTTCGGCCGCGCCACGGAAGTGGCGAGGCTGCAGCAGATCAATCTGGCACTCGCGACGTCGGAGGTCGAACTCCAACGCGCCGAGGAGCGCCACGCTGCGGCGAGCCTCCGCCTCGAGGGCGCCGGTCAGGAGATCCATTCGGTGCTGGGCAGGATGGTGCCGCCCCTGCCGGACGACGGTGCGGCGACGCCGCTCGGGCCCTGGCTGAGCCGCCGTCGCGACGCCCTCGCGGCCCATGCCGCCGTGCGGCAGGCCGAACACCAAATCGCCGCTGCGGAAGCGGATGGCCGGGCGGCGCGCGACAGGATCGTCGAGGCGCTGGACGAGGCCGGCGTTTCTCACGACCCGGCCGCGCCCTACGACCGCCTCGTCGCGACGGCCCAGGCCGCGATCGACCGCGAGACCGCATCGAAAAGCCTCCGGGATCAGGTCGAGGCACGGCGGCGTGACTGCACGGGACGCGATATGGCGCTCGGCAAGGCCGCGGCCGCCGACGCGGCCTGGACGGCGGCCTGGGCCGAGACCTGCGGGGGCTGCTGGCTGGGCCAGCACGGAACCGTGCCGTCGGTCGACGCCGTGCGCGAGGTCTTGAACCTGCTGGGCGAACTCGCGCCGTTGCTCGGCAAAAGGGCCGACATGGAGCACCGCATTGCCGCAATGGACCAGGACCGGGCGAGTTTCGCGCGCGACTTGGCGGTGCTGGGCAATGCCATGGGCATCGCGGTCGAGGACAGGCGGATGCCCGACATCGACGACGAGATCCTCCGCCGCGTCGGTCGAGCCCAGCAGGACGAGGCGGCCCGCGCGACCGCGCAGCGCAAGCTGGCCGAGGCACAGGCGCGCCGCACGGCGGTCGCCGAGGCTGTCGCGGCGAACCATCGCCGCAGCGTTGCGATGACGGGCTTCTTCGGCGTCGAGACGCTGAGCGAGGTGGGTACGAAACTGCGCGATGCGGCGCGGCGCCGCGATCTGCGCGAGCGTCTCGCCACGGCCGAGCGGGACATCACCGCGGCACTGCGGATCTCCGACGCCGCGGCGGCCGAAGCGGCGCTCGACGGGCTCGACCGCGCTGCGCTGGAGGCGGAACTGGCCGAACTCGAACCCCGCTTCGATGCCGAGGATGCGCGCATGCGCGACGTCCATTCCCGGCACGTCCAGGCGACGGACGTGGTCGAGGCGGTCGGGGGCGACGACGCGGTGGCGCGGATCGAGGAGCAGCGGCGGACGATCCTGCTCGAGATCGAGGATCAGGCGCGCCGCTACCTGCGCCTGCGAAGCGGCATCGCGGCGGCCGAGCAGGCCCTGCGGTCCTACCGCGATCGGCATCGCAGCGCCATGATGACCCGCGCGTCGGACGCGTTCCGCGTCATCAGCCGCGGCGCCTATACGGGCCTCGCGACCCAGCCCGACAAGGAGACCGAGATCCTGATGGGCGTGTCGGCCGACGGCAGCACCAAGATCGCCTCGGACCTGTCCAAGGGCACGCGGTTCCAGCTCTACCTGGCGCTGCGGATCGCCGGCTACTACGAATTCGCGAGGGCGCGCCGCGTGGTGCCCTTCGTGGCCGACGACATCATGGAAACCTTCGACGACTTCAGGGCCGAAGAAGCCTTCCGGCTCTTCGCCGGCATGGCCGAGGTCGGCCAGGTCATCTATCTCACGCATCACCGCCACCTCTGCGACATCGCCCGCAGCGTCTGCCCGTCCGTCACCATCCACGACCTCTCGGCGCCAGCTCTGCAGCGAGCCTCGTGAGGCCGGCGGCCGTGTAACCTGCGATTCTGGACGGCGAACACCGGGAGCGGGTGCGCCGAGCGAGGAACCATGAACGATCCCATCCTGGTGACTGGCGCCAGCGGCTTCGTCGGCTCCGCCGTGGTCCGCGCGTTGCTGGCCGAGGGCGAACGTGTCCGGGTGCTGGTCCGGTCAACGAGCCCGCGCACCAACGTCGCGGGCCTCGACGTCGAGGTCGCCGAAGGCGACATGCGGGACCGCGCATCCGTCTGCAGCGCGCTCGATGGCTGCCGCCACCTGTTCCACGTCGCGGCCGACTACCGGATCTGGGCGCCGGACCCGCAGGAGATCGTCCGGGCCAACCTCGACGGCACGCGGGCCGTGATGGAAGCGGCGCGGGACGCCGGGCTCGAGCGCATCGTCTACACGTCGAGCGTCGCGACCTTGAAGCTCAGGGACGACGGCGTGCCGGTCGACGAGACGGCGCCGAACGCGCCCGACACCACCATCGGGGCCTATAAGACCTCGAAGGTCTTGGCCGAGCGGCTGGTCGAGAGCATGGCGGCCCAGGGGCTGCCCGTCACCATGGTGCTGCCCTCGACTCCGATCGGGCCCCGCGACGTGAAGCCCACCCCGACCGGCCGAATCGTGGTCGAGGCCGCCAACGGCAAGATGCCGGCCTATATCGACACGGGACTGAACCTCGTCCACGTCGACGACGTGGCGCGCGGCCATCTGCTGGCCTGGAAGACGGGTCGCGTCGGCGAGCGCTACATCCTGGGCGGGCAGGACGTGTCGCTGGGCGAGATGCTGAGGGTCATCGCCGGACTCGTCGGGCGCAAACCGCCCACGATCGAAGTCCCGCGCGTTCCCATCTTCCCGATCGCCTATGCGGCCGAATTCGTGGCACGCTTCACCGGCCGCGAACCCTTCGCCACCGTCGACGCGTTGAGGATGGCAAAATATCGGATGTTCTTCTCCTCGGCCAAGGCGCGGCGCGAACTCGGCTACACGGCTCGCCCCTATGCCGAAGCCCTCGAAGACGCCGTCGCCTGGTTCCGGGACGCCGGCATGATCAAGCCCCCGAAAGGCAAAGCCCCATGATCCAGCTCTACACCTGGTCGACGCCGAACGGCCGCAAGGCCTCGATCGCGCTCGAGGAACTCGGGCTGCCCTACAACGTGCATCCGATCAACATCGGCAAGGACGAGCAGTTCGCGCCCGATTTCCTCAAGGTCTCGCCCAACAACAAGATCCCGGCCATCGTCGACGAGGACGCGCCCGGAGGCCCGCTCTCGATTTTCGAGTCGGGCGCCATCCTGACCTACCTGGCCGAGAAGACCGGCAGGCTGCTGGCGCCAACGGGGCCGGAACGCTATGCCGCGATGGAATGGCTCCACTGGCAGATGGGCGGACTCGGGCCCATGCTGGGGCAGTTCGGCTTCTTCGCGGTGCGGTCGCCCGAGAAGGCGCCGCTCGCCATCGAGCGTTTCACGACGGAGTCGAGCCGCCTGCTCGGCGTGATGGAGAAGCGCCTGATGGAGGTGCCCTATTTGGCGGGCGCCGACTATTCGATCGCCGACATCGCCTGCTACGCCTGGACGCTGGCCGCCACGACCTTCCTCAAGGACGCGCTCGGGTCCCATCTCGACGACAAGACGCAGATCCGAGGCTGGCTCGACCGGGTCGGGGCGCGGCCGGCCGTGCAGCGCGGCATGGCGGTGCCGAAGACGTGAATAGAAGGCTCAAGCTCGTCGCCGACATTCGGATAAATCCGAGGGACGTCCGGTTCGATGATGCTTGCAGGATCGCCGAGTAGCTTGGCTTCATGGGGAGAGGCGTTCGCGGTTCACATCACGCTTTCGCTCGACCGGGCGAGGCGACGCTGCTGAAATTTCAATCCAAAGGCGGTAAGATCCCCGCCTACCAAGCCCGTCAGCTGTTGGCGATGATCGACCGGTATGGGGACGAACTGTGAACGACATCAGCCGTTACGCCGCGACCATCTTCTGGAACGAGGAGGACGCGGGCTTCATCGCTCTGGCGCCCGAACTGCCAGGGTGCTCGGCTTTTGGGGAAACCCAGGCCGAGGCTCTGAGCGAACTTCAAGACGCCATCGTGGCCTGGATGGCGGCGGCCGAGGCCGCGGGCCGTGCCATCCCACGCCCATCGGAAATTCACGCTGCCGCCGACGTGCACATCTGACGTCAACGGTCGGCGACATCGCCTGCTGCGCATAGGCGCTGACCGCCACGAGCCTTCTGGAGATGCTCGGATTTGTCGCGACGACATGACCGGGGTCGAGCGCGTCGAACCAATCCACGAAAGGTGAGCGACCGTCCTCTCGCTCGTAGACGAGGATGTCGAGCACGGAAGCAGATCCTCGGCGCCGCGACGGCTCACCCTGCCTCCACCAGCCCCACCCAGTAGCGGAGGCCCGACGGGATCGCCCGGTCGTCGAAGTCGTAGGCCGGGTGGTGCAGGCCGGCGCTGTCGCCGTTGCCGATGAACGCGAAGGCGCCGGGCCGCCGCTCGAGGAAGCTCGCGAAGTCCTCGCCGATCATCAACGGCGGCATGGCGGCTTCGCTGTTCCCCTGCCCCGCCACGTCGCCCGCGATCTTGGCCGCGAACCCCGCCTGTTCCGGGTGGTTGACGGTCGGCGAGGAGATCCGGTCGTAGGTGACGCGGGCTTCGGCGCCGTTGAGCCGCGCCACCCCTTCCGCTATCGCGCGCAGGCGCCCTTCGATCGTGTCGCGCGCCGTGGCCGACAGCGCCCGGGCGGTGCCCTTCAGCACGGCCGAGTCGGGCAGCACGTTGAAGGCGTCCCCGGCCCGGATGGCCGCGACCGAGACCACGGCCGGCTCCAGCGGGTCGAGGTTGCGGGACACGATCGACTGGAGCGCCACCACGATCTGGCTCGCCACATAGACGGCGTCGACGCCCTGATGCGGCATGGCGGCGTGGGCACCACGCACCTCGATCCTGATCTCGAACCGGTCGACCGAGGCCAGGATGGGGCCGGGCCGGGTGGCGAAATGCCCGACCGCCAGGCCCGGCAGGCTATGCAGACCGTAGATCTCGTCGACCGGGAAGCGCTCGAACAGCCCGTCGGCGATCATGGCCTCGGCGCCTTCCGAGATCTCCTCGGCGGGCTGGAACACGAACAGGACCGTGCCGCTGAAATCGCGCGCCGCGCTCAGCTGCTTGGCGGCGCCGAGCAGCATGGCGGTGTGGCCGTCGTGCCCGCAGGCATGCATGGTGCCGGGCGTCTTCGACGCGTGGACCAGGTTGGTCTGCTCGTCGATCGGCAGGGCGTCCATGTCGGCCCGGAGCGCGATCCTGCGCGAACCCGGATGCCGCCCGCGCAGCACGCCGACGACGCCGGTGCGGCCCAGTCCCTCCACGACCTCGTCGAGCCCGAAGCCGCGCAGCTTTTCGGCCACGAAGGCGGCCGTCGGCCCCACGTCGAAGCCGGTGCCGGGGTGGCGATGGAGCTCCCGCCGCCATTCGGCGACCTCGCCGGCCAGGGCTTCGATCCACGCTGCGTCAGACATGGGCACCTCCGCCCCGACGATGGCGCCGCGGTTCGGCGCGTGTCAAACGAGGCCCGCGATGCGCGATCGACCTTCTCGACCGCAGTACCAAGCACGGACTGAGGTGGCGGGAAATCTGAAGAGGGCCGCGGGTCCGGCGCGTCACGCTGCAGTCGCGAGCCTGGCACTCCGTTCCGCCATCTCATGGACCGCGATCCGGCCCGCGAGGAAGTCGTCGAACAGTGCACGAAGCTCCGGCGTCACGGGGCGGCCCGCGATTCCTTCGACCAGAATGGCCTCGCGCACCAGAGCGGCGCGGTCGGGTTCGCCCACGGCCTGAAGGAAGGCGACCTCGGCACCGTCGATCACGACGGCGGTCAGGATGCCGGAGCGGTAGGCGCCGGTATCGATCGAAATGCGGTTCGGCTTCACCACGGGGCGGTCGCCCATGATGGTGTGGCCATGCACGACGCGGCGTGGCAGCCGGCCGTCGAAGGCCAGGAACTCCTCGCGGATCCAGGTGAGGTCCTCGGATGACTGGCGATCGAGGGCGATTCCGGGCCTGATCCCGGCGTGCACGAACAGGTAGGTGCCATCGTCGTGCATCAGCGGCAGCGACGCCAGAAAGCGGACGTGGCGCCGCAACGCCCCGTCACGGCCCGCGAGCGCATCGACCTCGAGACCGTAGCTCGCCAGGGTGTGGGTGTAGAGCGTCCAGGCCCAATCGGGCAGCACGTTGCCCTGCGTCACGGCCGACACGAACAGGTCGTCGTGGTTGCCCCGCAGCGGCACGAAGCGGTCGACGGCGCGACGCGGCCCGGCGATGAGCCTGTCGACTACGCCGCGGGACTCGGGACCACGGTCGACGTAATCGCCGGTGAACACGATCTTGGCGGCGACTGCGCGCTCCGTCGCGTCCGCCTCCACCCGGTCGAGCAGCTGCTCCAGGAGGTCGAGCCGGCCATGCACGTCGCCGATCGCATAGGTGACTGTTCTCATGGCCCCGGCCTTATGACGGGGCTCGCGACGGGGCAACCCCGGGTTCGGCCGAAATGCCGCGACATGTAGGACGTATCCGACCGGCCGCTCCGCGATGCGGATCTCGGCCCATATCCGACCGGCCGCTCCGCGATGCGGATCTCGGCCCGCAACCCCGCTCGGGTGCCCCGCGGACGACAAAGGCGACCCGCATCCGCTGGCCCGCTCAGGTCACCCGGCATTAACCTTTGCCCCGCTGTCCTCATCGGGTTATCGATCCTGTGAGGAACAGAGGCGGACGAACGAGATGCGGATCACGAATGCGCTGGCCCTGGCGGCCATGCTGGGCCCCATGGTCCCGATGACGGCCTCGGCCGAGATCACGACCGACACGGTACGCCAGAGGGCCGAGCAGGCCTGCTACGACGATGCCACCAAGCTCTGCAACGACGCCATCCCGGACGAGGCCAAGATCACGGCCTGCATGAAGGTCAATCGGTCGAGGCTCAGCGC
>JAABUT010004913.1_pt1 | contig 10298 bp, 12 predicted proteins | sample 5559281 | NCBI WGS metagenome assembly JAABUT01 (sample SAMN10711880, study PRJNA513359) | rock metagenome | isolation source: Antarctica rocks | place: Antarctica: Victoria Land, Ricker Hills nord | collected 2016-01-04 | reverse complement strand
CACCCACGTGGACCCGATGGTGGTCAAGGTAGAACCCGATGCCGGCGGTGTCCCCGATGCGCAACGCCAACGACGCCGACCCCTCGACGGGGTCCGCGAAACGCACCACGTGAGACAGGGTCACCGCACCACAGGTGTCGGCGATGTCCCGGACCACACCACCCGCGGAGACCGACGCGAGCTGCTGGTCATCGCCCACCAGGCGGACACTGCCCCCACGCCCAAGGACGAAGTCCACGCCGACGTCCAGGGCCCCGGTGGCGGCCATCCCCGCCTCGTCCACCACCACCAAGGTGCGGGGGCCGATGTCAGCGACCCACGACGGGACCCGCACGGCCTTGTCGGCGTTGGCCGGGTCGCGCATTTGCGTGATGGTGTGCACCAGCTTGTCGAGGGTGTCCGTCGGTGCGGCCAGGTCCTCCCGCAGCACCGCCGCCGCCGCGGCGGTGGGGGCGAGCCCGAGGACGGTGCCCCCGCCCTCGGCCCACGCCCGGGCCAGCACACCCAGCGCGGTGGTCTTCCCCGTCCCGGCCGGCGCCAACGCCACCTGCACCCGGGCCCCGGAGGTGGCGAGCTCACGCACCAGGGCAACCTGCCCGGGGTTCAGCTCACGCCCGTTAGCCGTGGACTCCAGCAACGCCATGCCCACCGCATCGGTGGTGGTCCTGCGTCCGTCGGTGCGGTGCGCCGCGGCGAGCAACCGGGACTCGGCGTCGATCACGGCCTGGCTGGTGAACAACTGGGTGCGGGCCACGGTGTACACCGACTGCCCATCAGTGCGTCGCAACACCGCAGGCTCGGCCACCCCGATGTCGGTGGCCCGGCTCAGCCGCACCGAGGACCCCGGTGCCAGGGCCGCGGACACCACCGCGTCCACCGCCTGATCGACCGCGGCGAGGTTGACCCCAGCAGTGCGGGCCGCGCGTTCGGCTTCGGCCCGGACGTGGTCGGCCTGCCAGGTGGCCCGGGACCGGGACACCACGGTCAGCACCCCCGCCGCAGTGTCCTGCACCCACTGCGCCTCCAACCACGGTGCGGTGACCTGCGTGCCCGCCTCAGGCCGGGTCCCGGGCACGGCCTGGTGCACCATCGCCGCCAACGCCCGCTCACCGCCGAGCACCGCCGCCGCCTCGATGCGCCACTGCTGGCGCTGCTCGGCGTGCGAGCGGGGCTCATGCTTGCCCGCCCGGGTCTCCAGGGTCGCCTGCTGGGACAGCGCTAACGTATCCACCGCCGACGGCACCCGCCCGTGGCGGGCCTGGAACCCGGTGACCAACTCGGCCCGACGCACCTCGATGCTGGCCCGCCGCGACGACCACACGGTGTTCAGGGCAGGGTCGACCCCCACAATCTCCCGGACCGCACGCTTACCACCGTCCCCGGTGTCCCGGTCGGTGAAGCGCACGCCGAGCCGGGCGGTGAGCTGGGCTTCCAGGCGGGTGTTGTACCGCTCGGAGGCGGCCACAGCGGCCTTGTGCAGGACACGGCCGTCCAGGGCCAACCACCGCCCCGGCTGCCCGTCGTGCCCGAGGGTCTGGACCTTGTTGCTGATCGCGACGTGGGTGTGCAGATCCGGGTCCCCGGCCCGGGAGTCGCGGTGGGTGAACACCGCCCCGATCAGACCCCCAGTGTCGACTTGGCGGATGCCGCCGGCACCGATGCGGGTGAACGCCGCATGCTTCTCCAACCACTCCACCGTGTCGGCGACCGCCGCGTGGTGGGCTGCCTCGACCTGTGCGGCGATCTCCCGGGGGGCAGTCGCCCACAGGGCGGAGACGGACTTCACCGGGGAGAACGTCAGGTCGTAGCCGGCGACCGCGGTGGTGGCCTGCCGGGAGCCCCGGGCGATGAACCCGGACAGCTCCCGCCCCTCGACCGGGGGTCGACCGAACTCGGCGGCGAACATCTCCCGGGCGACGTCGGTGCGGATGGTCGCCCGCACGTCATCGGGGATCGGGGCATCGCCCCTCATGCCTTGGGCCACGTTGTGGGCGACGAAACGCTGCGCCACCGCCTGCCGGTACGGGGTGGACCCGGCGTACACCAGATAAGGGTTGCCCAGGCGGGTGTGGGCCAGCGCCTGCGACGGGTGCGCACCCTCGGCGATCATCCGCTTCTCGATCGCGCTCGCGTCCGGGTGCCGACCCTCCCCGAACAGTGCCAGCATCTGTGCCTCGGACACCCGAGCCCCCGCCGCGGCGGCGGCAGTCACCCCGCCGGGGCCGGCGCTCAGCCCGCCCAGCCCGGACCCCATCCACCGCCCGGGCGACTCCCCCTTCTCGGTGTAATAGTCCCCTAGGCTCGCCGTACCCCGCTCCGTCGCATCCAAGGCGGCCACCTGCCGAGTCAGGTACGTGTACCCATCCCCCGCAGTCAGCTTGTGAAGCGACATCACGGATGTGACGGTAGCAGCCGTGATCGTCTCGTGACCACAGTGCAAGAGGTGTGGCACACCAGGATGCTGCGATACAGCTCTTGCATCGGTTACGCCGTTGTTGTGGCCGGTCCGGCCTGGACGTAGGAAGCGTTGAGGGTGCTCCTCGTGACCTGGCCAAGATCGCCCGGTGGTGCAGTAGCGTGCCGCGCATGTTCGGGGACAGTCGCAGCGCGTCGGCCGGTGCGGAGGCCCGGGCGTGGCTGAACGTGGCAAACGCGGACAAGGACACAGTGAAGGCGCTCGGCGCCCGCTCGGACGGGGTAGCCCGCCGCCAACCGGCGTGCCATCGCGTCCAGCACCCGCAACCGCACCAACCGTGACACCCGTGACACCCGTGACACCCGTGAGGAGCATGACCATGGCCAGGACCAGCACAACGAAGGTGACCGCACGGGAACGCGCCCGCGCCGCGAAGGCGGTACTTGACGCCGAGCGCCGCGACCACGAGAAGGCGGTCGAGGACGCGACCACCACCTACTACGAGGCGCAGGACGACTGCGACACCGCGATCACCGCCCTGGAGGCGGCGGACACCGCCCGCGGCGTCGCGGTGCAGTCCCTGCTTGACCTCGGGGAGCCACCTGCCCACGTCGCTGTTCTCGTCGGGCTGAGCGCCGCCGAGGTCCGCAAACTTAAGCGCACCGCCGCCGCCGAGGACAGCACCAAGAACAGCCAGGCGGTTGTTCCTTGACGTCCACTGCCCCAACTGCTGTCCGCCTCTGGGACCGGTGATCGCGCCGCTGTGGTGCTCTGAGCTGTGCCGGCAGATGGCCAAGTACGTCCGCTACATCCGTCGTGTCACCCGCGAGGTACGCATCGATGATCGGGATGTGGAGCTCGCGGTCAACCAGCGTCTCGGGTCCATGCACTACCCGGCCGCAGCACGCCAGGCAGTGGCGACCCCTTGGTCACCGCACCCGGGGTGTCCGCCGAGCTCGTCGCGGCGGGCCCCGTGTTCCCCACTGTGCAGGACTGGGTCGAAGGGTTCCTGGCCCCCACCATCGTGCGGCGCTCGTCCCACGACTTCCTGTGGTGCCCCCGCTGGTGGGCCCACGCCGAGGTCGTCTCCCGCCTAACCGGTCTCTGGATCACCTGGGAACAGGCCCGCGCCGGCAACCCCGCCGACATCAACACCTGGTGGCTGCAGCAGCTCGACCCCCACCTCGCCGTCATCACCGCACACGGCGGACCCCTGGATGGCTGCACCCAGCACGACGGGCACCAGGGCACCAAACCCGGACTGCTCGTCGAAACACCCCCGCCTGGCACGTTCGGGCCCACCTAGACCACCGTGCCGATGGGTCCCTACCCGCCGGCACCCGCTCTCGGGCCACCGGCGGGTCTGTGGCCTCACCGTCGTGCACTCGCTGGGCGTCGCCGTCGCCGTTGCCGGGCTGTTGAGTTGGGTGATGAGTGCGATCACCGACCGGATCCTGCTGCTGCCCCCGGCCGTGGCGTTGTTGCTGGTCTTCCTGCTGCCGGCGTTAGAGGCGTCGGCGTTCGTGGGGTTCCTCGTCCCGGGGGAGATCGGGGTCATTCTGGGTGGGGTGCTCGCCAACCAGCACAAGCTGCCCCTGTGGGCGGCGATCGTCACCGGCATCGCCGGGGCGGTCATCGGCGACTCCGTCGGCTACGAGATCGGGCGGCGCTACGGCCAACGGCTGCTCGAGAAGATCCCCAACCGGCTGCTGAAGCAGCAGTACCTCGACCGCACGAAGGATCTCGTCGCCCGCAACGGCGGCAAGGCCGTCTTCATCGGCCGCTTCACCACCGCCCTGCGGGTCCTGGTTCCAGCCTTCTCCGGGATGAGCGGGATCAGCTACCCCAAGTTCCTGGCCTGGAACGCGGCCGGCGGCATCCTGTGGGCCACCGGCTTCGTCCTGCTGGGCTACGCCGCCGGAAGCCAGTACCAACGCGTCGCCCACAACGCCACCCTCTTCGGCTTCGGGCTGCTCGCCCTCATCATCATCATCGTCGTCACCAAGAAGGTCCAGGACCGCCACCACCAAGCGGCGGACCCCTCACCCAGCTGACCCACGACGATGGCCATGGCGAGTGGGCCACGACTTTTCGTGACCGCCCGCCCGGAACCGGCCAGCAGGCCCTGCAGGCCACCACCGTGCTGGTGGCCTGCAGGGGTTCAGACGCCGATTTCGGCTCCCATGCTGATGGACTGGGTGGTAGGCAGCCCGCCCCCGCAAGCCCGGAAGACAGTCCGACCGCAGACCCACCGCACCCGGGCCCGGGCCACCTCAAGCGTCGACGCCTGCACGGGTACGAGCACACGTGGCGCCTACGGCTTTGTCCGTGGTCGCTTTATCCGGCGGTGGCGTGGAAGACGAGTACCCAGAGACCGGTGATGGCCAGGCCAAGCAGCGTCAGTGACGCGAGCCGGAGCAGGAGGGTCTCGACGGTGGGGTGGTGTTGGGGTGCGACGTGGTTGCGCAAGGTGCTGACCCGGGCGGCGAAGGTGGGTGGGTGCCACCAGCGCAGTGCTCTGTTGCGGCGCAGGTGACGTTCAGCGAGCCGGCGCTGCACAGCGTCGATCGTGGCTTTCGCGGGGCGGCGACCGAACAGGAACGCCGCTGCGTACCCGCGCAGCTTCTGGTCCCAGTCGCCGGCGACGGTGTCGATGAGCCGGTCCCGCAGTGGGGTGAGGCTGGTGATGCGGGAGGAGGCCCGCAGCTGGGTGAAGTAGTCCACGGCGTGCGCCTGCAGCAGGTCGCTGCCGACGCGGGCAAGCAGGTAGCCAGGGACGGCGTAGGCGAGGACCAGGGGCACGGTGGCGGCGATCTGCGCCGCCCGGGGCCGACCGGTCTTGAGGTTGGGGATACCCAGGCGGTGTTCGGCCCGGTCCAGCGCGGTCATCGCCCGCCGGGCCCGGAACGCGTTCCACACCGCGGCCTGCGCGAACAACCCACCGAGCAGACCTTCCACGTTGTTACGGATGTCGTGGCGCACACCACCTGAGGGGGCCAGGGTGTGCCAGGCGTGGGTCACCGCCGGGTTGGTCTCCAACAGCAGGTAGTACAGCGCGACGATGACCAGCTGCCCGAAGTACGCCAGCACCACCGCAACCACCAGCAGGTGCACCCTCTGCACCAGGAACCGCAGCAGGTGCGGCCAGGGCCCCACCAACGGCGCTGGCCGTTGCCGTTCCCACGACGCCGGGTCGCTGTGGGTGCTGACCTCCGAGGACACGGTCACAGACCTCCCAGCCACGACAGGGTCACCGGGCCCCCACAGTGCGACGTCGGGGACAGGTCACAGGTCGAATGTCATAGGGAGCACGCCACCAGGATGCCAGCGTTCGACACCAGGATACGGGTCGGTCACCCCGCCCCGGGTGGTCCTAGCGCCGGTCGTCACCGGGAGCGGCGGGCCGCAAGCCCACCCGTGGCGATGACGCCGACGGCGATGTCGACACTTGTGCGCCCCTCCTTCGCCCAGTACACGTCCTGCAGGTCGATGAGCAGGGCCGCTTCGTCGGCGATGAGGGCGGTCGCCGTCCCGTACGCGGCAGCGGTGCCCAGGTGACGACGGTGATGCTCAGCACCACGGATAGCGATCCCACCAATCCCGGTCAGCAGCGCGATGCCGAGGTTGTAATGATGGAAGTGGCGCCCACCCACACTCATGCCACCACCGCTAGGCCCGTGACCCGCCCGGATCCAGTGGGTCAGCGCCCGCACCACGGAAAAGGTGGTCGCGAACGACGCCCACGCCACGATCGCCGAACGCTCCCCCGGACTGATGTCCTGGGTCCAGGCCCTCCCCAGATGCTCAGAACGAACAGGGGTCACAGCACCAAGAGTCACCGCCGCAGACTACGACCCCACACACCCGGTAGTGACGCAGAACCACCGAGCACCACGACGGCGGCCCGATTGGCAGGGTGCCCGCGACGTACGCAGGCGACGCTTATCCTCGGCTGGACACACCGACAATGCCTGTCGTACAAGGGTTTCTAAGCGCCGATACGTGAGATTATGTCATATCGATGGTGTCACCCCTTCTGCGGGGTGCCCTGCATTCCTCTGTGCGGGCCCCTCGAACGGCCTGGTGTCTCAGGCGCTGGTGGCGGTGGCGAGGGCCGAGTTGACGTGGACCAGTGGGGCCTTCGGGTCACCGAGGAGGGGGATCGCTTGGATGTTCACCTCCGCGATGACCCCGGGCCGGAACACGAGGCAGTGGGTGGAGCCGCCGAACTGGAAGTAGCCCAGCTCCGCGCCCTTGGCGACGTGCTGGCCTGGTTGCACGTCGATGATGCAGGAGGACACGTCAGACATCCCGACGGCGACGAAGGCCATGAGACCGATCACTGGGTTGTCGGCCGCAATGACCACGATCGCCCGGGTGGCCACATGGGCGAGGTAGGACTGCGAGTTGGGTGACTCCGTCGCGTTCTCCCTGACGGAGTCCGCCTCGGAGTAGTAGGTGCCGTCGACCACCCAGGCGCGCAGGACGGTGCCCGCGACGGGGCTGTGCCACCGGTGGTAGTTCGTGGCACTGAGGAAGGCCTGGTAGACGGTGCCGCCGGCGAACTCGGCGACCGCCTCGTCATTGTCGAGCATGTCCTGCAGGGAGTAGGGCTGGCCCTTCAGCCAGAAGCGGTCACGCAGCCTCACGTCGGTCCGCAGGCCGTAGGGCGTGGACTCGCAGGCGCTCACGATGACAGAGTCGCCAGCCAAGTGCCCGAGCATCCGCTCGCAATCCCGACCAGCGCACTACGTGCACAAGCCGTATCGCCCGCGTCGGTCCCCGCCGGCACCCTCCCGACAGGGAAGTACTCATAGCCACGGCAGGGTGCTGCGGATGGGTCGAACGACTCTGACTGGTCAGCGGTCCAGGCCGTGCTCACGCTGCAGCCGTGCTGGTGCGGTTCCCCTGCCGGGCGGCACGCCGTAGGCCTTGCCAGCGAGGCGGGCCGAGGGGTGCCCGTCCTGCCACACCCCGGGTGAGGCCGGCACGGACTTCTCTGCACCGTCGCCGCCAATCTCGGCGGCGGGCTCGTGCCGGGCCGCGTCACCGTCGACGTCGGCGGTGACGCGCGTCGAGGGTGTCGGCCCGGTCGTCGTGCTGCTGCGCGTCCGCCTCGGTTTGCACCGCGTGCCCGGTGGCCTCCACCTGCAGCGGGGAGCCCTCGGTCAACCGGCCCGCTGTGGCGGCGTCGGTGACCTGGTCGCGGGTATCGGCGCGGCCGGCGCAGTGCTCCCGCTCGGCGGCCTCCTCGAGGTCCTGCGCGTGGGCGCGGTCAGCGTCGGCCACGGCGGCCACCCCCTCGGCCCCGAGACCGACCATCGCCGCCCGGTACGCCCCGGGGTCCTCCCTGGGCGAGCTGTGCTCTCGCCACCATTGGGCCCGGACCTGAACACCAAGGAGCTCCACGTCGCTGCGAGTTTCGCCGCCGACAACTACGCCACCGCCACCGTCGGCCGCGACGGCGTCGACGTCCTCGCCACCGTGACCGTGCCGCCGGGCTCAACCGCTACTTCTCCACCCACCCCAACGAGGTTGACCGGCTGCACCGCCAGCGTACCGATCCCCACACCCCGACCGACTGGGTAACCGGCAGCGACTCCTCGTCCGCGACAAACGCGCCAGCGTGCTTACCGCGGCCTTCGCCGCCCACCCCGATCCGCAAACCACCCGAACCACCAGCGTTGCCGACCAGCTCCTGGATCAACCGGCCCAACAGTGAAGAGACCACTCAGTAAATCCTGCTCGACGGTGCCTCATTCAGGTTGACAGATTCCGACCCGCGTCTCCGGTCGATCAGTGCAGGGTCCCTTGGGCGGCGCGGGTGCCGCTGGGTCCGCCGCCGGGTCCGCGGAGGATGGTGGCGGCGGCCACCGCAACGGCCGCGCCCAATGGTGGGGCCGCCAGGTAGATCCAGAGGGTGTTGAGGTGGCCGTCGATGAGCGCGGGGCCGAGGGAGCGGGCGGGGTTCATCGAGGCCCCGCTGACCGGGCTCGCCCACAGTCCCGCGAGTGCGATGTAGGCGCCGACCGCGAGCGCGGACAGCGGACCCAGGTTCTGCGCGGTAGACGAGGATCCCAGGATGGTGCTGACCAGTCCGAAGGTGAGCAGGGCCTCAACGATGAAGGCCTGGGCACTGCTGAAGCCGGGTCCGGGCAGGGTCGACCCGAGGTGCGCGGCGTCGCTGAAGGTGACGCGCAGGGTCACCGCCGCCAGTACCGCCCCGGCGAGCTGGGCGGTGATATAGCCGGGGACGCGGCGCCAGTGAAAGTCCCGGCGGGCAGCGAAGGCGAGGGTGACGACGGGGTTGAGGTGGGCCCCGGAGACCGCGCCCATGAACAGGATCACGGCGACCACCATCAGTGCGGGAGCGGTCACGGCCGCGGTGCGGCCGATCTCGCCATGGGTGAGCTCGTCCACGACCCCTGCGCCCGCGGCGACCAGCACGAGCAGGAACGTGCCGAGCAGCTCCGCGAACAGCCGGCGCCACTCCACGCTCAGGTCCGTGAAGTCGCGGGTCCAACGCGGTGCGCGGTTCAGACCCGCCACGAGCCTGACGACGTCCTCACCGCGGTCGTGGCCGGACGGGCCATCGTTGGTCATCGTTGTCTGCCCGGGTGCAGTCCGGGTGCTGACGGCGCGGACACGAGGCGGCACGCCACCGGGGTGCTCTCATCCAGGTGGTAGCTGGCGCACACCCGGTGGTAGCCGTCGGCGATCTGTAGGGCCCGGCTAGGGACAAGGTCGCCCCGCACGAGCAGCACCGGCGACAACCGAACACCCTCGCGGACCTTCTTGAGGTCACGGCTAACCGCGGGGTCGTCGGCGGGCAGCAGCGGCAAGCGCGCCGCCCGAAGGATGTCCTTCGCGTCACGATGAGTGGTCGGCGTACGAGACAACAACGCCACCACCTCATCGATCTCGGCCGGCGTGGCGATCAGCTCCAGGTAGGACGCCGCAGCGGGGTAGTCGTGCTCTGCGGGTGCCGTCGTCCAGGACAGCGCGCGGGTCTTGGCCATGACCCTCCTTCAGATTCGTGTGCGGTAGGAACCGAGGGTGGAAGTGTCGCTGCTCTCCACCATCTACCAACTGTTCACCACGCTGATCGACCCTGCCGAGGTCACCGCCGGCGAGCCCCCCGAGGTCCCCCGCGTGCGGGGGTCCGGGTTCTTAGATATGCGGCAGGACGGGCGACACCACCAGCTCCAGCTGACCGAGGTCGACGCGACCATGTGGTCTAGACCTCTTTTGTGGCGTCCGGAGTGTGTCCGCTACCCGGGTCGCCGCTGGTGTCCGGGACATCCCGGCTCGACACCGTCGCCGAGCTCGGTGCCGCCCTGGTGGTCAGCACACCACGGACCCTGATCGACGTCCGGGCCGGGGCGTGCGCCGCCAGGGTGACCACCGGGTGCTACGCGCGGGGCGAACCAGGTTGCGCGGCGGCGGGGTTCCCATCGGGCGTGCGGGGCTTGAGCCGGTCCGGTGACCAAGAGGGGTTGCAGTCGGGAGCGGCGCAACCTGACCACCAGCGGGGTGGCGTAGCGCCACGCTACAGCTATCGTGCCGACACCCACCACCGCACCGAGGACGAGGCCGGCAAGAACATCGTGCGGGTAGTGGGCGCCGACGTACACCCGGGACAACCCCATAGCCACCGCCGCGAGCACCCCCAGGACCGCGAGGCGCGTGTTGACGAAGACCAGGCCGGCGGCCACAGCGGCGACGACCGCGGAGTGGCTGCTCGGGAAGGAGAAGTCGCTCACTGGTGCACCATCCTTAGGTCACTGATCTCGGATGGGTCGGTGATGCGCCCGAGGTGCTGCCAGGTCATCGCCCTGCTCGCTTGACACGGTTGATGTCCACGATGAGATCTGCGAGATCT
>JAABUT010004892.1_pt1 | contig 10299 bp, 9 predicted proteins | sample 5559281 | NCBI WGS metagenome assembly JAABUT01 (sample SAMN10711880, study PRJNA513359) | rock metagenome | isolation source: Antarctica rocks | place: Antarctica: Victoria Land, Ricker Hills nord | collected 2016-01-04 | reverse complement strand
AACGAACTCTCAGATTCAATAGTAATAAACGACGAAGACGAATGAAAAATCGACAATATATTGAATTTTCGTTGATATCGAAGATGACTTCAGTATAGAGTCAAATGAAATGACTATGACAATGATCTCAATTGATACAACGCTGATGACGACGAATTTATGAACACTCAGAAGGTAGTTGACGATTTTCATATTTGATATTCGAACAAATCGCATTAGAAGCGCTTTCAACTATTCAGTCAATCAGAATTTAATGAGTCTGAGTCTGTGAAATCATGATTGAGCAATCAATTGAATTGAGCAGAAAATACATTCATGCAAACATGAATCGTCGAAGAGAAGAAGTAATGTCACGATTCTAGCCTTGTCAGATCTATTCTCGCTTCGTTATCTTGACTAGTTTCTATTGAGTCTAGCGTTAACTGAGAAATACACATATGTAGTCAGCTTCTTTTCTGTAGCTATCTTTCTTTCTTAGCATTTATCTTCTAGTTAAATGACATTCATATTGACTCGCTCTATGCTAATCTCTAACAGACTTTAAAGAAAGTCAATCTGCACATCAAGTCAGAAAAAAGTAAATTTTATGTATAGAATGTACAGTTTTTAAGATTCATAATCATGTCTTAAAGTCTAAGAATGAACTTAAAGAAGATAAAAGCTGTTACGACTTAATTGACATTAAAGTCAAAGATTGAAGTTCAATTCTTTTTGAAATTCGCGAACTTTTATAGATGCTTTATAAAGAAATACTTCAGAATCATCTCATCACTTACAAATTTTACAAGAAAGAATATATCATTTGTGTAAATTGAAAAAGCAGAAGAAACTTTCAAGAAGCTGAAGAAATTGTTCATCTTTCAATCAATACTGATCATGTTTGAATCAGAAAAATTCATTATGCTCAAGATGAATGCATCAGATGAAGTTATTGAAGCATGTATCAGTCAATCAAACAATAAGAAACATCTGCATTTCATTGCATTTTACAATAAAAAGCTTACAGATGCTGAATTGAACTATGAGATACATGACAAGAAGCTGTTAATTATTGCTGACTTTTTCAAACAATGAAGAATGTATCTGAAAGAATTTAAACATCAGATTCAAGTATATACAAATCATAAAAATCTGTTATACTTTATGATTATGAAAGTTTTAAATCAAAGACAGATTAAATGATCAAAAGAGTTGTCATCATACAACTTTCAAATTCAATATTGAAAGAAATTTGAAAACTTGAAGATCAATGTCTTGAGCAGAAAAGTAGATCACATGATAAATAAATCATAGATAAATTAAACTATCTTGCAAGAGAATTCAAATGATTTGATTGTTTATAATAGATAAAATGCAGCTACTTTACAAATCAACAACAGAGATTTTGAAAAGTGAGTAAAGTTAAAGCTGATGAAGAACTCAGTTACGCAAGATATTATAAAGAATATCAAGAACAACGTGAACTTTGAGATTATCAATGAAATACTAACATTTCAAGATTTAATTTATGTTTCAACAAGATGCAGACAGAAGATGATAAATGATCATCACAAGTCAATGATACATGAATATCAAGATTCAAATAAAATCATTGAAAGAATATCTAGAATCTACTATTTTTCAAAGATGAGAAAACAGATAGAAAATATTATCAGAAAGTGCAATATATATATTCATATGAAACACAGTCAACATAAACTCTATGAACTTTTGAAAAGTTTCAGCACATTAGATCATGCATGAAAAAGCATAGCTTTGAACTTTATAGTTAAGTTATTTAAGTCAAAGAAAAAAGTCATTGAAATAACATATGATTTTATATTGATTATAACAGACAAATTAATTAAGTATGAATACTTCTTGTCATATAAGAAAGCAACATTCGCAGAAGATTTAATTTACACATTTCTGAGAATGATTGTAGCAAATCATGAATTATCAGATGAGATAATTTCAAATAAAGACAAGCTCTTCACATTGAAATTCTGAAAATTCTTGATGAATCAGTTAGAAATTCATCATAAGCTGTCAACAGCTTATCATTTGCAAACAAATGAACAAATGAAAAGAATGAATCAAACATTGAAACAGTATCTCAGATGTTATATTAACTATAGACAGAATGATTGAATACAGCTACTGTCAGTAGCACAGTTGACTTTCAATAGCACAACAATGAAAGTAATCAGCATGTCATCATTTTTTGCAAACTATGAGTTTGAGTTAAAAACTCTTAAGAAATCATGTGAATTTGCACAATTAACTCAAAAAGCTACGCTATAAATAAAATAATTGCAGCTGCTACAGAAAGAATTATAGAAGAATATACAGTTTCTTAACAAGCGTATGATTCTGTATGCAAATAAGAAAAGAAAGAAAGATTTTACTTTTAAAAAGAGAAACAAAGCGTATTTATTAAGATGAAACATCAAAATGAAAAGATCAAGTAACAAACTGAATTATACAAAGCTAGAATCTTATAAGATTCTAGAAATTAAAGAATTAATTAACTATAAGTTAGATTTGTCAGCATTTATAAAAATACATTCAATATTTCATATCTGTCTTTTGAAGTCTGCAGACTTAAATGCATCAATTCAAACAGAATCTTCAAAAATTGATTCAAAGAATCAGAACATTGAGTACGAAGTAAAAAATATATTGAATTGACAAAATATCAAAAGTCAATTTTATTGATTAGTCAAGTGAAAAGATTATGAACATATCAAGAACACTTGAGAATCAAAGAAAGATCTTAAGAACTATCAGATGCTTCTGTGACAGTTTCAGTTAAGAAACTCAGTCAGTCAAAATCTGATGAAATCTCAATCTGCTTGAAAGACATGTCAAAAAGAAAATTGTTCAGCGATGATTCACTAGTCTTTCTTTCATCTTTCTTAAGCTTGATGATGTTTTGAAACTTTCGTTCAATCATTATCTGTTTCTTGTTTTTCAGAAACATAAATTAATTTTGCAGATGAGTAGTTCTTGCAAAAATCTCTTGCATCTGCTTGTGAATATTCAGCAGCTCATCAAGAATGCAATTGCATTCTGTCTTTATTCTTTTTCACTTCATCATCAAGAAAGTAAGATTGCACTTGTGATCAAGATGCATACACTCGATGCAATGATTGATTTCATTGTCAATATGACATTTCTTTTGCAAGTGACTGCAGTGTTCACAAGAATGCATGACAGCACGCTCAGAATTTGTACATTCAAGAAAATCTTTGCAACGCAAGATAAAATTTTTGATTGTGCAATGAAAAAACATGAAGAAAAAGTAATTTTTAAAATGAAAATCTTAGAAAAGAATCTAGTGTTAAAACTCTTTCACATGAGATTATATAACAGCAATGATTAAATAATCATTGAATAATCAGAGTCTTAAAGTGATCACTTTGATTGCTTAAATCAGAAGTGATCACAGTGAGCATAATGAGCATGAATGCTCATCTTGCTCATTTTGCTCATCTTGCTCAAGAATGATCTGAATGATCATTCAGAGCAGAGATGACTTGACATGATTCTTTTATGTTTATATAATAATGATCATTCTCTTAGATAGAAGTTTCGTGCTCAACTCATGTAAGTAGTTAATACATATTATTGTCTCAGCTATCTTCAGATCTTAAGTTTAGTAATAATGATTACTGTTTGATCTTTGTATATATCTTGTGTTGTTAAAGAGACAATCATTACATCTTTCTATTCAGAATTCACTAAAATATTCAGCTTTCTGAACTACAATGATATCATTCTGATGAATGACATTCAGAATAAAATCAACAATTGTTTTCAAAATGTGTTGTCAGTTTATCTTATAAAGTTTAGCTCACTTGATAAGTTTAAGATCTTTCTTCAAGATGTGAATAATAAACAATGAGTCAATTATTAGCTACATGATGAGCAATGAACAGTCAAATTAATAACAGCTTTGAAAAAATGTTTTGTTTCTTCATTGACATCAGCTTCAGTCTCAACTACTAGCTATGTTCAACTTATTACTTTTTTCACTCTTGAATCTGAATGATCAAGAATGTCAATCATCTGCTTCAACTGCAAAGTATCAAATCATCTTTCAAAAAACTGCTTTCAGCTGAAGACTAGTACTTTGACATCTTGTGCATTTATCTCTCATCTCAATGAAATCATTATGTTGAAAGAAGAGAAGAAATTATTTACAGAGAAATTGAAGAATGAGGCAAAAAACTAGTGACTTTCATCAAAGACGTGATGAAAGATGTGTTAATTTCTTCAACAATGAGCAGCTCAGATTGTTAAAGATCAGCATAAAGTGAGTCATATGAATGTAATGTAATGAGTATATAAATGCTAAGAAAGAAAAGTGTTATGATTCTAATCTTCATCTATTCTTCAACTAGTCTTCGTCTGATTTCATTCTAATCAAGTCTAGCAAGAATCTGATTTAAAGATAATGTCATTAAGTCTCTGCATCATATATGTAAAATGTCAACTCAATCAAGTTTAGCACAGAGCTGAGAAATACACATATAAGAATCAAGTTCTTTTCTGTAGATACTTTTCTTTCTTAGCATTTATTTATTAGTTAAATGACATCTTTATGACTCGCTCTAGATCGACTTCTAACAGTAGATAAACGCTAATCAACTACTCTGCTATTAACGTGTAAATGATATGAAATAATCTACTTCTATTCAGAAAATTCGTAAGAAATTCTTTAAATTACTTTCATTAAAACACATATTCAAATTTACTCAAATTTATCAAATCAATCACTCAAATTTATCATAATCAAATCTATCTATTTATTTTTATCTTTAATTTCTCACAATGACACACGACTCTGAATCAGTTGAGTCACAAACAGCTCATTTGCTTAAAAGCATTGCTAGTAAACGTAATGAGTTTTTCTTATTTCTTTCGATGCTTCAGCAAGATCTCAGAATGTTGCTATCTCATGAAACATCAACATAAGTCAACAACTTTGTCAATGAGCTATTGATCAGTCAGACAAAATCATCAAGATGCTGATTGTTACAAGTGTATCAAAGCATATCAAGATCAATAAGACTGAACAAAACTAAAGCTCTAATCAATTCGTAATGCACGCTAGCAAGTACTTTGCGTAATAATTAGAGCTAGTCAATGATCTAGTCGAAATCTGATCTAGATTTGACTCAGATTTGACTCAGATATGACTCAACACTCTTTTTCTTTCTCAACACTCTTTTTCTTTCTCAACACTCTTTTTCTTTCCCAACATTCTTTTCTTTCATTAACATCTTGTTCATTTACATCATTTTCTTTTCATGTCACAAACACATTTCTTTCGAGTCTAACACAGTCTTTGAACATTACATAAATAGAAGCTTTTGTATCAATCTTCTTCTGTATTCTTAATATTCAGTTATAGCTATTTCTAAAGATCAAGCACTATCAATTCTAATCTTCATTGATTGTATCATCTAGACACAATTCTGACATTATATTAAGAATTCGTTAATCACATGATACTGATCTCATTACTCATTTAATCAACTCGTACAGACGAATCGAGTCTAAAGAAATTTGTTTACCTGATGATTCAATCTTGAAAGACAAGAACAACATCAGAAAATTCATAGAATTAACAAAAATATACAATCATTGAATTGCTAGAAGATTTATCGCTCATTCAGTATGCATTCATTCAAAATCGATTAATAGAATCTATGATAAAGAATCTTCGTGAATTGCTTCAAGATCAATCATTCTCAGAAACATTTTCTTTATTGAACAAACATACATCTTTCTTTTTCAATCATCAAGCATCATCATTCATTCAACTTTCTTTCAAACAATTCTCATCTTCTTCACTATGACATTTAAGAACACATCTGATAAAGATAAAGCTCTTGTTGATTCTTCGCAACAAACACGTTCACAAGCTTTCTCTTTTATCATCGACTCACAACATACTTCTTCATTCATTGCTTTCAACGAATCAAACGCTGAAATCATCATACATGATAATATGAAAGTATGAAAGAAACGTATCTATGCTCTTAATAAAGAAACATATCATCTCGTCAAGATGAAACAATGAGACAAGAGCGAAATTCAACAGTTGAAAGCAAAACTACAAGCTTTCACTGCTATCACAGTCAATGTAATCATCACTGCTCTCTCGATTGTCATCTACTTCGAACGATCTAAATATCACAAAATACTCAACTCTTCAATGTTCACTGATGAAAAGAACTCTACTTGAGAGAACTGATCTCTTGACATACGAGAGAAGCTAGCAATGAACGTCGACATCTTTTCAAATGAACTCTACAAGCTGAGTTACATTCACTCTCGACTAGCAGATGATGTCGTTGAAGTCACTCAAGTCAGACGTAATCTCAACTGTGATAATCTTTATCTGACTGTCAATGAACTTCTAAAGAAACTAGCTCAATCATTTCATGACTCTGATAAGAAAGACAACTATCATAGAAAATATATTAATCTGATTCAAGAATCAAAGAAATTCAGCGATTTCTTTAATCAGTTTCAATGACTATACATCTATCTGAAGTATCAGAAGAACGTACTAGTCATTAATCTAAAGAATAAAATAAATTCTCGTCTTTGAATCTTTTGAACAGCTCAGATGAAGTCACTTATCAAGCTATCAGATATTTGAAACTATCTGATTCGCTTGAACAATGAACATAGAGTCATTCAAGAGATCAAGAACAAACTACTCAAACGTGATGATTCAAAGATCATCATTTCTAAAGCAACTATTGCTGTTCAGTCTTCAACTTTGAAGTCTGATTAATCAAAGTCACGCAGCGCAGTTTTGACTAACGTCAAGAATGCAAACGTTCTAGTCGAAACCTGTTTTGTATGTCACAAATCGAGTCATAGTTTCAGAGAATGCTTGAATCAATCTATCAAAGTCAATGCAGTTGACGAGAACTATGATCATTTTGAACTCAATACTGAATCAGAGTTCAAGTCAAAAAACTAGTCATCTCTTTAACAGTCATTGAAGTGAAGATTATATCTTTGTGCAATCTAGATGAAATTCTATCGAAAGAGAATTACTTTGATAAGTCGTTTCTAGTCAATGCTCTTCTCATCTCACAGAATGAATCATTCAATCTTCGCTCTTTAATAGACAGTGATTCAGCCGTTTATACAATCATACATATCAATCTAGTCAATAGAGTATGTAAAGAGCTGAAAATTCAACCTATTTCACTGACAAAAAAGAAGTTAATAAAAGAATATGATGAAAAGATATCTAAGAAGACTATCACTCATAAAATTCTATTGAATCTCATCATTGAAAGTCATAAGAAATTAACTGTTTCTATGTTGATAACTGACATCAATCATCACGAAGTCATATTAGAAAAATCATGAATGAACAAAAATGAAATATTACTGAATATGCAAATCAACGTCATCATTTTTTCAAATCAATTAAATACTTTCATTTCAATTTTTTCGATTTCTTTCAATTCAAAGCACTCAAGTTGATTGCGATCAACTTCGTTTACTTCTATCTCTCAGTCAAAGATTTCTAGAATGTTCAAATGATCTGTTTCAACTACGATTCAGAAAGAGTCATTCTCAATTTAAAGCATAAATGTCGCTTCGTTCAAAACATTGTTGAATCATTCAAAGAAGAATAAAATCAAAGTCTTTGCTCTATTCATGATAAACATCAATAGAAAAATCGCGTACAATAGTCAGTGCAATTTGAACGCTCTAAACGTCTCTTCAATTCATGAATCAACTCAGAATTTGAAAGATATTAAAGCGAAGCTGTCATTGAAATATCATGAGTTTCTAGATGTTTTTGATCGAGCTCAATCAAATAAACTACTTTCTCATTGCTTCTATGATCATAAAATTGAGCTCATCAATGATTCAACATTCTTTCGCTGTCGAGTTTATTAAATGTTCTTTGTCAAACTTCTGAAAGTAAAGAAGTATTTGAACGAGAATCTGTTAAAGAAATTCATCACTCTCAGTCAGACTCTCTATTTCTTCCCTGTTCTATTCATTCTTAAAGCAAATGAAGATCTTTGATTCTGCGTGAACTATTGAAAGCTAAATGTCATTTTCAAAAGAAATAGATATTCTCTATTGTTGATAGATGAGATCATTGATAAAATAGTGAGTTGCAAGCATCTGACTAGATTGAACATCATATCAGCGTTCAACAAACTTTGAATGCATCTCAATAGCAAGAATTACATCATCTTTATCACTGCTTTAGAAGCATATAAATACAAAGTGCTATCATTTAAACTAACTAATGAATCAATCTTCTTTCAGCAATATATGAATGATGTTCTATGAAACTTTCTGAACGACTTTTGCCAAGTTTATCTAGATGACATTCTCATCTATAACAAAACAAGAAAGAAACATAGAGATCACGTCAAACTAGTATTGAGTCAACTACGCGAAGCTGAATTGCAGATGAATATTCGAAAGTGCGAATTTGATGTAGAAGAGACAGTCTTTCTAGAAGTCATTGTATCAGAACAAGATCTTCGCATGAATTTAAGTAAGATGATCATCATAGTCAACTGAACTACTTCAATCAATTTGAAAGAAATTCAGAGCTTCGTGAAATTTGTGAACTTCTATCGTTGTTTCATTAGAAACTTCTTCAAACTAGTCAAATCATTCACTCAATTGACTAGAAAAGACATGTCTTTTGTTTGAAATGAAGTCTGCGTTCAAGCTTTCAGAAATCTGAAGAAACAAATCAGTTTCGCTTCAGTTCTTTGTCATTTTGATCTCAAACGTCAGACTATTTTGAAAATCAATGCATTGAACTATGTAAAAGATGAAATACTGTCTCAGTACGATGATAAGAATGTACTTCATTCAATGATCTTCTACAGCAAAAGCATGCATAATCATATGTTGTTTCATCAAAGAACATCACTATGTTTTCTGTCATTGAGAAGATGATAACATCTCAGTCAAAGAAACGGTTTGAATCATGCTATGAAACGTCTATCAACTGCATGATCTATTCAGTTCTATTTTTTCAAACAGAGACTCTCAATTCATATTAACTATGTGAAAAAGTCTTTGCAAGCGACTGAGAATCACAGCTAGTTTATTCACAGTCTATCATTCTGAGATCAATGATCAATCGAAACAAGTCAATCAAGACGTTGAATGCGAACTTAGAATCTACTATAATTACATGCAGAACGACTGAGTCAAATAAATATCTATGATGAAGTTCAGCGACAATTTCAATATCTTCTCGATCACTTCAATGATTTTCTTCTACTTCAATAAAGAATTTCATTCTCGAATGAGTTTCAGTTCAGATATGACTGACTATAAAACAACTCATGAACGACTTGAAGCTAGAAAGACAGATGATATTGTCATTTGAATGAAAGAGCTACTGAGCTTTGATCATCAACAATTGAAAAAGACGAAGCTGATCATTGAAGTTCAAATCAATAAACATAGACGAAACGTCACATATGAAGTAGATGACTGAGTTTGACTATCTTTCAGAAACGTCAAGACAACGAGACTCTGCAAAGATTTGAAAGATAAACAGCTAGATCTTTATCAAATCACTGCTAAAGTGAGTATCTTCTATCATCTTCATTTATCAGTCAGCATGAAGCATCTGCATTCGATGTTCAGCTTGAAGTTACTACGATCATATTCAGAAGACTCTCTATCAGAACAACATTCAGAATCATTCAGATCAATCACTATCAAAGACGATGAACACTGAAAGATAAATGATATATTGAACTTCAGACGCTATTGAGATCGAATACAGTACAAAGTCAAATGAAAAGATCTAGATAGAAATGACGAATGATACTATGTCGATAAAGAGAAATTCAATGACTCAGAGAAAGTTTTGAACGAATTTCATAAGCTATATTCAAGCAAATCGCGCTAAATATCGGAATAACTATCAACAAAAGTGAGCAAAGAAACTACATTCATGCAAACATGAATTTTCGAAGAGAAAAATAATGTTACGAGCGTATCAAGACTGATTAGAACTAGTTAATGATCTAGTCGAGATCTGATCTAGATCTGACTCAGATTTGATTCAGATATGACTCAACATTCTTTTTCTTCTTTAACATCTTGTTCATCTACATCATCTTCTTTTCATGTTATAAACACATTTCTTTTGAGTCTAGCGCAGTCTCTGAACATTACATAAATAGAAGCTTTTGTATCAATCTTCTTCTGTATTCTTAATATTCAGTTATAGCTATCTCTAAAGATCAAGCACTATCAACTCTGATCTTCATTGATTGTATCATC
>JAABUT010004911.1_pt1 | contig 10302 bp, 8 predicted proteins | sample 5559281 | NCBI WGS metagenome assembly JAABUT01 (sample SAMN10711880, study PRJNA513359) | rock metagenome | isolation source: Antarctica rocks | place: Antarctica: Victoria Land, Ricker Hills nord | collected 2016-01-04 | reverse complement strand
GCGGCCACGACCACAAGGCGGCAGTCCGGCGCCACCATCTCGACCACGACCCCGGGGGGTGTCAGCCTCGCGTCGATCCTCGCCTCAGACAAGGCAGCGGCAGGCACGGCGCGAAGGTTCGGCGCGGACCTGTCCGCCCTGGCGCGGCGCGGTCTGAACAAGACCGACGTCGCAGCGCTCGCGGCGGCCGGGCCGTCCGCTGACCCGGTCGCGAGGGCGCTGCTCGGCGCGTCGAGGGCGCAGATCGCGGGACTGAACGCCAACCGAACCTCGATCAACAGCTCGGCCGGGAAGATGGCGTCCTCGCTCGCGCACAAATTCGACGACGCCGGGATCAACGCCGCCACCGGCTTGGCCCACGGCCTCACGTCGCAGATCGGCCACCTCGACCGCGTGATGGTGCGGCTCGCCGACCACATGACGAGCGCGCTGAAGCGGAGGCTGAGGATCCACTCGCCGTCGCAGGTGTTCCACGACCTCGGGACGATGCTGCCGAAGGGTCTCGCGAACGGTATCCACGAGAAGCTCCCGGAGGTGCGCCGCGCCGCCGGGCACATGGCCGACGCGACGATGCCGGGATTCGGGAGCGGGACGGGTGGCGGCGGGTTCGCTGTGCATCACCAGACCGTGATCAACCCGGCGCCCGGCATGTCCGAGCGGGAGATCGGGCGCGCCGCCGCTTCGGACGCCGTGTGGCAGTTGCAGATGATCGGCGGTCTGCCGACATGACCAGGTTCTCAGGTCGGCAGGCGACTGCCTACCTGAGACTCTCCCAGGTAGGTCCTGGCGACTGCGGCAGAGTCCCAAATCGGCAACGCCGTGCCGATTTCGCTTGTCGAGGGACCGGACTTCGCCGCCGCATTCCGGCGACGCATTTCGCCCCCCAGCGGGGCACTTTGCGTCAGTCGAATGCGACGCTGTCAAATTCCGCTGTCAAATTTCGCCCCCAAACGGGGCAGAACTTGACACCCGAATGTGACAGCCCGGCACCCCAGAAGAGCCAGGCATGAAGATCCCCCGAGTGCCCCGCTGCTGCTGCGTAAAACGGTGCGCAGAACTGCCCCGCCGGGGGCGATATTGCGCGCCCCGATTACGCGGGGACCTGTCGACCTCGCCGCGGGCGGGCGGGACATAACGCTGCCCCGGCCAGACGAATCCGACCGGGGCAGGCGGCGTTGGATTCAACGCGTCTCGCCGTCGTTCATCGCGACACCACCGCCAGCGCGCCTGCGGCCTCGACGGCGTTGATCGCGACGCCGGAAGCCACGGCCGCATATCGACTGGTCGTGGTCGGAGACGCATGCCCGAGGAGGTCTTGCACGGCGCGGATATCGCGGCACGACTGGTACGTCGTCGACGCGAACCGGTGCCGGCATTGGTGCAACGTCTCCGGGACACCGATGCCGTGCAGGTAGTCGTTCGCGCGTGACGAGATCCGGTGCGCCTTGTTCGGGCCGGGGCGCCCGTCCAGACGTCGGATCAACGGTCCGCGCCGGTACGGGAGAATTCGGAGGATCTCCGCCAGCGCGGTCGACAGCGGCACCAGACGACCATGCCCACCCTTACCATCGACCACGCGAATGTGCGGCGAGAGATCACCCAGCCCAACCTCGGACCAGTCCAGCCCGGCGATCTCATAGGCCCGGAGCCCGGCGAACGCCGCAAGCCCAAGGATCGCCTTGGTCTCGGCATCCGCCGCGTCGATGGCTGCCAGCAGATCACTGTCACGGATCGGGCGCGGCAAGCCCCGAGCGACCTTCGGAAGCGGGATGCGCAGACTCGGGTCCGTCTTGATCAGCCGCTCGGCGAGCGCCCACCGGTAGAACTGCCGCACATGGGAGAGCTCGGTACGCCGCGGCTCCGGCTGCAACTGCGTCGAACGCAGCAGCTGCCACCGCTTCAGGTCATCCTCGGCCAGCCGCAGGATCGGCCCGTCCGCCCACGCACTGAACCTGGCGAGGGCCCGTTGCCGGTTGTACACCGTCCAGTCGCGCAGATTCCGCATCCGCAAGTGCTCCAGGTGCCGCTGCACCGCCGGCTCAAACGGCATCGCCCGCGTCTTCGCCCGGCCAGACGACTGAACCCTCGATGCCACTCCCGCCCGGGTCTCCATGCCTGCCTTCGCCATCGGCCGGGCGGACGGCGCCACCTCGACCAGCTCAGACGCGAAACGCGAACGGTCACTCTCCGTCCACCGCACGGCGGCGCGCGCCATCACACGCCGCCTTCGATGATGTCGGCCATCGTCACGAGAGCCGACGCGAGATTCCGAGCGTGCGCCGGGCTCATCCGGCGATCGCCCAGGTAGATCTCGACCGCCGGCTCCCGGACGAGCACCAGCTGCAGGCCGTGGACCTGCAAGCAGTCGGTCGCGCTCATGGAAACGGTGAGCTCGTCGGGCTCGGCGTCCGGACCGATCGATGCGGGCAGGATCTTGGTCGTGATCTCGTGGTACCAGATGATGCCGCCGTCCGTCTCCTCCTGCTCAGTCGCCCAGGACGGGGCAGCCAGGCCCAGAGGGCCCCACGCGATGCCGAGATCGGACAGTTCCTCGGTGGATGCCGGCGGCAGCCCGGCGCTCATCGCGGGCACCGGATCAGGCCGGCAGCCTCGAAATGGGCCACCATGCCGTCTCGCATGATCCGCCACTGAGCGTCCGACATCCACGCGAGACGCCGGACGAGCACGGTGCCGTCCTCGTCGTTCCACTCGATGCCGTGCTCGGCCGACTGCTCGTCTACGGTTTCGGGGGTTGTGCTGCTGTGATCGTCCGAGCGAATGTCGGACTCGTTAGTACGGTCTTGCATGGGTCGTTCCTCCTGTTAGGTCTGGTGGTTCGGTCGAGGCCTCGGCTCGGTGTTCCAGCACCGGCTCGGGGCCGTCTTGCTGTTCGGTGTACGGCGCTGCTTCGTCGTCGTGAGATCTCACGGACGTCTCACGGATCGCCTCGGAAAGAGCGGAATCGAAGCGCCCGCGGTGGACTCCGGGCGGACGCAGGTGGCCTATTCCGGGGTCTATAGACTGGCTGGACGCTCTGCCCATGATTTGGGAGCGAGGGGCCGTGGGTTCGAATCCCGCCACCCCGACCACAGTTGCGAACCACACGGTCGCCGCTACGTCCGTCCGCTGAGGAGCACCAGCACGTGAAGAGCACCGTCGAGAACCTGAGCCCGACGCGAGTGCGGCTCGCCGTCGAGGTGCCCTTCGACGACCTCAAGCCCAGCCTGGACAGCGCCTATAAGGCGATCGCGCAGCAGGTGCGCGTCCCCGGCTTCCGGCCCGGGAAGGTGCCGAACCGGGTTATCGACCAGCGTGTCGGGCGCGGCACGGTGCTGCAGGAGGCGGTCAACGACGCGCTGCCGAAGCTCTACGGCGAGGCCGCCCGCGACCACGAGATCCAGCCGCTCGGGCAGCCCGAGATCGACATCGCCGATCTCGAGGACTTCGCCGATGGTTCGACGCTGCACTTCACCGCCGAGGTCGACATCCGGCCCGAGATCACGTTGCCCGAGCTCGAGGGCATCGAGGTTTCCGTCGATGACACCGAGGTCACCGAGGCCGACATCGACGAGCAGCTCGACGAGCTGCGCGAGCGGTTCAGCACGCTCAAGGGCGTCGAACGCCCGGTGGCCGAGGGCGACTACGTCTCGCTCGACCTCGTCTCGCTCGTCGACGGCGAACAGATCGAAGGCGGCTCGGCCATGGGCCGCTCCTACGTCGTCGGTTCGGATGACTTCGTCGACGGGCTGGACGACGCGATCACCGGCAAGGCGGCCGGTGACACGCAGACGTTCACCGCGCCGCTGCGCCAGGGCGAGCACGCGGGCACCGAGGCCGAGGTCAGCGCGACGATCAAGGCGGTCAAGGTCAAGGAGCTGCCCGACTCCGACGACGACTTCGCGCAGATGGCCAGCGAGTTCGACACCGTCGCCGAGCTGCGCGACGACCTGCGCACCCGCCTCGCCCGCGTGAAGGTGATGGAGCAGGGCGCGCAGGCCCGCGATCGCCTGCTCGAGCACCTCATCGAGACCGTCGACTTTCCCGTTCCCGAGTCGTCAGTGGTCGGCGAGGTCGAGTACCGCCAGCACGACATCGTCCATTCGCTCGGCCACGACGACTCGCTGCTCGACCGCTTCCTCGAGGCGCAGGGCAAGTCGCGCGAGGAATGGGACACCGAGATGCGCGAGAGCGCCGAGAAGTCGGTGCGCGCGCAGTTCATCCTCGACGCCGTGGCCGACAAGGCCGCCGTGCAGATCGGCGACGCCGAGCTGACCGAATACCTCGTCCGGCAGGCTTCCGAGTACCAGATGGCACCGCAGGAGTTCGCGAACGAGGTCATCAAGTCCGGCAACCTGCCGACGATGGTCGCCGGCATCCGGCGCAACAAGGCCTTGGCCGAGGTGCTCGAATCCGCGAAGGTCACCGACGCGTCCGGCGACACCGTCGATCTTGCTGCGTTGGCGCTCGCCGACGAGGCAGCCGCAGCCGACGAGGCAGCCGCAGCCGACGAGGCAGCCGCAACCGACGAGGCAGCCGCAACCGACGAGGCAGCCGCAACCGACGAGGCAGCCGCAACCGACGAGGCAGCCGCAGCCGGCGAGGCCCCCGAGGACACCGCCTCCGGCACGTCCTCCGTCACGCCCTGAGCGAACGCAGCCCCATTCAGGACTCGACGGGGCATCCGTTTCGTTAGGGTCGATGACATCACTGATCGACGGGAAGGTAAGGCTGTGAGCCGCTTCGATCCGCAACCCGTGCGCGTCACCGAAATGCGTGCGGCGGGCGCCGGGATGAACCTCAACGACACCGTCTACGAGCGGCTGCTGCGCGAGCGCATCATCTTCCTCGGCCAGGCGGTCGACGACACCATCGCCAACCAGATCTGCGCGCAGTTGTTGCTTCTCTCGGCCGAGGACGACGTCCGCGACATCAACCTCTACATCAACTCTCCCGGCGGCTCGGTCACGGCCGGCATGGCGATCTTCGACACGATGCAGTTCGTCGATTGCGACATCGCCACCTACGCGATGGGGCTCGCCGCCTCGATGGGGCAGTTCCTGCTCTCGGCCGGCAAGCGCGGCAAGCGCTACGCACTTCCCCACGCGCGCATCCTGATGCACCAGCCCTTGGCCGGCATCGGCGGTACGGCGTCGGACATCGCGATCCAGGCCGAGCAGTTCAAGCTGACGAAGATGCAGATGGCCGAGCTGATCGCCGAGCACACCGGCCAGACCGTCGAGCAGGTGCGGGCCGACTCCGAGCGCGACCGCTGGTTCACCGCCCAGCAGGCCCTCGAGTACGGCTTCGTCGACCACGTCGTCAGCCGGGTGGCCCAAGTGCCCAACGGCAACAGCCCGGCCCCGGCCTGAGAGGAATCCCGGTGACCAACCCGCAGGCGCGCTACGTCCTGCCGTCCTTCGTCGAGCGGACGAATTACGGCATCAAGGAATCCAACCCGTACAACAAGCTGTTCGAGGAGCGCATCATCTTCCTCGGCGCCCCGATCGACGACGTCGTCGCCAACGACGTGATGGCGCAGCTGATCGTGCTGGAGTCCACCGATCCGGACCGCGACATCCAGATCTACATCAATTCCCCGGGCGGCTCGTTCACCGCGCTGACCGCCATCTACGACACGCTGCAGTACGTCCGGCCCGAGATCCAGACGATCTGCATGGGTCAAGCGGCCTCGGCGGCCGCCGTGCTGCTGGCTGCGGGCGCGAAAGGCAAGCGATTCGCGCTGCAGAACGCCCGGATCCTGATCCACCAGCCCTCCGGCGAGGGCCAGGGCCAGGTCACCGACCTCGAGATCCAGGCCAACGAGATCCTGCGCATGCGTGCGCTGCTGGAGGACGTGTTGGCTAAGCACACCGGGCAGACCGTCGAGAAGGTGCGTGCGGACATCGAGCGCGACACGATCCTCACCGCGGCGCAGGCCAAGGATTACGGGATCGTCGACGAGGTCATCACGTCACGCAAGGTGATCCCGGACGTGTGATTAACCGGCACGGTAGCGCGTTGTTTCGGCGCGCCCGGCGCCGTTTACAAGCGGACTTCCGTAGGTTTTGCGGGTAGCGTGCGAGATCTCGGTTTGGGCCGTCCGCCGGATAGCTTCGCAGCAGAGGGGATTGGTCGTCAGTGGCACCACGTGTCGGCGAGACCGGTGATCTGCTCAAGTGCTCGTTCTGCGGCAAGAGCCAAAAGCAGGTCAAGAAGCTCATCGCCGGTCCGGGTGTGTACATCTGCGACGAGTGCATCGATCTGTGCAACGAGATCATCGAGGAAGAGCTCGCCGAGACCAGCGAGTTCAGCTTCGACGAGCTGCCCAAGCCGAACGAGATCTACGAGTTCCTCAACGGCTACGTGGTGGGCCAGGACCAGGCGAAGAAGACCCTTGCGGTCGCTGTCTACAACCATTACAAGCGCGTGCAGGCCGGCGGCGAATCGAAGCCGCGCAACGCCGAGGCAGTCGTCGAGCTGGCGAAGTCCAACATCCTGCTGCTGGGGCCCACCGGCTCGGGCAAGACGCTGCTCGCCCAGACCCTCGCGCGGATGCTCAACGTCCCGTTCGCCATCGCCGACGCCACCGCACTCACCGAGGCCGGTTACGTCGGCGAGGATGTCGAGAACATCCTGCTCAAGCTGATCCAGGCCGCGGACTACGACGTGAAGCGAGCAGAGACCGGCATCATCTACATCGACGAGGTCGACAAGATCGCCCGCAAGGCGGAGAACCCGTCGATCACCCGCGACGTCTCCGGCGAGGGCGTGCAGCAGGCCCTGCTCAAGATCCTCGAAGGCACGGCTGCGTCGGTGCCCCCGCAGGGCGGGCGCAAGCACCCACATCAGGAGTTCATCCAGATCGACACCACGAACGTGCTGTTCATCGTCGGCGGTGCCTTCGCCGGACTCGACACGTTCATCGAGTCCCGGGTGGGCAAGAAGGGTCTGGGCTTCGGCGCCGAGCTGCACACGAAGTTCGACAAGGAGACGAAGGACGTCTTCGGTGACGTCATGCCCGAGGATCTCATCAAGTTCGGCCTGATCCCCGAGTTCATCGGGCGCCTGCCGGTCATCACGTCGGTACGGCCCCTGGACCGCGACGCGCTGGTACAGATCCTCACCGAGCCGAAGAACGCGCTGGTGCGCCAGTACGCCAAGCTTTTCGAACTCGACAACGTCGAACTCGAGTTCAGCGACGACGCCCTCGAAGCCATCGCCGATCAGGCCGTGCTGCGCGGCACCGGCGCGCGCGGCCTGCGCGCGATTCTGGAGGAAGTGCTGCTCTCGGTGATGTACGAGGTGCCCTCCCGTGAGGACGTCGCCCGGGTCGTCATCACCCGAGAGACGGTGCGCGACCACGTCTACCCGACACTCGTGCCGCGTGAGCCGGCCAAGCGCGAGCGCCGCGAGAAGTCCGCCTGACCTTCGGCGCAGTTCCGCCCTGCCGGTACCAGGCCGACCCAAAGAGCCGGCGGCACGCCGTTCCGTGTCGTGTGTGGCGACGCTGCGGCCGGTGAGCCGGCGTGTTATCCCGCTACGCCGCCACGCGCCGAGTTGCCAGCGCATCAAGCGTGTCTCGCCTGCAGCCATCGACGTCGGCGTGCAACCGTTCGTGGGAGTACCGCAGCGTCAGCCAGCCGATTGCGGCCATCGCAGCGTCGCGTCGGCGGTCTCGCTCGCGCTGGTCGCGGCTGCTGTGGTAGCGCTCGCCGTCGAGTTCGACCGCCACCCGTTCGGCCTCGTAGCCGAGATCCAAACGGTAGGTATTGCCGCGGACGTGCACTACACGCTGGCGCACTCCATGCCGCAGGCCGGGAACATCGAACACCTTCAGGTAGCCGTAGAGCTCGAGTTCGCTCTCGCAGCCCGCGTCCAGCTGCGCAATGAGGAGAGCGAGGTCCGTGCGGCCAGGCATTCCGGGCGCCCGCTGGCACACCCGGCCGAGGTCCGAGGCGGACACCAACCGCCGCCTGGCGGCCTCGATCGCGGGAGCGCGCTGGTCGCAACCACGAAGCATCGGCCATGATCGGACGACGGCAACCGCCGCCTCGACGGTGGCCAAGCCCTCGATCATCACGATGCGCGTGCGCACCCTTGTGCGGTGAACCACCAGGCCGGGCGATCGGCCGATCGGATGCCGGCGGATCGGGACAGTCAGGTGAGTCCTGTCATCGCCGGGAGTTGGCAGCCTCCATTGCCGTAGCGCGGTGACGTGGCTGAGCGCGGCAGGCTGGCCGACGCTGATCAATGCGGCGCGACGCAGGATCGGCGGGTAATCGGCGTCCCACGGCCTGCAGTAGGCGCGGGCGAACGGTGCGACCAGATGACCGTGCGCCACCTCGTCGTCGAGCTGATTGCGAGTGAGCACGGTGAGCAGTTCGGTACGCGACGCGGCGCCCCCTCGCCTGTCCAGGAGCAGATCTATCTCGGCTCGCATCGATAGAGCGTCCGCGGCGTCGGACTTCTCATGCGCTCGCCCGCGAGATCTGTGCACAAGCCACTCGGTATCCACAGATGTGTGTGGCGGTATTGCGGGCGAGCCGATGGTGTGTCGACCCGCTGCGCAGCCACACGTGGCCAGAGCAGTCCGCGCGTGGCGACGGTGCGAGTCCCTGGCCGGCGTGTCGTCCCGCTGCGTCGCCACACACGAGGTACGCACCAGCGCACCAGCGATCAGGGGCGGATCGCTAGTGTCGGCACGTGTCTTCAGCGCAGCCCCTGTCGCTCCCGGCAACCAACTGGAACGGCTGGCTGTCCGGCCGCGTCGACGGCAGTCTCGACGCCGCCCGGCGGGCCCTCGACATGCTGAAGGACGGCACCGCGCGCAGCACCGGCGACGTCCTCGGCCTCTGGAACGACGCGGACATCGCCCTGAACCAGGCTGACGCGGTCGCTGGGCTGCTCAGCCAGGTGCACCCGGAGCTCGACGTGCGCACGCTGGCCGAACAACGCGTCCAGGACGTCGATCGGCTGCGCACCGACCGCGGCCTCGACCGCGTACTCTTCGACGTCGTCGACGCCACCGACCCGGCCGGCCTCGATCCGCAGGCCTTCCGCATGCGCGAGCACGTGTTGCGTGATTTCCGGCGCAGCGGCGTCGACCAGCGCGACGAGACGCTCGACCGGTTGCGGGCAATTTCCGAACGGCTGACCGTCCTGGATCAGGATTTCTCCCGGGTGACCCGCGACGACGTCCGCTCGATCCGCATCGCGCCGGAGCGGCTGGCGGGCATGCCCGGCGACTTCGTCGAGAGCCATCCCGCAGCAGACGACGGCCTCGTCACGATCACCACCGACTACCCCGACTACCTGCCGTTCCGGACGTTCGCGCAGGACGCCAACGCGCGCCGTGAGCTCGCGACGCAATTCCTCAACCGCGCCTGGCCGGACGGTGACGCGGTGCTGCACGAGATGGTCGACCTGCGCGAGGAGAAGTCGCGCATCCTGGGCTTTCGCAGCTGGCCGGACTACGACACCGACGTTAAGATGATCGGCACGTCGCAGGCCATCGCCGAGTTCATCGAGCGGCTCGCGGACGCCGCCGAGCCGGCCGCGCGCCGCGACAAGGACGCGTTGGTCGCGCGGCAGCGGCGCGACCACCCGGCGGCCACCACCCTCGACGCGTCGCAGTTCGCCTATTACACCGAGCTCATCCGGCGCGAGCAGTTCGACGTCGATGCGCAGGAGGTGCGCCGCTACTTCGACTTCGCTGCAGTGCGCCGCGGATTGCTCGACGTCACCGGCCGGCTGTTCGGTGTCGAGTACCGCGAGATCGACGACGCCGCATGGCACGAGGACGTCACGGGTTACGACGTGCTTGTCGGCGGCGCGATCCGGGGCCGCATCTACCTCGACCTGCATCCCCGCGAGGGCAAGTACAAGCACGCCGCGCAGTTCGACCTCGTCGGCGGAGTGGCCGGCCGGCAGCTGCCCGAGGGCGTGCTCGTCTGCAACTTCCCGCGCGGGCTGATGGAACACACGCACGTCGTCACGCTGTTCCACGAGTTCGGCCACCTCGTGCACCACGTGCTCGGCGGCGGCCAGCGGTGGATCCGGTTCTCCGGCGTGGCCACCGAATGGGACTTCGTCGAGGCGCCGTCGCAGATGCTCGAGGAATGGGCCTGGGACACCGAGATCCTGCAGACCTTCGCGCTCGACGCAGACGGCACGCCGATCCCGCGCGAACTGGTCGAGCGGATGCGCGCGGCGCACGAGTTCGGGAAGGGCATGTTCGTGCGCAACCAGCTCTTCTACACCGCGGTGTCCTATCACCTGCACCGCGACCGGCCTGCCGACATC
>JAABUT010004910.1_pt1 | contig 10303 bp, 10 predicted proteins | sample 5559281 | NCBI WGS metagenome assembly JAABUT01 (sample SAMN10711880, study PRJNA513359) | rock metagenome | isolation source: Antarctica rocks | place: Antarctica: Victoria Land, Ricker Hills nord | collected 2016-01-04 | reverse complement strand
ACAGCAGGCCAGTACGCCAGACCACATGACTGCAGACAACCAGGCGTCACAGGCTCTGACACCAGATGCTTCCATCAAGCACAGCTTGACCAGTCTCATGGGCCATGATGCGCTGGCAGACCAACAGTACCGGGACAATGTGCCATTCGCGCAGTCCAGCCCTGTCGTGCACCTCTTCAGCGAGCGTGGTCTGCAAGAGCTCTGCTTGGCGCACCTGCAGGCAGTCTTGCTGTTTTTCAAAGACCTGTACAACCAGCAGGATTATCAGTTTGCCAATGTGTCACCTTTCCTGAAGGCGCCACTCACAGCAGATCAGGCAGAGGCTCTGATGCAGCAGCTCAGTGAAGGATGTGCTGAAGAGCCTGCCAATGCGGAAGGCCTCAGGGAGCTTGCTGCTGTGTTGCGTGCAGCAGAGCTGCTGGTCATCAGCGAGCAGGCAGGCAAGGGCAGCACACACTGCACCATGTCTGCGCTCTCTGGGGCTATGAGCCGGAGGACTTCCCTCTGAAGGCAATAGGGGCTGAGCTGCTATGCTCACAGTATGTTGCTGTAATGAAGATCATGCTACAGGTGACGCTATTTCCTCACCCCTAGGGTTGCAAATGTAATGCTGCCCAAGTACGACAAGCACATTTCTGTTGCTGACCTGCTACATTCATGTCGTCAGGCAAAGCTCGCCCAGATATGTCATCTCCTTGTAGTCATGCAGAGGTGTATGTGAGCACATGAAGTGAAGCCATGTCCATGGGCCATGTTCATCTGCACTGTTGCTGCATTGTCATGCTACTCTTGTTGTTACTGATCTGGCAATGAACTATGCATCAGGTGTTGAGGGAGCATGAGGCAGGTACAACTTCTGAACAGACTGTTTGGACAGAGCTTGAAGGTGACGCCTTGCCCGGGGCCAGCCAGCCTCGCATGTCTCACCCACTGCAACTACCCATATGGACAGACCTGGTGCTGCCTGTCACACCTCAAACCGTAGAGCCTGAGCTTGAAGAAGCCTTGACTCTGCCCAGGTCCATCAAGTGGGAGCGCATGCCCGAGTCCATGGTTGTGAAGCAGATCAGGCTCAGTTGCTTGCCGGCGCCTGCTGGTGAGATACATGCAGGGATGACGTGTCCTCTGGTGATCACTGTCTACAGCAATGCACCTGGTCAGTCCGATCAAGCAGCGCAGCAAGGCAGCAATCGGCAGCAGACCAGCCAGCAGTTGAGTGTGGCAGACTGGATTGTGGATGCAGCCAATGAAAGGCTGACTGCTGAGCTGGAGCTGGGTGTCCAGTTTGAGGATGATGTTGTTATCACCACAGTGGGAGAGCAATATGGGCCAGGAGACATTGCGTACCTTGCCAGCTGGGGAGTGGGCACAGCCAGCCGAGCAGATCCAGTGGATGCTGATGAGTCATTGTCCTTTGCCTTATCGTATCATGGCCCCTCTGGCGGTGACACGTGCGTTCTGGAGCTGCTGCTCGCCCCTGCCACAGGTGGGCAACAAGTCCACAGTTTATGCCAAGTGACATGCTGCTTGATGCGCATTACAGGCATGGCATACAATGACTGCATCTGTAATGACACTATTGAAGCATTGGCTGCCGATGTCAGCAGCAAGCTGATGCATGCTCTTACAGCTGCATGGCACCTTGCACAAATGCAGGCAACAGCAAAACCCAAGTTATGCTGTCCAGCAAGCATGTGTGCCTGCTGCAGACAACATCAAATCAGATGAGCCGCTGTCTCCTGACGGTTGTCACCATCCCTCGCCCTGGTCTGACATCAGCCCTCCTCAAGTGTCTGATGCAACCTCAAGCCAACCAACCCAAGCAACCGCTTTGCCTGATGCTGTCACGGACGTACTTTCAGCAAATCAGCCAGAGCATGCCAGCTCTTACGGCACAGGTGTGGTATCTGCTGCACCAAGTCAGGTACAAGCAGTAGTGGCAGGACCTGTTGCTGACGTGGTGGCAGCACCTGCTGCTGAAGTGGTGGCAGCACCTGCTGCTGAACTGGTGATCTCAGGAGCCGCACAACCAGCAGCAGAGCAGGTTGCAGCTTCTAGGTCCAGGGTCTCTGTGGTGACTGATGGCCCTTCCCCAATAGCAGTCCCAACTGCTGCAGATGGTCAAGAGACTCCTGAGTGGCTGAAAAGGAACAGGTTCAGCACTGTGGCAGAAGCATTGGAATGGGTTCAGACTGATTGCTATGCCCGAATCAACCAAGCTTTGCTACCCTTTGGGGTTACCGAACCAGCTGACATGCTGCTGTTGCAATCAGTGCAGATTGCAGAGCTCCCTAGCATCCCTCTTGTCGTCCGCAATAGGTTGAGGGCAGTGTTGACCCATGCCATCACTAGCGAAGAGCAGGTGCAAATAGTCTTTGAGAGGCATCGTGATTGGTTGGACAAGGCTGTAGGGGCTGGTCATCCAGGTAATGAGCTGCTATGTATAAACTCACCATGCAAGTGACCATTTTGCCACTCTTCTTGATGTTATGCCTCAACATATTTTGCCCCATGAGTCCACTGCGCAAGGTCAATGTCACTTTGTTGCAGCTGTCTATGCAAGTGCTTCAGACTCTTGTTGTCTTCTTTATGCAGTTGACATTGCCAACTCGACGACAAGAGCAGACTTGGGCAAAGAGTTGCAGAACAGCAGTATGTCTGAGGTGGAAAAGACAGTATTGCTCATGTTTGCGCCAGAAGAGCTTCTGTGATGCAAGGATGCTACAACAGGCCTAAAATATGTCCATTTAGGCTGAGTGTGGTTGCTTGTCTGCTTGCGTATTTCCAGCAGTAGATTTGATTTTGGTTCAGCAGCTCTGACAATGTCAAAATTTGAGTGCAGATTTCTATGGACGCACTGTACAGTGCTCGTTATGTGCTTCTATTGAGTTTTCTGTTGTGACTGGTGCACTGCAGTGCTACGCTCTTGTCAAGCGTGGTTCATGCTTTGTTGCTACGACATTTTCGTAACAGTCACGCAACTACAGGTTTATGGAGGATAGAGACAGTCTTGCTGATTGTCAGACACCTTCTTGTGCAAGTTTGACGGTTTAGGCTTGAAGCCGAAAGTTTGAAGGTGTGCTGGATGGCTGCAAAACTCATGCATGCGGATGACATAACATGTCAGTGCACACGCAGTTTGTTAAACACGACAATGTGGTGTACATTATGATCAACTGCAAACCCGATATATTCCCAAATGAGACCAGAAGCAAAGTCGCCACTAGCTAGCATGAAAGAATGTCGGTATGCAGAATGATAGTTCACATCTAGAGACGGCCAAAAGAAAGCCTGGTTGTTGTGACACCTTGAGCTGGCAGCAAGGTCAAGAGACAGGCAGAATTCATTTGAAGGCAAATTGCCATATGCAGAGAGATAAATACCAGACGGGCAAGAAGCAACTTTGTACAGCTGCACCCAGCACAAACTCAGCCATGTATTGTGCCAAGGTATCAACGAATCAGCACATACTATAGCTGCGCAGCTCAACTTTACAGAGCAGCATCACAACCTGCAGAAATATACTCAGATCACAGTGGGTTGAGCTGTGAGTGTGGCGGAACGCCTGCAGAGTTTATGACAAGGCCGTCATCGCTGTCTCCCACAGACTCTTGCTCAAATAGGTCACTGTGTGCATAAGTATGTGGAGCCGCATAAGTTGGTGATGCGGATTCTCCTCTCAAGCCAGGCATCATCAGCACTGGATCTAGAGGTGCCTTGAACGACACGCTGCTACTTGGACCAGCAACTGGAAACTCTGAAGCATGAGGTACAGCAGGAGCTGGCGTATTGCCGTCAGCCTGGGGGTTGGTGAAGTCACCAATGATCTTATGGGCATGTTTCAGCCTGTCAATCTTGTGCTCGAGATCTCGGCGCTTCTCCCTTGTCTCAGGGTCCTCAACAAAGTCAAAGCCTGACTGGAATTCTAGAGGCTTCACCTTGAGCTTCAAGACCATGTGCTTGACAAGGTAGTTGCGCACACAGCTTCTGAGTGGCTCCAAAATGTCTCCTGTTGCTGCACTGTTGTGCAGCTCTCGCAGTGTGGCGTCCCTGACAGCGTTGATGGGAGTCCTTGAGTCGTGCATGACTCTGCCAACCAGGTCTGGCAGCTCCCTAGCTGCCAGCCGCTCACGCAAGGTGGAGAAGCGACCAAGCTGTTTGCCTTTGCTGAAGGCTTGGTCATAGGCTGCCAAGATGATGTCCATGTAGGCTTTGCTGTCCAAGGCTGCACTGACTGCTTTGTGGACCTTGGGCTCAAGGTCAATGATGGCCTCTGCCCACTCTGATAGCACCCTGGATGCTGGATCAGGTGCTGTATAGCTGGGCATTGGCTGCATGAGCTGTGCTGCCATCTGGTCCACTCTGACACAAATGTCCTCAAAGTCAACCTGCAGACATAACCATTGCATTGCAGTCATCAAGTGACGTGGTTAGTATAGCAACCACTTGTACCAAGCAGAGTCGGGTGCAATTTCAGGGAGAGCAACAGAAATGGGAGTGGCATGGAGCAGGACTTGGCTTGACAGATAATAGGATGGTAGGCAAGCATGACAAGGCGGAACTGGTCTCTCAGACACACAGGTGCAATACACTCAGTGTCTGGCAATTGTGAGGCCAAAGCATGCTCATGGACCATTGTGTACATGCGCGATGCCGGGATTGAAGGCGCGTGCTTCTTACCGCTCTGTGCAGGTCTTGCAAGATGTTGTTAGCGCTCAGGTTGTCTGGTGCGTTGCCCAATGCTGCAAGGTCAGTGCTTGCATTGCAGCGGGCAACATGGATCCTGGCCAGTGCAGTTGGGCCCCACACTTCGACCATGTGCACATGGTACATGCTGTCCATCTTCTCCAAGAGTTTCTGAGTTGTCATGCCGTCTCGCAGGTGTTGCTGAGCTGTCTCTGCAGCATAGCTGCCGGTTGCTGCTTGCAACATTGCTTCAAACTGCTGATTCTCCTCGTCCACTGCTTGGAGCAAGGTCACCATATCTGTGTGCTTTCTGTTTGCAATGGCAACAACACCCCTGAGCTCACTGAGTATTTTGCAGTCTGCAGCCTTGTTCAGTATGCGGTCAAAGAGGTACTCATTGACATCTTGCATGCCCTCTGCAAAGACCTTGTCAGCTTTGGTCAGCACCAGGATTGCCTGCTTCAGCTTGCCCTGGCGGCGTACTGCTTCCAGAGCTGCACAGTCATCCAAGGATTCTGTTGCGTCCACAACACACAGCACCAAGGTGTTGTCATCACGAAGGTAGGGGTTGATGAGGTCCAGCGACTGAGCGTGAGCTTGAGGGGAGGCAGTCTGTATGCCTGGGAGATCAATGAACTCGAAAGTTGGTACATCAGCCTGCAAGCAGAAGAGATCATACTCAGTGGCAAGTCTAGTTGGGATGCCCAGCAGCTCCTGGTGTTCTTAACAAGTCCCAGCTGTGAAAACAACATTGAGATTTGCCATTAATATATGATAACTTACCTGCTTGATGATAACCAGAAGTTCTTGTCCGGTGAGGTCGTCTAGACGCTCAGCCTGGTTCATAATCTTGGTGACTACTTCCAGGGCTTCATCGGGGGACGCCAACGGAACATCAATGCCGTCATGGCTGATTGTCACACCGCATTCTTTTATGTCGGAGACTTGCTGGATGCGCAGTCTCAAAGGAAACTTGGTGCACAGCTTCTTGTCTCGAGGAAAAATCGCACACTTTGTGATGTTCTCGAGAAGGCTTGACTTGCCGGCACTGCTTGTTCCAACGACGACCAGCTTCGGCAAAGTGAGGAAGTCCTCATCCGTCAGGTAGGTCCTGACCTTTTTAAACGCTGAGTAGAAGTTACGAAAGTGGCTTTTTTGCAACTGCTCAAATATACTGGGTCCTTTGAGAAGAGGCGAGAAGGAGGCACAACGTGCTTGCGACATTTTCAACGAAAAGCTGGAACCTGACCGTACGGTGTAAAAACAAAAGGTGAATAACAGCCGTATCAAATCCTCGGAGGGCACGGTATTTGGCCTGGTCGGAATTGTGTGCGACAGTAACGCAAAATTTAGCCTCAGCTCCGAGACCACAAATCCACCCTACGTGAGCTATGCCGGGCCGGGGCGTCAGCTTGCCGTAGCGCCAGCAGAAAAGGGGTTTTCCCTCTTTGTCAAATGTATGTTGACAGTGCTGCTCCCAAGCATAGCATATACTGCTAGGCAGGTACTCAACAAAAGACTCCGTGAGTAGCGTAGGTTGAAGCGTTACAGTTTGGATCTGAACAAGCATGGATCGCGGTCATCAGCAGCCACAAGAAGAGTCTTCGCTGCTGCAAGACGTAGCAACGCAAGTCGAAAGCATATCTGCTCTCGAAGCTCGTCACGCGGCGGAAAGCACCGCTCTTTTTTCGAGACAGTCGACAGAAGCCGCTGAGCTCCAAGCCCGCCAGGCGCAAGAGATGAGAACTGCCTTGAGTCGTGTACTTGAGATGCATCGGCAGGTCGAGGCCAAAGTCAAGCTGGAACAGAACAACCTCCGTGAGGCAAGTTATCATGTGCTCATTGACCAAATGACGGGTCCACTTGGCACAAGCTGACTGCCTCTATTTGTGCAGGGCCACAAAAGCCTTGCAGCAGAAATCGCACAAATGACCAGTTCAGGGGTGGCGGCTGGAGATGTACTGGAGCTGAATATAGCAGGCAAATATATGTCCACAACCCGAGAGACTCTGACACAGGTAGGTCCACATTTGTGACTATGTGCTGGTTACACTTGTGCTTGTCACACTTGTGCCTGTCGCACCTGTAAGGTCAAACCGAGTGAACCTGGAGTCTGCAAAGCCTTGCATGTATGTGCAGGCAGAAGATTCCATGCTGGCAAAAATGTTTGGTCCACGCTGGGCAGGCCGTCAAAAGCTGGACAATCAGGGCCGCATCTTCTTGAACTTCGATCCATACTGCTTCGAGCAACTTCTGTCTTTCCTCATGAGCAAGCTCATTGAGCACCCTGAGCAGCCAGCCCCACCGCCAGTCATCAGACCAGAGGCTCAGGCAAAGTTTGCACAGTTAGTAGAATACTTGGGCATGAAGGACTTTATGGAAGGCACAGACCAAACGGAAGCTGCAAGGAGTGCTGCTCTTCATGTGATGGGTGACTTCACTTTTACCAAGACCCTGGGTATGGCATTTTCTCAGGATGGCCACAGAGCAGATGCAGTTGGTATGGGTGGCCAAGGCAACGTCTCCATTGCATCTCCAGCAATGCACTATGGGTCCATGCACTACATCAAATGCTCCATCATCTCCTGCAAGGCTGGAGACTGGCTTTTTCTGGGCATAACGCAGCTGTCACAGCCTAAAAAAGATGCTGAGAGTGAGGCAACTTCATTTGGCTGGTCCACAGGGTGCGATTTTGCTCAGGGCACGCCAGTGTCGCCTTGTGTGCCTGCCTGGCAGCAATGATGAGGCAATCTTCAAGGTCGACCTGACTCATGGCGAGGGTGTGCTGTCAATGTGGTGCAAAAGACTTTTCAGGACCAACATCAGCAATGTTGCTAAGGTCCCTTTCTATTTTCACTTTGGTGCAGCAAACACCGCTAGCACAGTCAGTGTATCTCTATCTGCTCCAACATCTGCAGACAGGCAACATTTTGCGTGAGCGTGAAAGCACATGATGCGCAGGCATGCTGGCAGCTGTGGGTCAGCCTGCCTCTGGGTCATGTGGCCATATGGTACATGACTGCTATGAAACAGCCAAGTATGGTTCCCGTGAAGGGTTTTGCTGATTCTTTCTGTTTGCATCACCACAATTGAAAACAATCAACTGTTTTAGGATATGATGCATGTCCATATATGTACAGCATGCATTCACTATTCACAACGACTTTGTCTGTTAGACTAGATAGACATGATTCAACATGATGCCATGTTGTTATACTATGGCATTGATTGATTGGTTGATTTTGACCTGTGCTAGCCTTTGCTCTCGCATCAGCCAGGTAGCTTATAGATATCAGGTATGCCCCGATTCTGAAGACCATACAGCAGGCTTGTTGTTATCACCCTCACGAGGGTGTACACATGTGCAGTCGATGTGGCAAGCACCGCGCTGCATATCAATCCGGGATGAACCCATGTGACGAGATAGAATGCATTGTATGAGCCACAGTGGAAAGCCCTGTACATAGACAAACACTGCATCATAGATGGCACTAATAGCATTGCAGCAGTTAGCACTGCAAAGCAAGCATTCAGTAGCGTTGACCATATTACTATTATCTGACTAATTGGCTTTGACTATTATGGAATCCCTTTCGCATGAGACAGCTGCAATTCCCAATTGAACCTTACCAGTACTTTAGCTGGAGAGTAGTACTCAGTGCAGTACTAGTACATTACTCTGTCTTGACGCCTATTCAATTACTTTCATAGAACAAAACCAACAGACAAGCTCCAATTCCAGACATTCTCACCTGCAGTTCCTCACTTCAGGCCTTGCAAATATAACCCACGCAACAAAAATGTTTCTGTGCTAGGGTGTGCTTGCATTCTAGCAGCACACCCCTTCTAACGTCACACCCATACCTACTTGAACCCCCCCCCGGGCCCGTTCACCAAGTGTGGAAAGGGCCTAAGACTTGGTGAAAATGCAGTGATCATGGAATGTCAAAGTCAAACACAGCATGCTTTCTAGCAGCAAGAAATTAGGCCGCGCCATGCATGTACATGCTTCTTGGTTGACTCACGGTGTCTGTGAAAGGACTAAAAAGTCGCCCGAGAACGGAATAGCGAAAACAATCATTCTTACGTGTGATGTCGCACGGCCGCTCCCGAGCCGCGTGCACGGTGTCTGTGAAGTGAAGACCGAGTTGAAGATGGTAATCAACTGCCGCCAGAACGTAAACATGTAGAGAACAAACATGCAGAACTGACATAACAGTGCTCAGGTCTTGCACGCCGTTCTATTGAATGACGCATCATGATCAAATAATGACGCGCTCCGATGCTTTATTATGCTATTGGTTTTTGTTCCCAATGCTTGCATCACGACGGCGAGATTTGTGCAGACTTGCTGCTGCACCGATTGATTGCCGAACTGCACAGATCTATCCACTTCGTTGGAATCGAGATCATTCCTGTGAGATCGTTCTAGTGAGATCGTTCCCGTGAGAACGTTCCTGTGGATTCCATATTGGTAGAGCCGCACTTGTGTGACACTATGTCGGGTCACGGTCAAGGTCATGAAGGCAGCTATCCGCATCAGGGTAGCCAGCTGAAAGAGACCACTTCAGAAGCCACGTAGCAAGGCCATGCGGTCGTCCCCCTCCTCAAACCGTACAGTCTGGGCAAATTTGACCTGCCGCACCGCATGGTTTACGCTCCTTTGACTAGGTGCCGAGCGCTTGGTGGCGTGCCGCAGCCAGCTGCTGCCGAATATTATGCTCAGCGGTCAAGCGGTGGACTCATTCTGTCGGAAGCTACCTGTATCTGTGTAGAGGCCCACGGGTGAGCTTAATCTGGTTGATCTGGCCAACAGGATCGTCTCTACAGCTTGTTGCTCAGCTTTTCAAGCACTTGCCGGATACTTGCATGTTTTCGATGATTTCCATGAAAAACTTGTTGTTTGTGCAGGTACCCCAACGTGCCAGGTATATACACTGAACAGCAGGTAGAGGCGTGGAAGCCTGTGGTCAAGGCGGTACACCAGAAGAAGTCTCCCTTTTTCTGCCAGCTTTGGCACGTTGGTCGTGCCACCTCTGTTGGTGAGGAGACCTTGCTCATTGTATCACGAGTCAGCTTATGTGCTCTATGTTGGTGGGGTTTGCCATCGCATCTCTCCTGGACACTGTTTTGTGCTCAATTGACCAGCATTGCAATGTGCTGCCCATTCAGCTTCTGCTAGTGCCCTGCATCATCATACTGATGTAGCTGTCAGTTCAGCATTTGTTGTGAGCATTCCTGGCTGCCTTGAATAGTCTGTGCCTTCTTTGTTTTGCATCAGGGTAAGTCATTACAAATCTGTCTTGCCCAACACAAGTTTCTGTGTACAAGCTGATCCAGCCATGCATGTGATAAGCAGCTTTGCTACCTTGCACAGTGCTAACCCTGCATTCAATGGAAATCACGGTCATCAGCTCCCGGTCATCAGCTCCCATTCTGTAATTCTGCAAGTGCAAAATGTCAACTCTGACACTGTCTTGCAGACTACCAGCCAGGAGGCAAGCCCATGCCATCCAGCACAAGCAAGCCCATTCCTGGCAAGGACTACACCATCTTCAGCCCAGATGGCAAGAAGCAGAGCCCCTTTGAGGATCTGCCACCCCCCAGGGCGGTTGAC
>JAABUT010004909.1_pt1 | contig 10305 bp, 12 predicted proteins | sample 5559281 | NCBI WGS metagenome assembly JAABUT01 (sample SAMN10711880, study PRJNA513359) | rock metagenome | isolation source: Antarctica rocks | place: Antarctica: Victoria Land, Ricker Hills nord | collected 2016-01-04 | reverse complement strand
AACTTCTTCGCCAAGCTCAAGCAATTCCGTGCCATCGCAACGCGCTACGACAAGACAGCACGGAACTTCCTCGGCGCAATCCACCTCGCCGCCGCAACCATTTGGCTCAATTGAGGACACGCCCTAGCTACAGTTATACAGCTGTCTCTTGCCTTGCCTTCCTGATCGGCGTGCGGCACGTGACAATCCGCCGCCGCCGCCGTAGCGTTTGGTCTCGCTGGCGGAGATGCGGACAATGGACACCAACGTCGTCGACCACCTGGGCTTCGCGCCCGGCCACGACTCCCCCATTCCCTACATGCAGCGCACCCGCGACTACTACCGCGCCATCGGCTACCACATGCCATACCGCTGGGCACACCATATCGGCGCCCCGTTTCAGCGCCTGTCCAAGCCGCTGGCGCAATCCCGCGTCGCCATCGTCACCACCGCCGCGCCCTACCAGCCCGACCGTGGCGACCAGGGACCGGGGGCGGCCTACAACGGCGCCGCGAAGTTCTACCAGGTCTACGACGGCGACACCGCCGCCAGCCACGACCTGCGCATCTCCCACATCGGCTACGACCGCGCCCACACCACCGCGACGGACATGAACGGCTGGTTCCCGCTGGCCGCCCTGCACCGCGCCGCCGCCGCCGGGCGGATCGGCGAAGTCGGCCCACGCTTCTTCGGCGCCCCCACCAACCGCAGCCACCGCGTCACGGTCGACACCGACGCGCCGGACATCCTCGCACGCTGCCGTGCCGACGGCATCGACGCCGTCGTGCTGGTGCCGAACTGCCCAGTCTGCCACCAGACCGCCAGCCTGACCGCCCGCCACCTGGAGGCCAACGGTATCGCCACCGTGGTGATGGGATGCGCCAAGGACATCGTCGAGCACGCCGCCGTGCCACGCTTCCTGTTCAGTGACTTCCCGCTCGGCAACGCCGCCGGACGGCCGCACGACGCCGCCTCCCAGGATGCCACCCTGGGCTTCGCGCTGGACCTGCTGGCGTCGGCACCCGGCCCCTGCACCACCATGCAGTCCCCCTTGCGCTGGGCCGCCGACGGTGCCTGGAAGCTGGACTACCTGAACCTTGAGCAGATCGGCACCGCCGAGCTCGCCCGCCGCCGCGCGGAGTTCGACCGCCAGAAGGACCTCGCGCGCGCCAAGCGTGTGCCGGCCTAGGGCACCCGCATGACGCGACCCTTCGAGGGCGTGCGCGTCCTGGACTTCACCCAGGTCCTGGCCGGCCCCTACGCCAGCTACCAACTCGCCCTGCTCGGCGCTGAGGTCATCAAGGTCGAGCGGCGCGGCGGCGAGGACATGCGCCGCACCCCGCTCAGCCGCGAATGGGCCGACCGCAACATGGCGCCGGCCTTCGCCGCGGTGAACGGCAACAAGCGCAGCCTGACCCTGGACCTGCAGAAGCCCGAAGCGATCGCCGTCGTCCACACGCTTGCAGCGGGGGCCGACGTGGTGATGGAAAACTTCCGTCACGGCGTGATGGACCGCCTCGGCATCGGCCACGAAGCCCTTGCCGCCATCAACCCGAAACTGATCTACGCCGCCATCTGCGGCTTCGGCCAGACCGGGCCGGACCGCAACGAAGCCGGCTACGACGGCCGCATCCAGGCCATGTCCGGCATCATGGCGATCACCGGCCACCCCGAGATGGGACCGACCCGCGCCGGGTTCGCCGCCTGCGACATGCTGTCCGGCATGACCGCCGCCTTCGCCGTCGCCAGCGCCCTGTACCAGCGCACCCGCACCGGACGCGGCCAGATGATCGACGTGTCGATGCTGGACGCCACCCTCAGCTTCCTGTCGCCGCAGGTCGCCGACACCACCATGGCCGGCCACCACCAGGAACAGTTCGGCAACCAGGCGGTCAGCCGGCGCGCCACCGCCAACCTGTTCCGCGCCGCCGACGGCCACCTGCTGCTGGCCGTCAACAACGACCGCCAGTACACCGCCCTGATGCACGCCATCGGCCGCCCCGACACCCTGGACGACCCGCTGCTGGCCGACTGGTTCGCCCGCAACGACAACGCCCCCCACCTGCGCGCCATCATCGAGGACGCGCTGGCCGCCGACACCGCCCGCAGCTGGGAAACCCGGCTGAACGCCGCCGGCGCCCCCTGCGCCAGCATCTGGCACATCGAGGACATCATCGCCCACCGCCAGGTGCGGCACCGCAAAACCCTGCAAACTGTCCCAAGCCCCTGGGGCGACCTCAACCTGGTCGGCTCCGGCTTCCACCTCGCCCACGGCGGCGGCCGGCTGGACTTCGCCGCCCGGGCCGCCGGCGCTGACACCGACGCGATCCTGACCGAGGCCGGACTGGCCGAAGCGGATATCACAGCCCTGCGCGACAGCGGCGTGATCTGACAGGCGGAAGGCGGGAGGGTCCTTGCCTTGTTGCCGGTCAGGCCCGCAGCAGCCGCCGGACGCCGTCCGCAGAACCCACCAGCACCTCATCCGCGCGGCCGACGAACAGGCCACAGTCGATGACGCCGGTGATGTTCAGGATCGCGGCCTCCAGAACCGCCGGATCGTCAATCGGGTCGAAGCGGGCGTCGGCAATCAGGTTGGCGTTGTCGGTGATGAATTCGCCGCCGTCCGATGCCTGACGGATCGCCACGTCGCGCGCGCCCAGCGCCGCCAGCCGGGCCAGCACGGGTGCGGCGGCGAACGGCACCAGCTCGACCGGCACGGCGAAGCCCTGCCCGAGCCGGTCCACCAGCTTGCCGGCATCCGCCACCACCACGAAGCGCCGGCTGGCCGAGGCGACGATCTTCTCGCGCAGCAACGCGCCGCCGCCGCCCTTGATGAGATCCAGGGTGGCGGCGTGCACCTCGTCCGCGCCGTCCACCGCCAGGTCGATGGCGGGGTGGGCCGCCAGCGTGGTCAGCGGCACGCCCTCGGCCAGGCCCAGGGCGGCCGTAGCCTGCGATGTCGGCACGCCGCCCACGATGTGCAGGCCGCCGCGGATGCGCGCGCCCAGCGCCTGCACGAACAGTGCCGCGGTCGAGCCGGTGCCCAGGCCGAGCACCATGCCGGGCTGCACCAGGGCGGCGGCGGCTTCGGCGGCGGCGCGTTTGAGGTCCATGATGATGTTGCCTGTCAAACGTCATCCCGTTCTAGGGACAGGTGCGTCGGCATTGCAAGGCGATCACTCCGACCGCAGGCTCGATCGCAGCGCCGCCACACCGACCGGATCGGACTGCTGGGCCAGGCGCAGTGCCGCGAGATGGGCGAAGCGCAGGGTAAGGGCGCGGCGGCGTGCCGGCGGCATCGGGTGCAGCGGCGCATCGCGCAGCATCTCGCCCGACAGCTCCCAGGTGACCACCAGGCCGGCGGTGTCGGGCAGCAGCGCCTGCGGGAAATCGGTGTCGACGGCGAAGAACAAGGCGTCGCAGTACTCGCGGTATTCCGGCCACTTGGCATCGGTGAGGAAATCACGCACGCCGGATTTTATCTCGATGCAGACGAAGCCGCCGTCGGGCCGCAGCGCCATGATGTCCGCCCGGCGGTTGTTCGGCAGCGACATCTCGTGCATCGGCGCCCAGCCCAGGCGCAGACACAGCAGCGCGGTGGCCCGGCGGATGGCGGCGGAGCGTTCGGGGAAGCTCGCCAGCGCCTCCTGGGTCACGCCAGGCAGTCGATCGCCTGCGCCAGGGTCACGTCGCGCTGGCTCAGCCCGCCGGCATCATGGGTGGTCAGGGTTATTTCGACCTTGTTCCAGACGTTGAACCACTCCGGGTGGTGGTCCTGCCTTTCCGCCAGCAGCGCCACGCGCGACATGAAGGCCCAGGCGGCGGAGAAGTCCTTGAAGCGGAAAGCGCGGTGGATGGCGTCGCGGTCGGGCAGGGGCGTCCAGCGCGGTAATGTGGCGCTTAGTGCAGCCCGCGCCGGTGCGTCCAGTCTGGCATCCATGATCTTCGTCCGCGCTTGACCCCCGGCCCGCGGGGATGTGGTGTGACCGCATGCAGGATCGCACGCCCGAGCCAGGCTTCACCACCCCGCCCGACGCCGCCGCCATCGCGCTGCTGGCCGAACGCGCCCTGGAGTCCATCCCCGACCGTCTGCGCCGGCATGTCGGCGACGTGGCGATCGTCGTCGAGGAGCTGCCCGACGACGAGCTGGTGGCGGAGATGGGCCTGGACAGCCCATGGGAGCTGACCGGCCTGTACCACGGCGTCCCGCTGGGTGAGCGCAGCTTTTCGGACGTGGCGCGGATGCCTGACCGCATCGTGCTGTATCGCCAGCCCATCCTGCTCGAATGGGTCGAACTGGGCGAGGACCTGGCCCGCCTGGTCGGCAGCGTGCTGATCCACGAGATCGCGCACCACTTCGGCTTCAGCGATGCCGACATCGAGGCGCTGGAGGCGGGACGGGACTGAACATCCGGTCCGCCGGATGACACGGACGCAACAGGCGGATGGTGCCCCCGCACGCGCAAGGATACCATCCTGACATTCACCCGGTTGTCGAAGGTTCGGCGCCGGATCGCGATCCGGGCGGCGAGAGCGCAGCCCTAGGCGTTGGCCGCGGCCATCATGCGGCCTGCTGCTGAAGATAAGCGTGCACAAGACCGGGCAGATGTTCGCCGAGCCAGTCGCCCATCTCCTGTTCCTCCTTCATCGACAGCTCGAGCACCGCGCCGTCGGCGGTGGCGCCCGCCGCCTCCGCCAGGATGAGCAGCGTCTTGTAGGAACCAATCTCGTACGCCTTGAAGCCGATGGCCGCGAGGACGTTCTTGAGCACCTCGTCGTCCGACCCGGCATGGGCAAAGCCGGCCACGGTCGCGACCATGCCGGTCACGGCCTCCTTGGCGACCGACTTGCTGGTGCCGTGCTTCTCCAGCAGCTCGTCCAATCGGGCGGCCTGCGTGGTGGACCGCTCCATCTCCTGCTGCATCCTGCGGTGAAGTTCAGGATACGGCTTCATCCGGCCCAGCTCGTTCTTGACGGTCCCGATGGCCTGGGTCTCGACAGCGTGCTGGTTGCGCAGCCCTGTCAGGTAGGTCTCCATAACCGGGTTCGAGTCGTTCATATCAATGCTCCATTCATGCAGGCCGCGGCCATCACCTCCAAATCGTGAATCTCGGAAGCATTGCAATCGAACAAAACGCCCGCGGACAGATGTTCGACAGTGCCACCCGCGGCAGGATCATGGGCGCGGGTCGCGCGATCCGGCCCTCGGCATCGGACGAACTCCAAGGGCTACCGGCGGCCCGGCAAGCTGTGTAGCGTGGCGCGCAACAACCACGATGCCATCCGCCCGCGTCCAGGCGGCCGGCAACAGCGCCCGGGAGCCGAGACATGCGTTTCACCTGGTTCAACCTGATGCCCTGGCCACACCTGCCCGACGACTTCCGTGAGAAGAACCGCTCGGTCTGGGTCGACATCGACAGCAAGCTGTACGACCCGGTGCGCGGCCACACCGTCTACAACGACTACCTCGACCTGCTCGAATACGCCGACACGCTCGGCTTCGACGGCGTCGGGATCAACGAGCACCACCAGAACGGCTACGGGCTGATGCCGTCGCCCAACCTGATCGCGGCGTCGCTGACCCGGCGCACCTCCAAGGCCGCCATCGTCGTGCTGGGCAACTCGATCGCGCTGTACAACCCGCCGATCCGGGTCGCCGAGGAGTTCGCCATGCTGGACGTGATGTCCGGCGGGCGGCTGGTCGGCGGCTTCCCGGTCGGCACCTCGATGGACACCAACTTCTGCTACGGCACCATCCCGGCGCTGACGCGGGAAAAGTATGCGGAGGCGCACGAGCTGATCGTGCGCGCCTGGAACGAGGACGAGCCGTTCGCCTTCAACGGCCGCTACACCAAGTTGCGCCACGTGAACCTGTGGCCGAAGCCGATCCAGAAGCCGATCCCGATCCACATCCCCGGCGGCGGCAGCGTCGAAACCTACGACTTCTGCCTCGACAACACCTACTCGTATTCGTACCTCAGCTTCTCCGGCTACCTGCGCGCCGAGGCGCTGATGAACGGCTACTGGGACCGCGTGGCGCAACGCGACACCGCCGACGACAGCCCGTACCGCGCCGGCTTCGCGCAGACCGTGTTCGTCGCCGAGACCGACGAGGAAGCGGAGCGGCTGTACAGCGAGCACGCCTTCTACTTCTACAACCGCTGCCTGCACGTGTTCCCGGGCTTTGCCGACGCGCCCGGCTACCGCACCATCAAGACCATCCAATCGGGCAACCTCAACCAGTACGCCCGCCCGCACACCACCAGCCTGACCTGGAAGAAGCTGGTCGACGAAGGCTTCATCATCGCCGGCAGCCCGGAAACGGTGCGCCAGCGCATGGAGGACCTGATAAAGAAATTGCGCGTCGGCAACATCTTCCTGCTGCTGCACGTCGGCAACATGCCCAAGGACCTGTGCATGTTCTCGACCAGGCTGTTCGCCGAGCAGGTGATGCCGAAGCTGCGCGACATCTGGCCGGACTACGCCGACGACAACCGCTTCTGGTGCTCGCCGCTGGCGGAACGGGCGGTGCCGGCGCGGCTGCCCGAGACCTACCCGGAAGCGGTGCCCGCGCAATGACCGTCCTGCAATCGGGAAAGGTCCAGACCCGCCACGCCCTCGTGCAGTATTTCCAGGGTGGCAACGGGCCGGAGCTGGTGTTCCTGCACGGCCACGCCGGGCTTGCGCCCGACAGCCCGTTCCTGCAGGCGCTGGCCGAGAAGTTCCACGTCACCGCGCCGCTGCTGCCCGGCTACGGCGACAGCGAGGACGCCGCCGGCGTGCGCGACATGCTGGACGTGACCCTGCACACCTATGACGTGCTGGACGCCCTGCGGCTGTCCCGCCCGATCCTGGCCGGCCACTCGCTGGGCGGCATGATCGCCGCCGAGATGGCCGCGGTGGCGCCGAACGAGGTCGACCGGCTGTGCTTGATCGCCCCGGCGGGCCTGTGGCTGGACGACCATCCCTCGCCGGACCTGTTCAGCCTGCTGCCGCGCGAGCTGCCGGCGCTGCTGTTCCACGACGTGGCGGCCGGCACCAGGCTGCTGACCGCCAACGTCGACATCAGCGACCCGGCGTTCCTGCTGCCGTTCCTGGTCAACAACGCGCGCCAGCTCGGCATGGCCGGCAAGCTGCTGTTCCCGATCCCGGAGCGCGGGCTGAAGGACCGCCTGTACCGGGTGAAGGCGCGCACGGTGCTGGTCTGGGGCGACTCGGACCGGATGTATCCCGCCCCTTATGCCCACGCCTTCAAGGCGGCGATCGCCGGCGCCGAGCTGGTCAGCGTGCCGGACGCCGGGCACATGGTCATCCTGGAACAGACCGATGCTGTGGTGGCCGCCATCGGCCGGCTCGCCGTCTGACAAGGAGCTTGCGCAAGGGAGCCGCCATGAACGCCACCCGCCAGCAGTTCGTCTTCATCAACGCCGCCCACGGCTTCTGCCACTACTGCCTGTTAATTCTGCCTACCGCGGTGCTGGCGATGGCGCGGCCGGGCGGCGGCTTCGGCGAGAACTACGGCCCCATCCTCGGCCTGGCGACTGGCATGTTCGTGCTGTACGGGCTGTTCGCCCTGCCGCAGGGCTGGCTGGCGGCAAGGATCGGCCGGCCCCGGCTGATGACGGCGTTCTTCGTCGGCACCGGCATCAGCATGGCCGCCACCGGCCTGGCCGCGACGCCGCTGACGCTGGGCCTGGCGCTGGCTGCCACCGGCCTGTTCGCCGCCATCTACCACCCCATCGGCACCGCCCTGCTGGTCGATGTCGCCGGCGACAAACCCGGCCGCGCCATCGGCCTGAACGGCGTGTTCGGCAACATCGGCGTGGCGATGGCGCCGGTGGCGACCGCGTTCCTGGCGGTCAGCTACGGCTGGCAATGGGCGTTCGTCATCCCCGGCGTGCTGTGCGCGGCCGTCGGGCTGCTGTGGATGCGGGTAGCCCCCTACGACGTGTCGAAGCACCGCACCGGCCGGCCGTTCCCGGCCATCCCGCCGCATCTGGTGCGCCGCGCGGTGGTCGTGCTGCTGCTGATCGCCGCCGTCTCCGGGCTGGTGTTCAACGCCTTCACCCTGCTGATCCCGAAGCTGATGCAGGAGCGTCTGGCCGGCGATCCCAGGCTGTTGCCGCTGGCCGGCCTGGCCGCCACCGTCGCCACCTTGTGCGGTGCCGCCGCCCAGCTGACCGTCGGCCGCCTGATCGACCGCGCGACCTTGCGCCGCCTGTTCCTGCCGATGGCCACCGCGCTGGTGCCGGTCATGGCGGGGCTGGCCTTCGCCGACGGGCTGCTGGTGCTGCCGTTCGCCGGTCTGGTGGCAGGCCTGCTGTTCGGCCAGGTGACGCTGAACGAAACCATGACGGCGCGCTACATCTCGCCGGCCCTGCGCACGCGGATGTATTCAATCCGCTTCTTCGTCGGCTTCCTGGGCAGCGCCGCCGCGGCGCCGGTGGTCGGCACGCTGCACGAGCGCACCGGCAACCTGTCCGCTTCCATCCTGGTGCTGGCCGGGTGCGCCTGCGTCACCCTGGCCTGCGCGTTGTTCTTTCCCGATCGCCGCGAGGAGCTTGACCCGGCTCTCTGGGCAGTGGCCGAGCGCCCGAACGACATGGCTGTGCCCGCGGAATAGCGGCCTTGCGGCCTTTCCAGCGAAGCGCGCGGGTGCCACATCTGGGCGCATGGAACGCAGAGCCTTCTTCCGTGCCGCCCTTGCCCTCGCATCGCTGCCGGTGGCGGCCGGCGCCCAGCCCACGCAAAGTGCCGCCGACCATGCCGACATCGCCCGCGTCGAGGCCTATCTGAACCGGCTGAAGACGCTGAAGTCGAAGTTCCAGCAGATCGCGCCGGATGGCGGCATCACCCGCGGCACCGCCTGGATCGACCGGCCAGGCAAGTTGCGCTTCGAATACGACCCGCCCAGCCCCCTGCTGCTGATCGCCGGCTACGGCGTCGGCTTCTTCCACGACAAGCAGCTGGGCCAGACGACCAACTTCCCGGTGTCCTCCACCCCGCTCGGCATCCTGCTGGCCGACGAGGTGAAGCTCTCCGGCGACATCACCGTGGCCCGGGTGACGCGCCTGCCCGGACAGTTGCAGACCACCCTGTACCGCACCCGTTCGCCCGGCGACGGCAGCATCACGCTGGTGTTCGCCGACAACCCGCTGGCGCTGCGGCAATGGACGGTGGTGGACCCGCAGGGCAAGGAAACCAGCGTGACCCTGTTCGACGTGGTGCTGGGCGGCCGCTTCGACTCCAAGCTGTTCCAGTTCGCCGATCCAAGCCTGCTGAACGTGCCGTCCGGCGGCGGCGGCGGGCGCTGAAATGCCGGTTTGCGCAGGTTTATACTGAAAAATTCAAAAGTTTCTTCATTTTGTCGCCATCTTGCGGGATGATGCTGCGCAACATGAAACCCCTGATCGGCATATCCTGCTGCACGAAGCTGTTCGGAGTCTTCGGCATGGCCAACCATGCCGCCTCGAACACCTACATCCGCGCCACCGACCTGGTCGTCGGCGGCGTTCCGGTGCTGGTGCCGGCCAACGGCTCGCTGGCCGACATCGCCACGCTGCTGTCCCGGCTCGACGGCATCATCCTCACCGGCAGCCGCTCCAACGTGCAGCCCACCCTGTACGACGGCCCGCCGCACGCCGAGGGCACGCCCGAGGACGAGCCGCGCGACGCCGTGACGATGCCGCTGATCCGCTGCGCGGTGGCGCAGGGCGTGCCGGTGCTGGCGATCTGCCGCGGCATGCAGGAGATGAACGTGGCCCTCGGCGGCAGCCTGCACCAGCGCCTGCAGGACCTGCCCGACCGCTTCGACCACTCCACCCCGATGTCGCCCGTCCCCGGCGTGCGCACCGGCAAGGCGCACAGCGTCCGCATCACGCCGGGAAGCTGGCTGCACCGCCTTGCCGGCGCCACCGAGTTGGGGGTGAACTCGCTGCACAACCAGGGCATCGACCGGCTGGCACCTGGCCTGGTGGTCGACGCGGTGGCGCCGGACGGCACGGTCGAGGCGGTGCACGCCGCCACCGGCGGCTTCGCCATGGGCGTGCAGTGGCACCCGGAATACGACTGGGAGCGCGATGCCGTTTCCCGCCGCATCTTCGCGCTGTTCGGCGACGCGGTGGCGGCGCGGGTGTCAGGCGGCTTGACGGTCGCGGCTCAGGCTTAAAGCAACACCGGGTCAGGTGGCTTCAAAGGTAAGCCCAGGCGTAAAAGGAAAAAACTCCTTGCAGCGCCGAGGCTGATGTGGTCTTCTCCCGCAATGAGTTTGCCCTTCTCCTTCACCCCTCTGGCGCAGTGGCTGACGCTCATCGTCGCCGCGTTGCA
>JAABUT010004908.1_pt1 | contig 10307 bp, 5 predicted proteins | sample 5559281 | NCBI WGS metagenome assembly JAABUT01 (sample SAMN10711880, study PRJNA513359) | rock metagenome | isolation source: Antarctica rocks | place: Antarctica: Victoria Land, Ricker Hills nord | collected 2016-01-04 | reverse complement strand
TCAGCGAGGTGGGCGTCAGCAGCAGTCCCGCCTGCGCGGGGCTGAAGCCGAGGACGAGTTGCAGGAAGAATGGCATCAAAAAGGCGTTGGCCGAGATCGCCAGGAACGAGCAGAGGGCGGCGATGTTACCGGTGGCGAACGCTCGGATGCGGAAGAGGGTCAGATCGAGGATCGGCGCGACGACCCGCCGCTCAACGACGATGAACGCGCCGAAGCAGGCGACCGCGACCGCGAAGAGACCGAGGATTTGCGGCGAGCCCCAGCCCGCCACGTCGCCGCGATTGAGCCCGAGCAGCAGCCCGATCAGGGCGACCGAGATCAGGATCGCGCCGAACGGATCGAAGCGCGTGTCGGCCCCCGCGCGGCGGGTGGAGATCCGCTCCTCCTGGAGGACCAGCATGGCGAGCCCGATTCCGATCAGCCCGACTGGGATGTTCACGAAGAAAATCGACTGCCAGCCGAACGCCCCGACCAGCACCCCGCCGATCGTCGGGCCGAGGGTGGTACCGGTGGCGACGACGGTGCCGTTGATCCCCAACGCGCGCCCGCGCTCCTTGCCGGGGAAGACGGCGTTGGTGATCGCCAGGCCGTTCGCCTGCACCATCGCCGCGCCGACCGCCTGGACGACGCGCGCGCCGATCAGGTATGCGGGCGTGGGCGCGAGTCCGCAGGCGAACGAGCCGAGGGTGAAGACGCCGAAGCCGATGGTGTACACCTTCTTGCGCCCCCAGATGTCGGCGAGCCGCCCGAAGGTCAGCAGGAGCGCGGTGATCGCCAGCAGGTACGCCAGCACGACCCACTGGATCGTCGCCAGATCGCTACGGAAATAGGTGAGGATCGCGGGGAGGGAGATGTTGACGATGCTCGAATCGAGGGTCGCCATGAAGGTGCCGATGGCGACCGTCACCAGCGCCCACCACTTGTGATTCGGCCCCCGGATAGACCGCTGTAACCCCGCCACCATGCCGCCCGTTCTCGCTTTCACATCCCGCCAGCCGCCATCGTCGGCGGTCATCATAGCACGCACGATCGCCCGAATCTCCGCGCGGACGCAGTGCAGCGGCGGGGCGATGGTTGCGCCATTGTCGCTATGCTACCCTATGCGCTGTTGTCTGGCGGAGAATGAACCTGAATGCGGCGCGGAGGGATCGCGTGGGTGCCAGCGGGAAACGGAAGAGTGGCGCGCGCGCGAACGCGCGACGACAAGAAGGCCAGCGCCTGTCCGCACCGGTCCGAGATGGGCGCAGCACGACGGCCTTACCAGGCGGCACGGCCCTGGCACCGCCACGCGCAGCGCGCGACAGCATCGGCAGGGAGGACGACGCCACGGCGACCCGGATCGCAGCGACACCCCGGACCCTCGCACGGCTCGATCTGCTGCTGATCGCCCTCTTCATCGTCGGCGGCTTCGTGCTCTATTTGGCCCGGATCGAGGAGCCGCCGAAGTACAGCTACGACGAGGTCTATCACGCCTACACCGCCGCCCAATACGCCGGCGGCAACGCCGATGCCTGGCTCTGGAGCACCAAGGCCCCGCTCGACGGGGTTGCCTACGAGTGGACCCACCCGCCCCTCGGCAAGCTGATCATGACGCTCGGCATCCTCCTGTGGGGGGATACGCCGCTCGGCTGGCGTTTCATGAGCGCGGTCTTCGGCGCGCTCGGCCTCGGGGCGGTCTACTTGCTCGGCCTGCGCCTGACCGGGCAACGCCTCGTCGCGATCGCCGCGGCGACGCTGACCCTCGTGGACGGGCTCTACTTCGTCGAGTCGCGTACCGGCGTGATCGACATCTTCGGCACCGTCTTCATGGTCTGCGCCTTCATCGCGTTCTACGCCTTCCTGACCGCCCCACCGGCGCGCGTGCGGACGCCCCTGCTCCTGCTCGGCCTGTTCATGGGCCTGGCCATCGCCACCAAGTGGAACGCGGTCTACCCGGCGGTACTCCTCGGCGGCGTGGCCGTTTGGCGCACCTACGGGCTGATGCCCGCGCTCACCCGCCGCATCGTCATCGCCCTCGCCGCGCTCGTCACACTCGCGGGGGTGATCGTCTTCCCGCTGCTGCGGACCGGCAGCGGCCTGATCATCGTCCTGATCGTCGCGGCGCTGCTGGTCTGGCAAGTCGTGGTGCAGCTCGTCGCGCCGGGGCAGGAAGCGAGTGCCGGGAGAGGGCGACCGACGTGGATCGATCGCGCCGGGGCGCTGTTCAGCGCCCCGCAACGATTATCGGCTGAGAACCGGGCGAACGGCGCGCTCACGCAGCACCTGATCTGGGTGCCGGTCGGGATGGTGGTGTTGCCGCTCGCCCTCTACCTCGCCAGCTACATCCCCTTCTTCGCGGTGGGCCACACGATCGACCAGCTGCGCGAGCTGCAATGGCAGATGTACTACTACCATTCCCACCTCGTCGCCACGCACCCCTACGCCTCGGAGTGGTACAAGTGGCCGTTCGTCTACCGTCCGGTCTACTACGCGCAGACGCTCGGCGCGGACGGCGTATCGGCCAATACCTACGCGAACGGCAATCCCCTCCTCTACTGGCTCTATCTTCCCGCGACGCTGTACGTCACCGTGCGCTGGTGGCTCGGGCGCAACCCGGCGCTGCCGGTACTGCTGATCGGCTTCTTCGGCCAGTGGCTCACCTGGGCGCTGATCCCGCGCCTCGCCTACATCTATCACTTCCTGCCCGCGTCGATCTTCGGCACCCTCGCTGTCGCGGTCGCGGTCAACGACCTGTGGCAGTGGGGGCGCAAGATCGTCCCGCTACGCGCGGTGGCGGTCGGCTATGTGGGCGTCGTCGTCGTCGCGTTCATCTTCTTCTACCCGATCTACGCCTCCGTGAACCTGACCGGACCGGAACTGCAATCGCGGATATGGATTCCGAGCTGGCGTTGAGCGCGGACATGCCGACGCCCGTGCCCAACGGCACGAGCTACCGACAACATCGAGCAGACAAGCGGGCAGCGCAGGAGCAAGGAACGCATGGCACAACTGGTACAGTGCAAGAAACTCGGTCGCGAACTCCCCGGACTCGAAGAACCGCCCTTTGCCGGGGAACTGGGACAACGGATCTACGAGTCGATCTCCGCCGAAGCGTTCGCGGGCTGGCAGGAGCACGCGCGGGCGATCATCGGGGCCTATCGCCTTAATCTCGCCGAGCGGGGCGCACGCGACTTCCTGCGCCAGACGATGGAGGACTACTTCTTCGGCGAGGGCTTCACCATGCCCGATTGGGCTGCGGCGGGCGGACCGGCCTCTCCGAGGAAGTAGGCGCGAGTCGGTAGTCAGCGGTCGGCAGTCAGCAGACGAGGAGAGCGGCGGCGCGCGAGGGTTTGCCTGCGCGCCGCTACGCTGTGGGGCGGTCAGACATCGGGGCCACCATCGAGGGAGATCGTGAGTTCGGCGGCGATGCCCCGGATGTGCGTCGCCGCCGCCGCGTACTCCTCGGCGTTCGGCAGGTGTTCGAGCATCAGCGGCAGATCCGGCGCGAGGCGGTCGAGTTCGGCCAGGAAAGCCCGGTAGTCGAGGCCGCCGAGGCCGGGCCGGACCTCCTCGAACTGCACCGCACCCCGCCCATCCAGGAGGGCGATGTCCTTCGCGTGGCTGCTGCGGATCAGCGGCCCGAGCCTGGCGCACGCCTCGCGGATGATCGCCGCGTTGCCGTAGAAGCGGCGCGGGCTGGCGATGAAGTTCACCGGATCGAGGTGGACGCCGAACGTCGGGCGAGCGATCGCCGCGACCAGGGCGACGTAGGTGTCCGGGCTATCCGGGAAGATCCAGGGCATCACTTCCAGCGCGTAGGTCGTCCGCGTCGGCTTCACCGCGTCGATGATCGCGCGGACCATGTCCACGATCAGCGCGAAGGTGTCGTCGGCGAAGTTCGCCGCGTCCGGCCCGGCCCAGCGCGCGCCGCGCGACCCGGCGACATTGACGCAGCACCGCGCCCCGAACTCCTCCGCCAGCGCCAGCCGCTCCTGGCAGCGCGCGATCGACGCCGATGCCTCGGCGGGGTCGGCGCTGAGCGGATTGTTCCCCCACGCCCCGACCTCCGCGATGACGATCCCCGCCGCCTCCGCCGCCTGCGCGTAGTCACCCGGCGCGATCGGGTCCCCCGCACGGAGCGGCGCGTAGGCGGCGCGATAGCCGTGCGCGCCCACCAGCGCTGCCCATCCCGCCGCGTCCTGCCACTCCCCGTAGATCGGCCCGCCCAGTCGCATCGATCGTCCTTTCCGCTCCGATCGCAGTCCATCCCTCCGCCCCGTCGGCGTCACCATGCCGACAAACCGCGCCATTCTACCCCACGCTCATCCGAATGCGTCCCGATGCGCTATTATTACCCAACGTTATTGACCAATATAATCCCAAGAGAAGAACAGATGTACTTAGCGGGAGTCAACGTAGAGAATTACAAGAGTTTCCTGAAATCAGGTACCATTGCTTTGAAGAAAGGCTTCAACGTCATCGTTGGACAAAATAATGTTGGCAAAACCGCATTACTACAGTCTCTAAAGAATAGTACGGCTAGCGTGCCCCACCGAAGCACACGAACCGCTCCTGATGAGGAAACAGTTCTCCAAAAGCCATCTATTTTCTCCGGGACCATCGTAATTTCTCGTGAAGAAGTGCTTGATTACGTTCGGCGCTCACCAAGTAATAGCTACCTAATTCCTTATACACAACTATCCAATACTGATAACTATCTGCTCTCGATAAGCCAATTCAGAAATTTCTTGAGGACCGAAGGCGGCTTCAACCTTCATTTCATGTATCATGGGGAATCTCTTACGACCTTCGGGATGTTCAACACTTCGGTGCGTAATGAGGGGCAGCAATTTAGTTCTGCGTTAGTCGCATTGAACAGCGAGGAAGAGATACAGCGGCAAGGCGATAACCGTGTACAAGTAGGATTTGGCAGTCTTCTGCAAGTTGGATTAATCAGTACATTTCATAGTCGCACTTACTTCTTTCAGGCAGAGCGCCCAAATATTGGCCCGGCAAGTATGGAGCCTAGTTCAGAACTCGCGCCAAATGCGAGTAATCTAGCGCAAGTCCTCCATTATCTGCGTAACACTAACGAGGAGGGATTCGCTCGCTACCGACGAGCCGTTCGCTCAGTCTTTCCACAAATTCAGCAAATCACGACCGTTCCGCTCACCAACAATCAAGCGCAAATCTATATTTGGCATCTCCCCGCTGAAACCGAGCGCAGCGATTTAGCAGTCACCTTGCCGAATAGCGGTACTGGCGTAGGACAAGTCCTTGCAATGTTATATGTAGTTCTTACCTCACGCCACCCTCGCACAATTATCATTGACGAACCGCAGAGCTTTCTACATCCCGGCGCAGTGCGGAAGCTCTTCGAGGTATTAGCACAATATCCTCAACATCAGTACATCATCACAACCCATTCCCCAACGGCAGTGACTGCCGCGAACCCGCAAACATTGCTTTTGATAAGTAAGGAGGGCGAAGAAAGCACTATTGAACAAATTGATGCGACTGAGTATCGCGACATTCGACGCTATCTCGCCGAAGTTGGAGCACGTCTCTCTGACGTCTTTGGATACGACAACATACTTTGGGTCGAGGGGCCGACCGAGGAACGTGCCTTCCCCGAGATCGCCAAGCGTCTCCTAAAGCGCCATATCTCCGGCATGGCAATCCTTGCTGTCCAGACGGTTGGCGATCTCGAACGCAGGGATGCTGAGAGAATCTGGGACATTTATAGGCGACTATGTATGAAAAATGCTCTTATGCCACCCGCTGTCGCCTTCATCTTCGATCGCGAGGATCGCAATGCAGCGGAACAGACGCGCTTCACGAGATTAAGCGATGGCCTCATCGCGTTCACTGCGCGCCGAATGTACGAAAACTATTTACTGAATAGCTGCGCAATCGCCGTCGTGATGAACCGCCAGGATAATTTCCGCGCACCCGCAGTTGAGGCTAACGAGATCGAGGATTGGATCGAGGAGCGTCGATGGGAAAAGCCATATTTCAGTTCCCCAATCCCCGAGATAGATCGAACGCCAGAACACTGGCTAAGCAACGTGCATGGCGCAAAGCTCCTCGACGACATGTTCAAGCATTTCTCGGACAACCGCTACACATATAGCAAGGTGTCTTTTGGTTATGAGCTGACGCTATGGCTAATCGAAAATGCCCCAGGTGATCTCAACGAGATAGCTGCTCTGATCGAGGAGAAGTTGCAGAACGCTGCGACGGAAAACTGATAGTGATCGACAAAAACTCATAAAACAGCACAAACGCTTCTTCATCTGAAGCTATCGAGTATATTTGAACTAATGGACAGAGAATTTTAGCCTGTAATCGTCGCGCTATGGTCACATATGAGGCGCATGAACATCCTGCTGATCTCGACCTACGAACTAGGTCATCAACCCCTCACCCTGGCCTCACCCCTCGCGTACCTGGCAGCGGCGGGATATGCGCCGGTCGCGGTGGATACCTCGGTGGAGACGCTGGCCGACGAGCAGATCGCGCGCGCCGACCTCGTGGCGATCTCGGTACCGATGCACACGGCGTTGCGCCTCGGCGTGGCGATCGCCGAGCGGGTCCGGCGGGTCAACCCCGCCGCGCACATCTGCTGTTACGGCCTCTACGCCCTCCTCAACGCCGACTACCTCCGCCCGCGCTACGCCGACACGACGATCGGCGGCGAGTACGAGGGCGCGCTGTTGGCCCTGGCGCAAGGGCTTGAAGCAGGTTCCCGGCCCGCACGGCACGATGCGCCGCTCCTCACACGGCTGACCCTGCCGATCCCGGACCGGTCGAGCCTGCCGCCGTTGCGCCGGTACGCCGCCTTTCGGCGCGGCGAGGAACTGGTCGAGGCGGGCTATGTCGAGGCGACGCGCGGCTGTCGCCACACCTGCCTCCACTGCCCGATCCCGCCGGTCTACGGCGGGCGTTTCTTCGCGATCCCGCGCGAGACGGTGCTGGCCGACATTCGTGCGCAGGTGGCGGCGGGCGCACGCCACATCACCTTCGGCGACCCCGATTTCCTCAACGGGGCGACGCACGCGCTACGCCTGGCGCGCGCGCTGCACGCCGAGTGGCCGGACGTCACCTTCGATGCGACGATCAAGATCGAGCACATCCTGGAACATGCCGAACTCTTCCCCGAGTTCGCGGCGTGCGGCTGTGCCTTCATCGTCTCGGCGGTGGAGTCGCTGAGCGACGTGGTCTTGCGCCACCTCGACAAGGGGCACACGCGCGCCGACGTCATCGCCGCGCTGGCGATCCTCGACGCGGCGGGGATCCCGCTGCGCCCCTCCCTGCTGCCCTTCACCCCCTGGACGACGCTGGACGACTACATCGACCTGCTGACCTTCTTCGAGGAACGCGACCTGCTCGACCACGTCGATCCGGTCCACTTCTCGATCCGCCTGCTCGTGCCGCCCGGCTCGTCGTTCCTCGGCCTGCCGGAGAGCGCCGAGTGGCTCGGCCCGCTCGACGCCCCCGCGTTCACGCACGAGTGGCGGCACGCCGACCCGCGCCTGGACGAGTTGCAACGCGCGGTCGCGCGAGCAGTGGAGGCGGGCGCGGGCACGGACGAAGACCCCTACGACATCTTCGCCGCGATCAAGGGGCTGGCGCTGGCGGCGCGCGGCGAACCGATGCTCGCGCCGCGCTCGCGGGGGGTGGCGCTCGCGCGGCGTCCGGTGCCGGGCTTGACCGAGTCGTGGTTCTGTTGAGCGGAACCGACCGCGGAGCAGTTCGCCCCGCCTCAATCCTCGGCAACGATTAGCGCCGCCGCCACCGAGTAGCCCACGCGCCCGGAACGCCCCTTGCGTCGCGCTCTTCGGGCGACCCGATCCCCCCGGAACCGCAGAGCGCCCCCGGCCTTGTTAACCGGGGGCGCTCCTCATCGTCTCGCCTGTGTCGCCGAACTCAGCGGATGCGCTTCGTGGTGCGCTTGTTATCGACGTAATCGACCAGCACGTACTCGCCGAGCGCTTCCGGCTCCGCGAAGAACGCCCGCCCGCCATTGAGTTGCGTCACCTGATTGATGAAGTCCTCCAACCCATAGCCACGTTCCAGCATGAAGGTGTTGATCACGATGTTGTCGCGCGTGCAGCGCACGACCTCCTTCAGCGTCTCCTGGATCGTCTCGTAGGTGGGCGGGTAGTTGAACTCCGGGTGCGACGCCCCCATCGGCCAGTGGGCGGTCGGCTCGCCATCGGTGATCATGATGATCTGCTTGTTCGCGCTCCGCTGCCGCGCCAGCAGTTGCCGCGCCAGCAGGAAGCCGTGCTGCATGTTCGTGCCGTACTCGTCCTCGTCCCAGACGAGCTGCGGCAAGGTACCCGGTTTCAACTCGCGCGCCGAGAGCGAGAAGCCGACGACGTGCAGCGTGTCGCGCGGGAACTGGCCGCGGATCAGGCTATCGAGCGCCAGCGCCACCTTTTTGGCGGCGAAGAAGCAGTTCCGCAGGAGCATCGAGCGGCTCATGTCCACCATCAGCACCGTCGAGGTCTGCGTCTGCAACTCGGTGCGATAGACCTCGAAGTCGTCCGGCGTCAGGTGCAGCGGGCTGCCCACCCCCTCGCGCCGCACGGAGTTCATCAGCGTCGTTCGCAGATCGAGCAGGAACGGATCGCCGAACTCGTATTCCTTCGTCTCGTCGGTGCGGTCGCCGCCCGTGCCGCGCCGCTCGACGATGTGGTTGCCCAGGCGATCCTTCTTCAGGTGCGAGAAGATGTCGGCCAGCGCGTTCTGGCCGATCTTCCGCATCCCGCGCGGCGTCATCTCGAGCTTGCGCCCCTTGCGCTCGACGTAGCCCGCCTCTTCCAGCATCTTCGTCAGGTTCTGGAGGCGGCGCACGTCCTCCGCCGACTCGTTGCCCATCAATTGCTCGACCATGTCGGCGTCGATCGCGTCGGCCCGACCATGCTGTGCCTGCCGCAACTGGCGCTCCAGATCGTCGAGCCCTTGCAGATTCTGCATCACCCGCATCGCCTCCTGCAGCGAGATCGGGTCGTCGCCCTGGAAGGGGTACGCCTCCGCCTCGCTCGGCATCAGGCGATTGAGGTTCTGCGAGAGCTTCGCCAGATCCCAGCGCAGGCGGTCATCCTGCAACAGCTGGTCCATCGTCGCTTGCAATTGCTGGCGCTGCTCGGGCGACATGCTGTCCAGCAACGACTGCATCGCCGACTGCTGGCGCTGCATCTGCTGCATCAACTGATCCAAATTTTCCACACCGGGGAAGAACTGCCCGTGCTTCTCCATGAAATCTTGGAAGCCGTCGGGCTGACCGTTCGCCTTCTTTTCCAGCATCTCGTTGAGGTCTTTGACCATGTCGCGGACCCCACTGAGGTCTTCCGGGGTCATGTTCTGGATGCCTTGCTGCATCCCCTGGAAGTAGGATTGCATCACCTGTTGCTGGAGCTGGGCCAGTAATTGCTGGAACTGCTCGCGCGCCTCCGGATCCATGAAGTCATAGTCGCGCAGCTGGGCGATCTGCCCGGCGGTGTCCTCCGGCAAATTGTCGAGGAAGTCCTGCTTGCGCGCGGCGCGCTCCTCCAGCATCTTGTGCAGATTCTGGAGCGTCTCGGGGTCGAGTTCGCCCCCGGCCTCGCCGCCTTCCTGGCCCTGGCCGGATTGCCCACCCCGGTTCTCCTGCCCGGATTGACCGCCTTGCCGGGCGCGCTGGGACCCTTGACCACGAGCCGACTGCCCGCGCTGCCCCTGCGGCCCGCCCTGCTGCTCGCCGCCCTCGGCACCCTGCTGGCCTTCGCCATCCTGGCCTTCGGCACCGGCCTGCGCGCGTTGGCCGTCGGGGTCGCCCTCGTCCCCTGGGCCGCCCTCGCCTTGCTTCTGCTGCCCCTCGCCCTGCCCGCCCTCCTGCGGGCCATCGAGGCGGCGGCGCGAGTCATCGAGGCGGCGATCGATCCCGGAGCGTTCTTGCTCCCTGATCGCTGCGAGCTGTTCCGCGATGTCGTCCATCACGGCGTCCATGTTGTGCTGCGAGAGTTGCTGCTGGCGCTGCTGCTGCAACCGATCGAGCAGCTGTTGCATGCCGGGCATCCGCCCGTCGAGCTTGCCCTGATCGCCATTCCGCATCATCCGGCGCAGCGCGTTCGCCAGGTCGCCATCGGCGATCAGGTCGTCCGACAGCGCCTCCATCAGCTCGTCGGCATCGAACGGGAAGACCTGCTGCGAGCCATCCCAACGACCATACGTGTAGCGGAATACCATCGCGTCACCTTGCTTTCCGACAAACTGGCAGTAGACGAGGGAGAAGGACGGGAACAGGAGGCACAGTGTCGCAGAGAACGAAGGAGAGCGAT
>JAABUT010004904.1_pt1 | contig 10310 bp, 9 predicted proteins | sample 5559281 | NCBI WGS metagenome assembly JAABUT01 (sample SAMN10711880, study PRJNA513359) | rock metagenome | isolation source: Antarctica rocks | place: Antarctica: Victoria Land, Ricker Hills nord | collected 2016-01-04 | reverse complement strand
GCACAACGCGCGCCGCCGTGGCAAAGCCCTGCTCGGTGCCCTCATCGCCGGCTTGGTCGCGTGACGGACCCAGCACCACCCTGGAACCCAATAAGAGCCTCTTTTATATGCCAGTTCAGTGGCTGATCTACCTGCCATTCCAGGTGCTTGGCATTGATCTGCGGGTCCTCAATCTTCTGAGCGCAACCCTTATGGTTGTTCTTGTCGAGCACCGAGCCAGATCGGGTAGCGTGGAGGCGTTTCTGCGGCTCGGGATCTACCCTCTCCTGCTCAGCCCGCTGGTCCTGCCCATGATGCATTCCGGTCAGGTCTGGCCCTACTGGCTTGCCATTCAGGTCTTCGCCTTCCTGGTGCTCGACAGGCGGTGGATCTGGGCCGCCGCCGTGGTGGCGCTCGCAGTCGGCACACGCCAGACAGCGCTGATCCCGGCTGCCTCCATCTTGGTCGCGTTGGTCGGAAGGACCCGATTGTCGGAGTGGCTCGGAGCCGCGATGGCAGGTGCTCTGACACTGGCAGCCACGTGCCTTCCATTTGTCGGCTCGCACGGCGCGCTGCAAATGCTGTTCTTGACCGGTCCGGCTCGAGCCCTGGCCAATGCCCATCAGCAAGGCAACCCATCCAACCAGGTTGCGACCTCGAATATCCTGGACTGGCTGGGACTGGCCGCCTGGGACAGTCGCGTCGAGATGTTGCTGGCCCTCCTGACCTTGATCGGGGTGCGGTTCGCATTCCGGAAGGGCGTCGGGCCGATGCTGGCCGCAGCCGGGGTCGGCTACGTCATGACGATTTCAGCAAACCCATACCTGCACCGATACTACTATGTTGCCGGGTTGCTTCTGGCCGGAATCGGGATTGCGGCGGCCGGCGGTGTTGAAGCGCGCCGGCTCCGGACGCAGGGCATGGAGGTTGCCTAATTCCAGACCGTCCCGACCGCTGTTCCTGGCAGCAGTGTGAACAAACCTTCAGGCCGGGCGGAACGATCACGTTCTAACCGCCGGCCAAGGGAAGCAGCGCCGCCGCTACCGTGCACGCCTCCGCCCGGCCCTGTGCCGACGACGGTGTCGCGGAGAAGCGCGGCGCCGGGGCCGGCTGACGCAGGCCGTCCACCTCGACGAAGCTGCCGCGCGCCGCCAGATGTGAGTGCGTTGGGGCCTCGCCGGCGCTCAGCACCGGCGCCACGCAGGCGTCGCTGCGCTCCAGCATCGCGCACCACTCGTCGCGCGTGCGGGTCCGGAAGATGGTTGCCGCGCGGGCTTGCAGGTCGGGCCACGCCGCCTGGTCGCGCTGCTCGTCGAACGCCGAATCGGACAGGCCGGCGCGCTCGCGCAGCAGGGCATAGAACTGGGGCTCGATGGCGCCGACTGATATGTGTTTGCCGTCAGCACATTCGTAGGTGGTGTAGAAATGCGCCGCCCCGTCCAGCAGATTCGACGCCGGGCGGTCCTGCCAGGCCCCTGACGCCAGCATCGAGTGCAGCGGGGCCAGCATGTTCACCACGCAGTCGCTGATGGCGCAGTCCACCACCTGGCCCATTCCGGTGGCCCGTGCGTTCAGCAGCGCCGCCAACACGCCCATGACCAGGAACAGCGAGCCGCCGCCGTAGTCGCCGACCAGGTTCAGCGGCGGCACCGGCTTGCCGCCGGGCGGCGCGATGGCGGCCAGCGCGCCGGTGATGGCGATGTAGTTGATGTCGTGGCCGGCGAACTCCGACTGCGGGCCGTCCTGGCCCCAGCCGGTCATGCGGCCATAGACCAGCTTCGGGTTGCGGGCCAGCACGACGTCCGGTCCCAGGCCGAGGCGTTCCATGACCCCCGGGCGGAAGCCTTCGATCAGCGCCTCCGCACCGTCCAGCAGGCGCAGCGCCGCATCCATGTCGGCGGGCTGCTTCAGGTCCAGGTTCACCACGCGCCGACCGCGCGCGGTGATGTCGTGCGGGCGTGGCACGGCGCCTGGGCGATCGATGCGCACCACGTCGGCGCCCATGTCCGACAGCAGCATGGCGGCATACGGGCCCGGGCCGATGCCGGCGAATTCAACGACCCGCAGGCCTCGCAGCGGCCCGGTCGGGTTTGGCGATGTTCGGTCGGTCATGGCGCGGTGCTCCGGGTTTCCCGGCAGGATATGCCGCCGTCATGCCGAACAACACCCGCATCGCTCGCCACGGCCGCACCAGCAGCAGGTAGGCGGCGGCGCTGGCGGCCAGGCCCCCGCTCCAGACCAGCGCCACCTGTACCGGCCACGCCAGGCCCGTCGGCATCAGCAGAACCCCCAATGCCAGCACCGGCAGATGGTGCAGAACATAGACCGGCAGCGTCGCCTCGCCGATCCGGTCGAGCAGCGCCGCCGGCGCGGGACGATGGGTTGCCGCGAAGCCCAGCAGCGTCGCCGAGCCGCACCACGCCGTGAAGCCGACGCAGAACCGGCCGGCGGGACCCTCGCCGAACCACGTCGCGGCTCCGAAACCTGCCACCGCCGCCAGCAGCAGGCCGGGCCAGGCGGATTGCAGCCGAAGTGCCGAACCCGGCCATGCCGCCAGCCCGGCGCCCAGTCCGAGGCAAGCGCCGTAGTAGCAAAGGTTGCCGATATCGCCGTATAGATTGGGGTAGTACGGCCAGTAGCCGTCCACCAGCAGCAGCAGCATCCCCAGTCCGAAGCCGGGCAGCAGCGCTGTCCAGACCGGCGGCACGGCCTGTCGTGGCACCATGCGGGCGCACTGCAGCAGCAACGGCAGCAGCAGCACCGACAGCACCAGCAGATAGGCCAGAAACCAAAGATGCGACCAGGTGGTGCTCGCCAGGCGCCCGAAGAACTCCGGCAGGAAGGTCCAGAAGCTGTCGGTCAGCGGCGCGATCAGGCGGAACCCGGCCGGGCGCATGTCCCGCCCGCCGCGCAGCTCGATGTACTTTATCAGCGGGCAGACCAGCACCATGCCGGTGATCAACGGCACCAGGATGCGCCGGCCGCGCTCGGCCAGGAACGTCCGTGCGTCGCGCCGGCGCAGCGACACCACCGCCGACCAGCCGGCGATGATGAAGAACAGCGGCATCACCAGCACCCGCAAAGCCTCCGCCAGCAGCCCGGCCGTCGCCGAGATCACCGGCGCCTTCAGGTGATAGAACGGCTGCGGGGCATGGATCAGCAGCGCGTGCAGCAGGACCACCAGCGCGCAGACCAGGATGCGCAGAACCTCAATGTCGGTGCGCCGTGCGGCCTGCGACATCGTCTTATCTCCAGCGCCGATGGAACCACAGCCACTGGCCGGGATGTTCGCGTATCCAGCCTTCGACGACGCTTGTGATCATCTGCGTGGCCTCCGCCACGGCGACGCGCCCCTCGGCATCGCGCGGCAGATCCAATGGCCCGGCGGTGGTCAGGCGGGAGCGCCCGCCCGGCAGGCGGATCACCCGCACGCCGTAGACCGGGCAGTCATACTGCCGCGCGAGGCGGGCAACCGTCGGGTTCGCCTTGCAGGCCCGGCCGAAGAAGGTCACGTCGACGCCGCGTGACCAGTGCTGGTCCACCAGCATGCCCAGGTGCTCGCCGCGGTCGAGTGCCGACGCCATCTCGAACACCGCCTCCCGCCGGCTACGGATCAGGCGGCCCATCAGGCTCCGGCGGATGGCGGTAATGCGGGCGGCGACGGCTGGGTTGTTGGGCATGCGGTAGACCACCGCGGCGGGCAGGCCATGAGCGGCGGCGGCCACCGCCGGCAGCTCCCAGTTGCCCAGATGGGCAGCGAACAGCAGCGCCGGCCGGCCGTCGTCGCGCAACAGTTCCAGCACCGGGCCGGCGTCGGTTTCGATGCGCCTGCCCTCGGGATGCGCCGGGTCGAAGTCCCATATCCGGTCCAGGTGGACGTATTCGCCGATCACCCGCCCGAGGTTGTCCCACGCGTCGCGCAGGGTGGCGGCGATCCAGGCGGCGTCGCGGTCGGGGAAGGCGGCGGCAAGCTGTGCCCGACCGATCCGGTGCTCCGGCAGCAGCGGCCCCAGCCGGCACGCCAGTGCGGCGCAGACATCCGCGGTCCGGTCCGGGTCCGCGCGTCGCAGCGTCCACAGCAGCGCTCCCACCAGCCAGCCGACCGGCCGTTCGGTGGCGCGCGTCAGGCGCCGCTTCCAGCTCATCCCGCCAGATTCACCAGAATCTTGCCGAAAACGTCGCGGTGTTCCAGCCGGGCCAGGCCATCCGCGAAGGTTCCCAGCGTGTATTCGGTGTCGATCACCGGCAGCACGCCGGTCTCCATCCGCGCCATCGCTCGTGCGATGTTGCGCATGGCCGCGCCGAAGCTGCCGAAGATGTGGTACTGCTGCTGGAACAGCTGCATCAGGTTGATCGACCCGCTCGGCCCCGACGTGGCCCCGCAGGTCACCAGCCGGCCGCCGCGCTTCAGGCTGAACAGCGAGCCGGACCAGGTGTCGGCGCCGACGTGCTCGAACACCACGTCGACGCCCTTTTTGGCGGTCAGCTTGCGCACCACGCCCTCGAAGCGCTCGGTGCGGTAGTTGATGACGTGGTCGGCGCCCAGCGCGCGCGCTTTTTCACCTTTCTCGTCGCTGCCGACGGTGGTGATGACGGTGCAGCCGAGCGCCTTGGCGACCCGGATGGCAATGGTGCCGATGCCCGAGCCGCCGGCCTGGATCAGGATGGTCTCGCCCGGTTCCAGCCGGGCGTTGTCGAACAGCATGTGGTCGACGGTGCCGTATGCCACGGATGCGCAGGCAGCATCGCGCAGGGCGACACCATCGGGGATCGGAATCACCAGGCGGGCAGGGTGGTTGACGAGCTCCTGCGCGAAGCCGTCCAGATGGAAGCCGCGGATGCCGGCGACGTTCTCACACAGGTTGTCGCGGCCCTCGCGGCAGGCCCGGCACGCGCCGCAGGTGATGGCCCCGAACGGCACCACCTTCTGGCCCACGCGCAGGCCGGCCACCCCTTCGCCCAATGCCGAAACCTCCCCGGATGCTTCGGCGGCGACGGTGAACGGCAGGCGGCGCTTGGCGAAGGCCATGCCGCGCCAGCCCCACACGTCGATGTGGTTCAGCCCGATCATGCGGATGCGCAGCTGCACCTCGCCCGGCCCGGGCGGCGGCGGCGGGGCCACCTCGACCAGCCGCACGTCGCGGTCGGCGATCAGCTGCAGGGCGCGCATCGGGGTGCTCCGTCGGTTTGCAGCCTAACCACGCGCCACCCCCAGCGACGCCGTCAACCCGCCGTCGACCGGGATCAGCGCGCCGGTGACGTAGCCTGCCGCCGACGAGGCCAGGAACGCCACCACGGCTGCGACCTCGACGGCGGCGGCATAGCGCCCGGCCGGGATGCGCGCCTCGTTGGCGGCGCGGTGGGCGGCGAACGGCGCCAGCATGTCGGTGTCGACAAAACCTGGCGCCACCGCGTTCACCGTCACGCCGCGGCGGGCGGACTCGATGGCCAGGCTGCGCACATAGGCCAGCATCGCCGCCTTGGACGACGCATAGGCGGCATTGCCGGGGCTGGCGACCTGCCCGATCACCGAGCCGACGGCGACGATGCGTCCGAACCGTGCCCGCGTCATCGGCCGCACCGCGGCGCGGGCCAGGCGGGTGAACGACCAGAAGTTGACCTGCATCAGCCGCTCGGCGCGGTCCTGGTCCATCACCGCGGCCAGGATGTCGTAGGTGGTGCCGCCGGCGTGGACCAGCACGGCCAGGGGTTCGGCTGCCTCCTGCGCCAGCGCGAACGCCTCGACTGCATCGCGGTCGGACAAATCCAGTGCTACGGCTTCAAAGCGTCCGGCGGGATGATCCTCCCGCAGGGCCGCGACCTGCGCCGCGACGGCGTCGGCGTCGGTGCGGTATGTGAACGTCACGTCGTGGCCCGATGCGGCCAGGGCGGCAACCACCGCGGCGCCGATGCCGCGCCCGCCGCCGACGACCAACGCCCCCGCCATCAGCCGGGGGCGACCTTCAGCACCAGACACAGGTTCTGCCCGCCGAAGCCGAAGGAGTTGGAGATGGCGCGCGTCATCCGAGCATCGCGTGCCACGTTCGGCACGCAGTCCACCGGCAACGCCGGGTCCGGCACGACGTGGTTGATCGTCGGCGGAATGCGCTGGTGCTGCAGAGTCAGCAGCGACACCACCGCCTCCACCGTACCGGCCGCCGTCAGCGTGTGGCCGATCATCGACTTGTTCGACGAGATCGGGATCGACCCGGCCCGCGCGCCGAACACCGTCGACACGCCGAGCCACTCCATCTTGTCGTTCTCGGGCGTGCTGGTGCCGTGGGCGTTGATGTAGTCGATCTGCTCCGGCTCGATGCCGGCATCGTCCAAGGCGTTGCGCAGACAGGCGATGATCGGCCGGCCGTCGGGGTTGGAACGGGTGCGATGAAAGGAGTCAGCCCGCTCGCCGCAGCCTTCCAGCACGCCCAGGATGCGCGCGCCGCGGGCGGTGGCCGCCGCCAGGCTTTCCAGCACCAGGGCGGCGGCGCCCTCTGACATCACGAACCCGTCGCGGTCTTTGGAGAACGGCCGCGACGCCTTCTCCGGCTCGTCGTTGCGGGTGGACAAGGCCGACAGCAGCGAAAAGCGGATCAGCGACTCCGGGTTCACCGAGGCGTCGGTGCCGATGCACAGCGCGGCGTCGGTCTCGCCGCGGCGGATAGCCTCCACCGCCAACTGGATTGCGGTGGCGCCAGACGCACAGGCCGTCGAGATCGCCACCGGCGAACCTTTGGTACCGAACCGCACCGACAGGTTCTCCGCCACCGAACCGAACAGGAAGCGCTCGTGCAGCGCGGTGAAGCCGCCACCCGACGCCGCCTTGAACAGATCGTCATAGCCAACCGCTTCGTTCGCCCCGCTGGCGGCAGCCAGGACGCGCCGTTGCGGCCATTCCAGCTCGACCGGCGGCAGCGCCAGGAACAGCGGTCCGGGGAAATCGCCGACGCCGCCGATGCCCGCCTCGGCCACCGCTTCGGCGGCGACGACCTCGGCCATGCGCTCGGACAGCTCCGGCGCGCACATCGGGTCCACGGCCAGGAAATCGACGGTGCCGGCGATGGTGGTCTTCATGTGGTCGAGCGCGAAGCGGGTGATGCGGTGGATGCCGCTGTCGCCCGCCGTCAGCCGCCGCCAGTTGTCCGCAACCCCGGCGCCGAGCGAGGTCATCAGCCCCATGCCCGTCACCACCACCACCGGGCGGCCCCGCGCGTCTGTATATGCATGAGACATCGTCATCGCCTCTCGGCTCGTTCGACCACGGCCATGCTCTCGCCGCGCCAGTGACCCCAGGACGTGACCGTGACATGGCGCACGTTGGCCGGTGCGGGCGCCTCGCCGTCGTCCAGCGGGCCGAACAGCGCGCCGTGGGACACCGCATCGGCGGCCAGCGCCAGGTTGGCGACGAAGGACGGCTCGAAGCTGTGGCCCAGCATGGTGGCGGTGGCGCGCACCGGCAGGCCCAGCCTGACCAGGAACTGCCTTTCTTCCGATGTCGGCGCCGCCGCGCCGCTGGCGCCGGACAGCACCGCGGTGGCGGCCGGATCGACCATGTGCCGCATCTCCTGCCATTGGCGCATGGCGTTGCCTGTCGCCTGGCCCGGCCGGCGCGCGCTGCGGTCGGTGCGGATGCCGGCGATGTGCGCGTGCGCCGCGGCTCCGCGCGCCTTGGCGTGAGCGCGGCTTTCGATCACCAGGAAGCAGCCCAGCGAGCCGATCACCAGCCCGCCGCCCAGCGCCTGGCGCGACCAGATGCCGGCGAAGTCATGCTTGAACAACAGCCCGCCCATCTCGTTCTGCAGCAGGTTGTCCAGCCGCTGGGCGTTGAACGACCCACCCACCAGAAAAAGCTCGCCCTGGCCGGCGGCGATGCGCGAGCAGGCGATGCGCACCGCGTCCGCCCCGGCCGCCTCCTCGCCCATCAGGGTGCGCGAGGACCCCACCACGCCGTGCACGATGGAGATGTTGCCGGCCAGCAGATTGGACAGCTGCGCCAGGAACAGCGTCGGGCGCAGATCGTTCAAAAGGTGGTCGTTCAGGAATGCCTCCGGGTCGGGCGCCGTCGCCAGCCCGGTCAGGATCGCCGCGTCCACGGCGTAGTCGCGCTCGCCGCCGCCGGCCGCCACCAGCATGTGGGTGCGGTCAAGCAACGCCGTGTCGCCCTTCACCCCGGCATGTTCCAAGGCCAGGCCAGCGGCATAGGTGCCGATGCGCTGCCATGGCTCCATCTGTCGCTGGTCGCCCCGCTTGGGGATCTGGCGTTCGTAGTCCAGCGCCACGATAGGATGCACCAGCCTTGGCGCGTAGGTCGTGGCGTCCACCACCGGCCGGCCGCCCCGCAAAGCGGCCCGATGCGCCTCCATCCCCTCACCGAGGCTGGAGACCAGGCCGATGCCGGTGATCATGGCGTCGCGCGACCCGTCAGCCATGGCCGGGCATCTCCTCGACGGCGGCATCCGGCAGCAGTGCCGGCGACACCGACACACGGGCGGCGGCGCGCAGCATGCCGGCGCGCAGCTCCTCGTTGGGGAAGGGCAACACGCGAAAGGTGATCTCCGCATCGGCCACGCCGCGGCCCTCGCTCAGGATACGCGCGCTGACCACGGCGTAGCCGGAGCCGTCGTGCAGCAGGGTCGCCTCGGTGGTCAGCGCCTGGCCGGGCAGCATGAAGCGCCGCATCTTGGCCTCCTTCACCGAGGCCAGGAACGCCATGCGCGCGAACTCCAGCTTGGCCATCACCAGCCAGCCGCCGGTCTGCGCCATCGCCTCGATCATCAGCACGCCGGGAAGGATCGGATGACCGGGGAAATGCCCCTCGAAGATCGGCGACTCCATCGGCACCACGCAGCTGGCGCGCACCGTCCCGGCCCCCAAGTCAAGCTCCTCGATGCGGTCCACCATCTCGAAGTATTCAAGGCGCACGGCGGTCCGTCCGGTTGTTCACGCGGCTTTGGCAGCCACTAGCGCGTCGATGTTCTCGCACAGGCCCCGCAGCACGAAGTAGCGGTCGCTGGAAACCTTGCCCTCGTTCACCTCCTGGGTCCACTGCTCCAGCGGCAGCTTGATGGCGAACGCCTTGTCGATGGCGAACGCCACATCCAGGAAGTCCAGGCTGTCGATGCCCAGATCGTCGATCACGTGGCTGGCCGGGGTGATCTTCTCGGCCGGGATTCCGCAGATGTCGGAAATGATGCCGGCGACGGTGTCGAAGGTGGATGCCATCAGTCAGCCTCACAAGCGTAAGAACAAGAGCCAAAAGCCACGTGAAGCAGCCGGCGCGGTGTCCTATCACCCGTCCGGACGCTTCGCAATGAACCCCGTGGCGCCCGCCGGCGTGCCGGGGCATGCAACGATGCGCGAAATCTGTGGCAAACGCGGGTCCGCCGTGCAATCTGCCATCCGGGCAGGTCGCCCCCGCACTCCGCCGGGGCGACGGCCGCAAAGGGAGCAACCGCCATGCAGATGACCCGCCGCCACGCGCTGACCGCCGGCGCCGCCGCACTGGCCGTCGCATCCCGACTGCCCGCCCATGCCGCTCAGCCCGCATCGGGCAAGCAGGCGCCGGGCTTCTACCGCTACCGCGTCGGCGACATCGAGGTCACCGCCATCAGCGACGGCTTCGCTTCCCGTCCGCTCGACGGCTTCATCCCCAACGCCGAGCTGGCCGCGGTCAGGCAGGCGCTGGACGACGCCTTCCTGCCCAACGACCGCGCCACCATCCCGTTCACCACCCTGGTGCTGAACACCGGCGGCCGGCTGGTGATGATCGACAGCGGCAACGGCGACCTGGCCGCGCCCACCAGCGGCGTCTGGATGCAGAACTTCCGCGCCGCCGGTTTCACCCCCGAGGCCGTTGACCAGGTCGTCATCAGCCACTTCCACGGCGACCACATCAACGGCCTGCGCCTGAAGGACGGCACGACCGTTTTCCCGCGCGCCGAGATCAGCGTGCCCGCCGCCGAATGGGATTTCTGGATGAACGACGCCAACATGGCCCAGGCATCCGACGGCCTGAAGCCCGGCTTCGCCAACGTCCGCCGCGTCTTCGGCCCCATGGCCAAGGACGTGACCCGTTACGACGCCGGCAAAAGCCCCGCCCCCAACGTCGCCGCCCCCGGCCATACCCCCGGCCACACCACCTTCAACATCCAGTCCGGCACCGCAGGCTTTATGGCGATGTCCGACACCACCAACCACCCCGCCCTGTTCGTGCGCAACCCCGACTGGTCCGCCGTGTTCGACATGGACGGGGCCCAGGCCCGCGCCACCCGCCGCCGCCTGCTCGACATGGTCACCGCCGAACGAACTCCGGTCGGCTTCTACCACGCCCCATT
>JAABUT010004903.1_pt1 | contig 10310 bp, 15 predicted proteins | sample 5559281 | NCBI WGS metagenome assembly JAABUT01 (sample SAMN10711880, study PRJNA513359) | rock metagenome | isolation source: Antarctica rocks | place: Antarctica: Victoria Land, Ricker Hills nord | collected 2016-01-04 | reverse complement strand
CTTCATGTTTTTCTATCAAGCTATCTTTATGTTTTTCTATCAAGCACTCTATCAAGCATTCTTCATGTTTTTCTATCAAGCACTCTTCATGTTTTTCTATCAAGCGCTCTTCATGTTTTTCTACTAAGCATTTTATCAAGCATTCTTCATGTTTTTCTATCAAGCACTTTATCAAGCATTCTTCATGTTTTTCTATCAAGCGCTCTTCATGTTTTTCTATCAAGCATTTTATTAAGCATTCTTCATGTTTAAATAGATAATTAAATAACTACTTAAATAATTAATTCATCAAATGATTTATTTGATTACATACGAATCTTGAATGTAAAAACGTACAAAAAGCAAACATGTATTGCGCATTATATCTTTTGAGCAATTGATGTCTTTTGAGCAAATGACTGTCATCAAAAGCTACAAGTGCTGATTGCTATCTATTAGTTGTTGATGAGTGTGCTGTTGAAGCTTGCAAGCTAGAAGCTCAACTAAATATATGTTTTTGACTGATGCTAGCTTGATGAGCTTGTAGTCAATTTTAGCTGAATTTGTTGAAATGTCAATGAAGTTACTATCAAATTTAATCATATTATCTACGCGCATATTCTTTAATGTGATTATGCATTTCTCAAGCTACTCACAATTTTAACACTTTACTTTATTGCAGAAACAATAGTTTGTATGATCAAAAAAAAATCATTGACTTAAACAGCAATTCTTCAAATATGACACTTAATTTTTGTAACAAATTTTAATCTTTTTTCATTCTTGAAACTTCTGCATCTCTGATTTAAATGATTGTTATCATTAATATCATAAATGTACTCTTTGAACATCATGATCAAGATATGATTTTTTTCAATGTTGCAATCTCACTTCTTGAAAGCAATATTTGCATGTTTTTCAAGAGTGTTATTTATCTCATTTACTTTCATCATTTTTACAAAGTTTACATTCACTTTATTTGATTAAATTTCTTACAACAATAAAAAGAAGTTTTAATTAAACTTAATGAAAAGTCTTGCACAGCATCAAGCAATCATCATTGACATCATGATTTCATTAACTCAATCATCTTCTGATTTTGCAAGCATTAGTTTGAAGAATTTATTAAAGACTTATTATCATGCAACATTGAATGAAAACATCAAAAGCATTCATGTTGATGTAAAAAGAAAAAAAAGATAATGCATGTTGCTTCAGATAAGAATGAAAGTTGTTAAGCATGAATTTTTATTTGTTACTCTCAATGAAATTCAAAACATTATTGATGATGTAAAGATCTTGCAAAAACAATAGAATTATTTGAAAATGTATATTCAATACAAAATGTTATTCATTGAAAATATCATTTTACTAAAAGATTTGAATCAAGCATTTTGCATGTTGAACTTTGATTACTTTTTAACATGACAAAGTTGTGCATCTGATCATCTTAAATCAAAGTTTTGCAAAAAAGTCATTGCTAAAGTTATAAAAAATTCTTTTATCAATGATGATTTTTCTAAGAAAAGAACAATCATTTTTAAAATCATTTTCTTGAATAAGTTTTTAAAAGAAGAGAAGTTTAAGTTTATTATTAATGAAAATTTGAAGTTGTTTCTCAGAAAACTAAAGTTGAACTTCATCAAGATGAATTACATCAAAGATGATGATAAACTTGATTACATCATGAAATATGTAAAGATCACAACGATGCATTATTTTTAATAGATTGAGAAAACTGTTGAGAAAAAAGATTGTAAAATCACATGAGTGAAGTTTCTCAAGACTCTTCAGCAATGCTTACTTAACATGAAGTTACTTCAGAATTAAGCAAATAATTTATGAAATATCATTATAAAAAGAAGTGATTAAACATGCAAGTTGTTCTTTCTGAAACTCAACAAGACATATTTTCAAAATCATGTCAAGATCATGAAGTTTAAGAAAGTGCTATTGTTCAGATTTTTGAATGAGTTACTTTCTTTAAACAAAATCAAGTTAATCATACTAACTTTCACTTAATGAAGTAAAATATTCTGTCAAGAATTGATGAAATACATTGACATGTAACATGCTTTGAACTATGCTCAGCAAAGTTGACAGTTGAAAATGAACTCATTTCTTAAGAATTAATCACATAAGAAGAATTCACAAAGTTCTTTATAAAAAATTAATGATCAAGAAAAAGAAGAATACTTTGATGATTAATAAAAGCAATGAAAATCAGAATTAAGAAAAACAGTCTTTCAAAAGAAAAAATATTGCAGAATCAGTGAGAAAGTGTACATTAGATGCAAATTTAAAGATCATGCAGAATTGAATTGTTTAAACTCATGATTCATCTTTTCAAAAACTTTCTTCTCAGAAGCTTTTTCTGCTTTTAACAACATTTTCATTATTAATATTTTGAAAAAAAACTTAACTTGATAAATTTCTTTCATTTATTAATCGCTTAAGAAAAAAAAGCAATTGAAGAGTACAAAACTTAATGAATCAACTCAATCAATTAACTGTTTATTGAATTGAATGCATTAATTGTTATGAGCATATCAAGATTGAACAAGATTGAAGCTTTAATTAATTCATAATGCACGCTAGCAAGTACTTTGCATAATGATTAAAGCTAATCAACAATTTAGTTGAAATCTGATCTAGATCTGACTCAGATTTGACTCAAATATGACTCAACATCTTTTTTCTTTTCTAACATATTCTAATCAGCTTTTATTGTCTTTTAAATAAACACACTTCTTTATGTTACAAATAATTAACAGATTTCTATGATAAACACATTTCTTTGTGTCATAAACATCTTTTGAATCAACATCTTTCTTATGTTTCAACATGTCTTCTTTGAAACTAATGTTAATCTGAGTAATTACTATATAAAGTGCATTCTTCTTGTCTTTTATATTTTCTTTCTTCTGTATTCTTAAAGTCTTAGTTATAATTATCTTTATAAATTAAACATTTTAATCATGCATGCATTCTGATTAGTTTTTAAACATGATCTCAATATTACTTTAAAAATTTGTTAATCACATGATACTGATCTTTATATTCATTCAAATTCACTCAACTGACAACAAAATAAATATAAAGAAATTTATGTATCTGATAATCAACAACATTGAAAGATAAAACAACATCAAGAAATCAATAAAATCAACAAAAATATATGATCATGTGATTGTTAGAGAATCTATCACTCAGTCAATAACATTAGTTCAAATTAATTAATAAAATCAATGATAAAGAATCTTCATTGATTGCTTGAGAATCACAAAAAATTCTTTTAAATCAGCAACATTCTTCTTTGAAAATTAAACACTTTAACAAATGATCTCACTATCTACTGTTGAGCATCATCATTCACTTGATCATCAAAATCTTCATCATGATTCAATTATTTGTGAATACTCAACTCAATTTCTTCAAGAGTAATCAAAGTTTCAATTTAATCATTTATTCTGAATTATCTTTTCATTTATCAAAATTTCTTAAAACTGACTTTGTACAAAAACATCATCAATTCTTATCTCATTTTCAGATATTTAATGAATCTTTGAAAGTCTTTATTCTTTGAAAGTCTTTATTCTTTGAAAGTCTTTATTCTTTGAAATATCAAAAATGTAAAGCAGTTACAACACTGAGTTAAACAAGATTCAGAAGTTTTTCTAGAAGATTTAAACAATCTTCAAACTCAATGAAATTTAAATGTAGAAGTTTGTGAGTTATTTGATAAAATACTCAGTGAACAGATATGAAAGACTCATTTCAAAGAAATTGATTAAGCAAAAGAATGATCAAATTTAAATCTTAAAAAGCTTCAAGATCAGCTGATGAAACTACAACATTGATTGCAATTGACTAAAAAAAATACTTTTACTTTTTCATTATGTTCAATTCATTCAAGCAATTTCAAAAGCTTTCAAATTCATCTTTATTTACTGATGAAAAAGAATTTATCTGAAATGATTCATTTGTAATTTATAAAGAGTAACAGTGACAAATTTTAGCACTTTTAATGATCAATATTTCAAATATTCATTTAATTTCATGTTTCAAATTTGCGTCACTTTTAGCTGAGACATATTCATAAAAGCATCAATATTCTCAACATTTTCAACATTTCTAGCATTCTCATGAGCGCAGTATGCATCTTTATCATTTAATTCAATAAACATGATTATTTTAATATTTGTAACATTGATAAGTAGTTGCAACGTTGAATAATTAATGATTGATTTGATTATCTTTTATTCTCAATCATCATCTGAGCTGTTAGAGATCGATCTAAAGCAAGTCATAGAAATGTCATTTAACTAATAAATAAATGCTAAGAAAGAAAAGTATCTACAGAAAAGAACTCAATTTTTATATGTATGTCTCTCAGTTCTGTGCTAGACTCAATTGAGTTGACATCTTACACATATGATGCAGAGTCTCAATGATATCATCTCTAGATCAGATTCTCGCTAAACTTGATTAAAATGAAATCAGATGAAGACTAAATGAAGAATAGATGAAGATTAAAATTGTAACATTACTTTTCTCTCTTGACTATTCATGTTTGCATGAATGTTGTTTCTTAGTGCACTTTTCTTGAATATCTGATATGAAATTCATCAATCATCTCTTGAGCATTCATAAACTCGTCGTCATCAGCGTTATATCAGTTGAGATCGTTGTCATAACTCTTTCATTTGACTTGATATTGAAGTCGTCTTCGATATCATCAAGAGTTCAATATATCGTCGATTTCTCATTCATTTTCATCGTTTATTACTATTGATTTCGAAAATTCATTCTTCTGATCAGACAGAGAATCATTAACAACGAGATGAAGAAGCTCTGAATGAAATACATCATGTATATGCATAGTTTCAGATAGTTTCAATTTATAAAATGAGTCAATGAAATCAATGATCTGAAAAGAATCAAGCATTTTGTCATTTAATTTTTTGAAGAGTCTCGCTGTAATGATGTTTCGTTCATTCAGAAACATCTTTGATTCAATCTTGTAATTGATCTTCTTTTTATGCTTATTAGCTTGATTCATCATTTGTTCTCATGTTTTGATCAGAGCTTCGCGAGCGAAGATCAGTGTTTTATTCATGTGATTGAATATATCTTTGATCTGAGTGATCTGCAGTCGTTCGCAGATGCTTTCATACTCGATGATGTCAGAGTCGAAGCTCATATGAAAATGAAAGCTCTTGTTCATGAAGAAGAGAATCAAGAAGATGACTGAGAACAAGACGTTATTATCAACAAACTCGATCATGAGTAATCACTTAGATCAGTCATTCTGCATATATGAACAGAAAGAACAAAGATATCGCTCGACATTCTGATTGATTCATTCGCTTTGATTGTTGATTTGAAAGTGATAAATGATGAACAATCAAAGAGAAATGCTCAGTCGTTTGCAAAGAAACTTTCAGAGAATGAAGATGAACTGAAAATCTTGATTGAATACAATGAAGCTTGATAAATCATGAGTTCAATATATTTATTGAAGCAACATTTCAGCTGTCTTTTTGACTGTGATATCTTCATCATCAATGATGCAAGAGATATAATATCTTTCTTTTAACAATTTGCAGATGACAGTCAGAATAACGTTGTAATCATATGAATCAAATAGATCAATAATGAAATTCATGACTATGTTCTGTCATCGCTGTTCAAATATAGATAGAGATTAAAGCAAGTCATTTGATTTATTTCTTGATGTCTTTGAACGTTGACATACATAGCAGTTTCAAATATATTGATCTATCATTTTTTGCATAGATGATCAATAGTAGTTTCATTTGATGATCTTTATTGTTTTAAGAATATCGAAGTGATTTATTGAGAATTGATCATGCATCTCATGAATCAGATTCATTTGCAGAAGTTCATTGAATGAGACTCATAGCTGACTGTCTTTGTATAAGATTTCATTCTGAACTCGACAATTCTTCAGCTTGATGTTTTCACATTGTGCTTCGTCTCTTGCTATTACTTCACGAAGTAGCGTACAATTCTCATTAATTTCATTAGTTTCAAGAATCTGTTTATAGATTAATTGATCATTATTCTTCTTTAGATCAGCGATCTTCATTCAATTCAATGTCAAAATAGTAGTTCTTTGATATTGAATGTGTTCATCATTAAGATTTCTAGACATGAAGTCAGCTTGATGAGTTAATGCATTGATCTTAATGTTCTGTTTATCAGATCAATACATTATCTTGAAGTTGAAATCAGTTAGCTTTTGAACTCAACGCATCTATCATTGACTCAGCTTCTTGTCTTTCATCAATGAGATGAGCGCTTGATGATCAATGAACATCTTGATAGAAATGTTGATCAGCTTCAGTTTGAATCATTAATGTTCAAAAGCTTGAATTATGATCAACAGTTTCTTATCATATATCTCGTAGTTGCATTCAGCAAAAAACATGTTCTTGCTATAAAAGACAATTGAATGTAAAACATCTTCATCATCATATTGAGACAAAACTTCATCGTTGACGTAGTTGAATGAGTCAATTTCAAGAATAGCTTCACGAGTTTAATTAAAGTGACGTAGTATAAAAGTCTCAATCATATATCTCTTCATATGATTGAAGACAATCTGACAGACTTCATTTCATTCAAATATGATCTTCTTTTGAGTGAGTTGAATTATTGAATGAACAATCTTCAAAAAGTTCTTGATGAAGCGTTGATAAAAGTTGCAAAAGTCAATGAAGAACTGCATTTGAATGAGATTATTGAATGTAGATCAATCAACAATTGCTTGTATCTTTTGAGAATTCATCTTAAGTTTCTTGATTGATATCAAAAGTTCTAAAAAGATGATTTTCTGAACATGAAACTTGCATTTATCAATGTTTATCTGTAGATCAGCTTCTTGTAGTCTATTCAAGATCAATCGTACATGTTGCTTGTGTTTCTTCAATGTCTTGCTGTAGATGATAATGTCATCTAGATAGATCTGACAAAACTGATGAAGATATTCAAACAGCACGTCGTTTATATAATGTTGATAGAATGTTGATTCATTGATTAATTCAAAGAGCATTACATGATATTTGTATGAGTTGAAGAAGATGATAAAGATAGTCAGATTTTTGCTATCTGAGTGCATTCGCAGTTTATTGAACACAACAATGATGTTCAATCGAGTCAGATATTTGCTTTCTTGTATACAAGTGAGAGTCTTGTCTATCAAGAGCAAAGAATAGTGATTTCATTTGATCAAAGCATTGAGCTTTCTGTAGTTGATGCAGAAACGCAGACTTTCGTCTTTCTTTTCAATGAACAAGATAAGCAAGATGTATGAAGCGAAGCTGAAGAAAATGAACTCTTTGTTCAGATGTTTAATCAGATACTTCTTTATCTTCTGAAGCTTGTGATCAAACATCTGATATAGTCTGCTTCATAAGAACATTTTCTTGTTGATCAACTCAATCTTGTGATCATAGAAACAATGAAATGATAGTTGATTGATCATTGTTCGATTGAACATGTCTAGATAATCATGATATTCAGAAAGAAGCTTGATCTTGACTTGCTCAAGAATCTCGACATGTGAAAGCTCATATAGATTCAATTCTTCAAGCTTATTCTCAGCTGTAGTTATGAGTCAATCAATTTTCAAAATGATAACAGCAAAGATCTTGATGTTTGATCATTTAACTAACATTCTATAGACTGCTGTCTTTATCATTGATATGTTCATTGAACTAAAAGCTGATTTCAGACTGAACGTTGATTTAGAGTTGATGCTAGACGAAATTGCATCATGCGATTTTAACTGTTTGATTAATTTAACTGATTTCTCATTGAACTGACTGAAAGAGAGTGATTTCTGACTGATTTGAGATGTAACGAAAGTGAAAGATTTCTTCAGTATATGAGTAAAAGTCAAGCTCTTTCGTTTCGTGATTGAATTATTGCTTGTGAGTAGAACAATCGATTTTGAATTGAGAATAAAATTCGAAAATTGAAGAGAATCAATTTGCATATCAATTACTAGATTGATTTTGTTCATTCATGTTTTTTCAAGAATCATTTGATGTTGATTTAATCGAGTAATCAACATAAAAGCTGTGTCAATTATATGATCTTGAACAGTCAGATTTAAATAAATGACATGAGTAATGAGTTTTTTAGCATAATGATCATCAAATTCTTGAATTGACTTCGCTTTGATCAAAGTCAGAGACTTAATTTGTAACTAATCACAAACAATCTGCGCAATCACTTCATCAATGAACGAATAGTCAGCAGCTTTGATGTCAATCAATGACTTCAATGAGTAACTAATTTCATTGTTAGAAAGTATACAGTCAGTAGTCAAAGATTCAGAAGCAAAAGAATCATCTGACATGCTCATCATTGAAGAAATTAACATCTTTTTCATCACGTCTTTGATGAAAGTCTCTAGTTTTTTGTCTCGCTATCTTTGAAAGAAGACATTTTCTCATTCTTCTTATTCTTTGAAATAATGATCTCATGTAAATAAAAAATAAAGACATAAGATGCTGAAGTATCAATCTTGTTCTGTGAGCAGTTCTTAAATAAATGATCTATCTCTTATTTTCGATCGTCAGATGAGCATATGATGCTTTCAACCTGTTTCGATGACGATCGTCTTGACACGTCGATTCATCATATGTTTCTCGATCAATTCGTCATATAGATCAAATTTCTACTAGACGTTCTCAAGCTCGATACTTTCTATGACATGAATCATAAAGTCGATCGAGGCGACTTCAACGCTTCAAAAATTTCCGAAAAATACGCAGATTTGATGCAGCAAATGCGTTCGAAAATATGAAGAGTTTGATCGACTCGATCGCTCAACTGCTCTCATCTTTTCTCGTTCGAATTGATTTCGACACGCTGACTATCTCACATACTTTGAAAGACATAATTGTAGCGCTGATTCAGCTGAATTCAACGCTTCAGAAATAATTGAATAATGTCAAGATTTGATCTAGAAATCGAGATTGAGAAGATTCACTGCGCTGAGTGATCATCGTCTCTTCTCGTAGTAATTCTTCCTTCGCTCGAATCAATCTATGCACGCTGACTATCTCACATACTTTGAAAAGCATGATTGTAGCTCTGAATTAGCTGAATTCAATGTTGTCAAAATAATTGATTTATATCAAGATTTGATTGAGTAAATGAGATTGAGAATGTTGATGTCTTGAAGTCTATCTATTTTCATCTATGCTCAGCTCTAGAAGCAGTGATCAGCTCTATCAAAGACTTTCAGCTCTAGAAGCAGTGATTAGCTCGAGCAGCAGTGATCAGCTTTATCGATGAAGCGAATGAGTAAATTTTCTATCTGCTATCGAATTATTCGTTCGAATCAATCTCGATGCGCGAATTATCTCACATACTTTGAGAGACATAATTGTAGCGCTGAATCAGCTGAGTTCAACGCTTTAAAAATAATTGAAAAACATCGAGATTTGACCTAGTAAATGAGGTTAAAGAGATTCACTGCGCTGAGTGATCGCTCACCTAGTAGTAACTCTTTCCTCGCCCGAATCAATTTTTGCGCGCTGACTATCTCACATACTTTGAAAGGCATAGTTGTAGCTCTGATTGAGCTGAATTCAATGCTTCAGAAATAATCGAAAAATATCAAGGTTTGATCTAGCAGTCGAGGTTGAGAATATTTCGATGCGCTGAGCGATCGAATTTCTCGCATAGCAGCAATTCCTCGATCACTACTGAACTTCATGCATTCATTATTTGACAAAACTTTCTAAGACATACTTGTAGCTCTAAATCAGCTGAATTCAGATCTTTAAAAATAATTGAATAATATCAATGTTTGACATAACAGTCAATATTGAAAGTATTGCGAATGTTAAAGTTCAATGTTCAACATAGCAGCGCTCGTCGCACAATTGACGTAGAATCACTACAGTTCAATAAACAACGCTTTAAAAGAATAATTTTATATGACAAAGTTTTAATTTAAGCAATTACGATTCAGAAAATGTCAAACTCTTTAAGTTTACTTTGTTCATTGTAAATCAAAATGTCAAAGATCAAATATACATGTTCAGTTTTGATGTTCTGCGCAAGCTCTTAGTTCAACGTTACTTTAGTAAATTTGCTTCATCTTTCTTTCAACTTCATGTCTTGTTCAACGTCAGAACATCATTGACAAGCTACATACAACACACTCAACAACGTTGCTACAGCATTCATATTACTTGTGTTTGATTATCAAAGCTATATATATCAATTGAGATTGAATCTACAGCGCTACGTCTTGTGTACATGACTCAACATGTCTGTACATAATG